>JMSU01000015.1_pt1 | contig 157596 bp, 156 predicted proteins | sample 179011 | NCBI WGS metagenome assembly JMSU01 (sample SAMN02769580, study PRJNA246767) | bioreactor metagenome | isolation source: Culture-1 Bioreactor ArsB derived from microbial biomass from the upper 2 cm... | place: Germany: Bremen | collected day 87 after inoculation
ATATAGGCGTTAGAACTACCAAAATATAGGTACGTCATGTTGTAAGTTGCATAAACATTATTACTTGAAAGAGTACTGATCAGTAACAGTAAAGTTACAATATGTATAATTTGCTTTTTCATGGTGCTTTGTGGACTCCCCTCTCGTTGTTATATTTTCTTAAATAGGTACGATACATGCATTACTCATGTTGATATGTTCATCATATAAGACGTGCCCATATGCCTACCAATATATTAACAAATTTCTTGCTAGCACGGTGGATGTAAATATAACCAATTAAGATAACGTTATAGGGGCATGAATGAACAAAGGCATGGCACAAAATATACCATCAAAAAAGATGCTGGAAGATTTCCAAGCACCTTTTTTGCATGACTATTTTATGGTATAGGAAAGTACTGCGTTTTGCTTGCAAGGTACCATACTTTCCTATATCACCTGAAAGGTATGCAAATTATACTTTCTTGTTGATTATGTAAGGTTTGGAATAATGGATATTATATGGTCAACTTCAATCATATAATAACCCTTCATACCACTTTCATCAATTGCCTGGATGAGATAAGTGCCATTTTTGGTGACAGAAATATATACTTCCGGTACTTGATATGTGTACCCTGGGGGACCTACAATATTTTTATCTTCTAAACCGTCTACACAGTTCATCTGATTGGATACGGGTACGGTATCCAAAAGATGCTTATTCGTATTAATATAGTCCTCTTGAGTACCAGATACATAAGCTGGTCCCTCCACCCATCTAAACATCATTATTCTTGAGTATTTGTCTTTTGCATCAATTTTAATAATTTCTTTATGTTTATTCTGTCCTCCAAGCAGGGTGGATGCTATCATTTCTGGTTTTGACTCTAGTAGTTCAATGGCTAATCCTTTAACACTACCCAGTGTGTACGTATCGACTAAAGGCTTGCTTGGTTCTTCTGGATTTGGTTCTGAGAGATAGATACTAGGAATAGTTGTTAGTACCTTATCTTTTTCCTTAAAACCATTATCTTTTATTTCTGTCTTGGCTAAATTAATGGTTATTTTAGCCGTATACGTACCAGCTTTTAAAAGCTTCGAGCCAACATATTTAAGCTTATTATTGACACATTCAAACGTATAATCTTCGTTAGTTGTACTATTCCTAACATGTATATCTGATAGTGTTACGCTGACCAATTCAGCTTTTGTGGTTGTTGGTGTTGCTGCTATGGTTAGTGGAATTTCTATGGTATTAGCCTCTTTTGCTAATAAGGTAAACGCAATAAGTGCTTTGATATTTTTAACCTGATATATACCAATTGTTTCATCTGTTGAAGTGGTAGTAACCGTAATATCTGTATTGCTTGGATCATTCATGATTTTAACATCTTTAAAAGGTATATTCACTAATTCGTATTCAATCGATTCATGGCTATGATCATAATTAAGGGATACCTTTTTACCGTTACTTGTGTTTACTTTAAAACTATAGCCATCAGGCAACGTAAAATCTACAGTATACGTACCAGTTGGTATATGGGTTATCTTTACATTTCCTGAATTGTTCGAATAAGCTTCTCTTGAACCTATTGACACTTTTACATTTTCAACACCGCGATGAAAAGCATCATAAAAACTATATTCAACATAACCATCTTTAACGTCGATTATCTGCCGTTTAGGTGCTGGGTCTGTATTAATACCAAAACCTTCATAATAATAATCTAAATCATGATCTACATAATATTTACCAGGAGATTTCGCTACTATTCTCATAGGATAATTTTTTGTAGTCCAATTAGCAACACCATTACGAATCGTGAGATTCTCTATGTTATTCATAGAAACACCTATTCCGTTTTTAATCCAATTGTTATAGGTCACATGAAAGGTTTGATGCAAATCTAATGGATATAAGGAACTATCATAGATTTTCTTATTCATGGTAATACCAGCAATGGTAAAGTTCTTACCCAAATCACCAGAGTTACGTATTGCAAGTTGCGTTTCAATATCTATAGCATCTCCTACTAAACAACCCTTTGCTGTTTCAACACCACCTAAATCAAGCATGGGTACATCTATCACCTTTAAAGTATAGTCTTTGTGACTACGTGCATCTTTAGGGTCAACAGCAGAAATTTTGATACGAATATCACTACAATTATCCAGTAACTGCTGGATTTCATTTCTTTCTATGGTAACCGTTAACATATCACCGATACGAGGTGTACGGTCATTATCTGGTGAATGGAAAGTGAAATCACGAATGATTTCGTCTTCTTCAAAACTTCCATTATTATTCTTATCAACATAAACATGACTGCCGATGTAACCTTCATCATCTAAGTCATTAACAATGAGTGTGAATATGACTTCTTGGGTTGATGTTGGTATTAATTGATTATCGGTTATACCTGATACATTAATCGTTGGCGCATGATTAGCACCTCGTGTAGCTTTTATCATGGTATTTACAAAAAGTTTTCTTTCAGATACAGGCGCATAACTTGTATTCAATCTACTATGGCCAGTGCCTGAAAAGGTAATATTACCCTTTGTATAGGTATAATAATTATTTCGACCATCATATTTATCAAGATAGTCGGTACCTTCATTACTATCTAATGTATACCAAGGTATTACCTGTTCATCTTCTAGGTCTAATTGATAGTATTGTGAATGGGTATTTGCCACACTAATGTTACCTAACTCATAAGGATACATGGTTATTAATCCTTCATTTAACTTAAAAGTTTTCGTTGTTTGCCCCATCTTATTTGTATGGTAACGGTCAAGAGCCAACGTAGTATAGCCATAAGTCTGTTTACGAGGATCGGGTAATGGCTCAGGGGTATGCCCTGAATATTCCTCTTTCGTAGTATAGATGTTTTGACCAATGATATCCCTAAACCAATCTGTTAGATTCTTCGTTTGTCCTACTCTTCCACTATAGGATAAGTAATAACCAATCACATCATGTGTAAACATGACACTTTGGTAAGTATCGATGAACTTCTTAATGTCCGTTAGTGCACGGTTATCTATTGTTGCGTTACGCACACTAAAATCATCGTTATTAAAACAATCATAAAAACCAATGATGATCATATCATACACACCATTAATGGTGTATTTGGGATCACCATAACGATTAAGAAAATCATCAACCTTAACTACTTCCGTAATAATCTTATAATCATCAGATTCTAACAAATCCTTTGAACCATCTTTTACATCTGTAGTGATGGAAAAATTATTACGTTGTGGTCTTATCTGCAAGACCCGCACTTCAATCTTCTCATTGCCTTTGAATTTGGCAGCACCTGTTTGATAATATTTCGCTTTTGTCTCATCATCCACGATTTCAAGTTTCCATGGGTGTAATCCCGTGTATTCATAAGGCAATGGATAATTAATGGAGATATTTTCTGCTGGTCTTATGGATGGAATTTGTTTTTTTAACTCATCTTCTTTAAAAATACCATCACCATTGATATCCACGTATAAATTAATGGTGACATTACCTGGATTAGGATTTTGAATGTTCATATTAAAAGTAAGGGACTTGGGTTTGTTTTCTTTTGCTTCATAACCATCTTTATAGGATTTAGGACCTTTTATGATCGTGGTGTTTGGACGTTTGATGGATGCATAGTAAGTATTAATTAAGCCAGTGGCTTGTTGGCGTCTGAAACGATTAGCTACATAATAGGTTACATTTGAATACCAATGGCTAGATTGACCAGATATGGATGTCCAATCCACTAATCGTACATTATTTGGTCTTTGATGATTATCGGTAAATTTACTAAAATGACTATAGAGTTTCGTATCTGTTGGTATATCAAGCTTGGAATAACCGTCTTTATCAAATATGCCTTCATCCATATAAAATAACTGACCAGAAGCAATAAATTCTTCTATTTTTCTTGCCTTCAGATGTGTCATATCATTACCTGCATAATACTCAATAGCCGTAGAATTATTTAACTTACTTACTGTTTCTTGTTTGTCATACTTCTTATAAGTAAAAACATTCGTGTACTTCTTATAATTACTTCTCTTAGTGCCCCATCGATAGCCACCAAGATAAACTACATCGTATTTACCATTAATCTCATCTATTTTACTATTGAGTTCGTTAACAGACATCTGTGTGATGGTAATATGTCCGCGTAGTTCAGCAGGGAAGCTTGATTTGCTTAATATAAAACTACGCTTAGGTTGAATCTCAAGGATATGTAATCCATTTGACTTTATGTATGCATACGCTTGATTACCACTGGCATAAATTGTTTCAGACTTAAGCACGCAACATGACATAACTAAAGACATGATAACGATTAGGCTTGTCAACTTTCGTACCCATTTCATCTTTACATCGCCTCCTTGTTTCTCATTTTTATTTGCTTCTTAATGGTGATGGACGCATCATCATTCTCAATAGTAAGTGATAACAATATGGTGTCACTCTGAGCCAGCGTACTACTTGTTACAGGTGATATCTTTACAGTGGCAACATTGGAAGCAATATGTCTTGTACCTATTTTAAGTTCATGATGCGTTGTATCATGTGTAATATTTTCTGGTGAGCTGGATACTTTTGATGGATATGAAAAAGTGATGTTTGTGACTTCTGTCAAACCACTTAACGGTATAGCTTTGATGCTTGTTATGCCATTCAAGGCTTCTGTAATACCATCTGAAGCTATTATCTTTTTTGAGATTTCCTCAAGTGCATATTCAGCTTTTAACCCCGCATCTGTTATACTGGTTCCAGTTCCAAAACACTTTATATTCGTCATTAAAAATAAATAAATGGCAGATGCAATGATACTGGCAATAGCCATGGCGACGATCAGTTCAATCACTGTAAATCCGTCATTATGTCCTCTATTCTTCACATTACCACTCCTTAATGACTTAATCTCCAATTGCGTATATCAATAAAACCATCCAACCTAATATTTTGGTCTGTTGAAGTCACTGTAGATTCTGAGATTTTCACGTCATACCCATTTATAAATTGACTTCTTAATGTTGGGTCTTCTCGAATGATTTCTATAAGAAGGGATTCATTATAGGTCATAGTTTTTTCTTTTGAATCCATGATATAGATATTACCTGTTGTTACAATAGCACCTTCAAAATCCAATGCACCAGTCATATAAATATCTTGCTTCGTAATAATAAGCCCTTGATTATAAGTTGCTAAATCAATTGTTTTTTCTGGTGAAGGGGTTAAGGAATTGGAACTTCCTGAGCTCTTTAACCAAAGATTTCCTGTTGTATTATGGATAAAGATAACCTTATTTCCGTTCGTTTTATCTATGTTTTCTGTAAAACTGAAGTAGTTGCTAGTCGGTTTTTCTGAGAATTTTGTGTTGACCTTATTATCCATGTAAGCTATATAGTTATCATAATATACAGGTACATTAGCTGTAATGTCACTATCAGCACTGGGATCACCATATGTACCAGTATCATCTTCATCATAAGTTGACAAACCAGCAGCAAAAATAATTTTATCCTTTGGTATACTGACAACACTATTTTCTTTACCTGTATTAATAAGCATCTGGTAAGGTGGTGTATCCATAACCTCTTTAAAATACCCTCGCTTATCAGCTAAAGTAAAATCCGTCGCTGAACCAGCTGATACAAAACCTGTCGCTAAATCAATGGCATGATCCTTATCCACGTAGCTATCGAACTGGATATTGGCTTGATTGTAAGTACCTGCATCCATTTTAACGGAATAGGCAAAATAATTCCCTTTTACGGAGACACTTTCTCCTGTCGTATAGTCATTATTAATGGTACCATCATTGTTCTTGAAATAGATATGGCTTGTCCCTCCAATGTATATACCGTTATTATTGATGGTACTGTACTCAATATAAGGATTGGTTTCACCTGTTATATGAATAGAACCATTACCTAATAAACCAAATACTTGATTGCCTAATAGATCATAGGGAGGTATATTAATTAATATAGAGCTACTAGAATCATGACCAACTGTGGTATCTGCTCCTTTTGAAAAACCATAATAGCTACCATTGATATGAATATTACTACCTGTTCCATTTAGTTCAATATCGTCTTTTGTAAAGACATTGGCTCTAAGGGAAGGATCACCCACATCACCAATTTTTATAGTCGTATTCTCCCCTTGGGCTGCAAGACTACTACACAAGATATTCCCTGATTTCACCTTAAGGGTTGAAGCATTTCCTTTTGTCTGGATTGTACTTTGAGTAATTATATTACCCGTTACATCTAAATTGCCAGATTTCTGAGGGCTGTTAGAACCAATAACAATACCATTATAATCGATGATATCTACATTTTTCTGATTACTTTTATTAGGCGTACCATAGGCATATATATCGCCTTTAACAGTTACTTTATTACCTGTAATAAATACATCTTGACCAGCTACCAGTGCATATTGCCATAGAGGAACACCTAAAAAGGCTTCCTTTAGGTTATAAACCTTAATTGGCATGTCGCTAGGTTCAATAACAATATCTGCGTTAATGGTCTTTTTTAAATGATCCAGTGCAAATGATGATGTAAATTCAATGAGAAATTCTCGTGGCTTAGTACCTGCATTAAAGGGTGAAATGGTTAAATTCACTTGAAGATTAGATACGGTTGTGTAGTTGTTTTTATCTTCAAGGATGGTTCTAATCTCTGATTCATATGTATTAAACGTATTTTCAAATACAATACGGTATTGCTCTTTATAATAGTTGCTCACTTCAACTTCATTGATACTATAATCATCATTGATATATGGACTATCATAATCATTGGTTGGTATAGAATCATTGTTTAATCGTTGTTCTTTATCACGCTCATCTTGGACTTTTACATCCACATCCATTTGAGCTTGTTCTTTGGCGGTTGCTATTGCGCCTTCTAACTTTTTGGCCACCATAGCATAAGCCTCTTCTAAACCTGATTCAGCATAATACAGATGTTGACCTAATTTCTTATAGAGTGTATTAATCCTAGCTTGGGTGACTGTTGCTGATAATAATACCGTTCCAAGTATCATAAGTAAGGATAAGGTTATGATAACGAGAAGTAATGTAGATCCTTGCTTATTGGTAATATAAGACTTAAAACGTGGTTGAGTTGTATAAGACAAGTAATCACCTACTCTCCTTTTTTCGTACCTTCTAATTGAATTAACACTTTACTATTTTTTTCTACACGTACATGAACTGTATATAACCAAGCATAGTCAAAAGTTAGATTTCTTAATTCCACATTATAAAAACTATTGACCTTACCATCCTTGCTCATTACACTTATGTTATTATTAATGGCATCATTCCCTATAACAAGAGCTGATACATCATGGTTCGTTGGGTTATAGACATTAAATGCAATCTTATCTGTTGTACTAAAATCACCTTCAACCTTAATTTTGTATTGATACACTAGGGATGCTAATTCAAGTGTTTCACCAGCAGGAGCACCACTCTTTGAATAGTCAATCTTTATTTGATTTCCAAGTGTATAACGAATATCCCACTCTAAAGATGGATTTATTGGCGCAACCATCTCAGAAATATCCTCAGATTGATGGATGCCAAAATGATCTGTATAAAGTATGGTGGCTGTTTTTGGTGACGCTAATAAGTCAATATGAATGGTAAAATCATGTTGATCAATTAAAGGAGTATTCGTTTCTGATATATCGGGATTTTGGCTATAATTTGTATTCATATCATATGCATTGATTCTTTCCACTTTTGAAAAAACTGTATAGTCACCATGATGTTCGGATACTTCTGTTCCAAGTTGCAACCCCATACCTAATGGCGTTGCTTTTATACTTTCCATCTTCGATTGGGCTAATTGATTGACTTTCATACGCTCCTTGGCAAGTATGGTACTTATCATGGATTGGGAGAACATATTGCCCACTGGTACAAGAATGATGCCTAGTATAGCCACAGCGATGATTACTTCAAGAAGCGTTGTACCTAAGATATCTTTTTTAAACTTCTTAATACATGTCATCATCTAATTCACCTTTACTTTACCTTCTTTAGCCTTAATCTTAACACGAGGGAATTTCTGATCATCATTAATAATATACGTAACGAACTCCTTATCGGTTTTATTGATGAGGATGAGGTTAATACCATTCTTATCGTTTTCTGAGATTCTTTTTTGACTAAAGACTTTAATAACCGTTTTATCACCTGGATAGTATATCTGACCACGCTCATAAGGTTGAGGATAGTTAGCTTGTTCTGTTTTATAACGGTAATAATATGTATTATTTTTCTTAAAAAGCTCCACTGTCACATCTTCAAAAGCCTCATTATCGCTGTGAATAAAAGTACTTGCATTTTTATCATTCTTAGCAATGGTTATGGCTGGATAATCTGCAAATATTGGTTCTAATTGAATGTAAAAATCATATTTCTCATGGTACACATCCACTGGTGTAGCTTCATAAGTTGAAGATATGGTATCCTTATAGGATTTAAAAGGTTTGAATATATCCTCTTTTCCAGGGTTCGCAAGGTCTATTTCGTTATACCAACTTTTAATAGCCGTATCTTCCATACCGTACATGGTAATACTCACTTGACCACTAATATCGTTAGTGGTAATATCGTTATTCATGGACAGGGATTCTATAACCATATAGATATGTTGTTCATGGATCCAATCCATGAGGTATTTTACTTGATTATATGCACCTTTAAACCCGAAGCTTATTTTAATAGAAAATCCATTCAAATCTTTCGCTTCTGAATCAAAGTATTCTTTTTTACCTAATGTCACATCACTAAATGCCATATGAATATCATTTTTCATTTTATCGATGAGTATCAAAATATGTTCTTGGGTAATATCAGGTAAAAGTGTGCGATTAACGGTATCTAGTTGAATCTTGTTTTCTTTTATGTTGTTTTCTAAAACATGTTTTTGCATGGAGGTTGCTGTTAATGCCTCATGTTCAACTCGTAATTCCTTTACCTTAAAAGCAAGTTCGGTCTTATCTTGGTTAAGTGGTTTCCATAAAAACATATAGATAACGGCTATGACAAGAATAATCATTAATAGTGTAAGTAATTGTATCTCACTCTTTTTTAGTTTCAAGTTCAGGACCTCCTTCATTCATGATGGTACATGACATATTAAAGGAGATAAAAGTATCTTTTTCATTCGTACCTTTTACATACTGTACACCTGGAATATAGACATCCGTTATAAAAGGTATCTTTTTAATACTTTGTAGTAAATTCGCAAGGATTAATTCATCCTTCGCTATTCCTGATACATTAATTTGCTTACCTTCTGTTTTCAACTGAAGGTAAAAAACATCCTCAGGCATCGTACTTTCCATAGCCCTAATCAGATCGCTATAATAATAGCTTGATGATTGTATGCCCTTTAGAAAATCTTTTTTTTGAATTAAACGTTCATGGTCAGCTAGATATTGCTGTTTCAATTCAAGTAAACCATTGCTTCTTATGGTGTTAATCTCACCCTCAAGGTTTGCAATTTCTTTTTTATACGTCATAACGGATCTAGCGGGTAAGCCAATAGTTAGACCAATAGCCATTAAGCATAAACCACTAAGTGCTGTTATTTTAATAGCCTTACGTTTTTTCCTACTGCTATTTAATAAGTCTTTTGGCATCAAATTAGAAGTAGAAAAACAAGATCCAATACAATTAGCAAATAAATTAATGGGTCGCTTCAGGTCTAGATTTTTCTCTAATAGGACCGTTTGAAATGTCTTTACCTGCTTAACTTCTAATTCAGTGACTGATTGGATCAGATCTGTTACATGACTAATATTAGCCCCACCACTTAATAAATAAACATGACTAAATGTAATATCCACATGCCTTGATTTATAAAAATTAATGTAACGCAGAGATGATTCAAACATATGTTCAAAAGCATCGCGTATTGCATCATTTAGAATTTCTGTATCTTGCCTATTGCTTATCATATTATGAACACCTTGGTTAATAAGATAGACTTCTGCTTCTTTTTGCTCCATATTCCCTACTAACATCAATTTATCAAGAACAAAGCTTAGTCCATATTCAATATGACGATTAAATTTCAAGACACCGTTAATAAAAATGGCTATGCCTGTAGTTTTATAACCTAGATCTAAGACAATATAATTGCCTAGATAGCTCTCTTTTTGTATCAGCTTTGTTAAACAATTAGCCGTGTAATCAACACGTACCAATTTCAATTGACAACTCTGTATAAGCTCTACATATTGCTTGACTAAATATATAGGGGCAACTACCATGTTGATGCGGTATTTTACACCATACTCACTTTCTTCTTCGTCGACTATCTGATAGTCAAGGACGTAATCGTCCATGCTAACTGGAAAAGCATCTGCTGCATTGAGTTTAACCAGTTGTTCTATATTTTTCTTCTTAGCTTTTGGTAGCAACAATTCTCTTGATATTATTTTGCTACTGGATATGGATAATACAACATGTTTTGTTTTAATGTTATTTTTATCCATATACTCTTTAATCTTATCCACTAGAGCCTGCACGTTATAGACATGCCCATCGGTTATGGCGTTTACGGGTGTTGTTAGTATACTTGCATGTTCTAATAGAACCTTTGATTTTTTTGTCTTTGTTTGTGTGATTTTAATATATCGACTGCCAATGTCTATATTTAAAAAAGCCAAGGCTTTTACTTCCTCTCTATGCTTATTTCAACTGCGGTTATATCAGTAAATTGAGATACCAGTGCAGCATTTTATCTCCGTAGAAAAAAGTGGTGACTATACCCAAGGATAGATAGGGACCAAAAGGAATCCTATCTTGTCTAGATCGAATTTTTATGGCGATAAGTATTAAAGATAGGATACTTCCTATAATAGATGCCCCAAAGAGGGACAATAAAACATTCTTCCACCCCAAGAACCAACCAGCTGCTGCTAATAACTTAATATCACCGCCACCCATTTTTCCATGGGTTATGAAATAGATAAGCAACAGTGGCACTAACCCAGCTACAAAGCCTGAAAAGCCATACAAAAATTGGTTTTTTATGATGCTGTATACAAGACCAAGTATGAGTAGAAAAACATTCATACCATTAGGAATAATATAATGTTCTACATCAATTATGGATATTACGAGCAATGTAGAAAACAAGATACATCCAAATGCCATATCGACGGAATAACCAAATAAATAAAAGATCACACCATAAGCTACCATATTGGTAAGCTCAATGATGGGATATTTTATACTAATTGTATGTTTACATGAGCGACAGCGACCTCGTAAATGTATATAACTGAATAATGGTATGAGATCATACCATTTGATTCGGTTTCCACAGAACGTACAATGAGAAGGAGAAGTAATAATACTCTCCTCCTTAGGTATTCTGTAGATACATACGTTGAGGAAACTGCCGATTAGTAGTCCTAGTATGTATGGCATGAGTTAAAACTTGTTAGAAAAAGATGGACCATCAATAGTATTGTCAGAGTCCATATCCACTCCCACAGCTATAGTACCTGCTGCTGAACCTGTTACATTTGTGACATCAAGTATATATTGCCCACCTAACTTAGGTGTCACACCATCAAATGTATATTTACTAGTACTGCCTGAAACAGCAGTGATTCCTGTTATTTGTGTATCCAACTCAGGAATTTTAGTATCAAATGTTGCTTCTACAAACTTTCCTTCATTCAGAGCTATAACTGTCAGTGAAGCAGTAACCATTGAAGTACAGGTTGCTTGATCAGCTTTAGTTTTAGCATTATTCAAATACCCATTAACACTAGGTATAGCAATTGCCGACAAGATACCAATAATCGCTATAACAATAATCAACTCAATTAACGTAAATCCTCTTTTGTCTTTCTTTAAACTTGTTGCTCTTTTTCTTAAATTCTTCATCCCAAATCGCTCCTTTAATTTCTTATTTATCTATTTTTGAGTCTTTTTACAGCTCAAAAATACCCTTAATGATTTTATTATGAATTTAGGTTACATGACCTAGCGCTTGAATTGTCAATAAACATTAGGACCTAGCTCATATGCGACAAAACCCCTAGCATACTAACAATTAGTTGCTTAACCATATAATCTAAATAACATACCTACTCTTAAGGTCAATTTCTCTCTATAATGACCTTTTCTTTTAAGGCTTTTCCTTTTTTAATTGTTAATACTTCCATATATACTAAACATCGGTTGGATAATGGATAATACAATAAATCCAACAACAATAGCTAGTGCAACAATAATAACAGGTTCAATCAAGGTGGTTAACTGTGTAACGGCTGTTTCAACTTCATTATCATAATACTCAGCTACTTTGTCCATGATCTCTTCTAGAGAACCTGTTTCTTCACCAATTTTAATCATATGTATTACCATAGGTGGAAAGATATCTAAGTTTCGTAGTGGTGTTGATAGATCACTTCCTCTACTGACTTCATCTCGGGCATTCATGATGCCTCGTTCTACCACATAATTATCGATAACTCTAGCTGTAATCTCTAAAGCTTTTATGAGTGGAATGCCAGATGCTATCATGATACTTAGGGTACTTGTGAAACGAGATGAGACAACTTTTTTACTAATCTTACCAAACAGTGGCATATTTAATTTCAAATTTGCAAGAAATAGCTTACCCTCTTCGGTTTTATAATAGTGCCGTAATAATACTACTAAAAGTATTAACACACTCAACAGGATGTACCAATTGTTTTTCAAAAACGTACTTACTGAAATTAAGAGTTGTGTTGTACCAGGTAGCGTTCCACCGATATCCTTTAACATATCAGCGAATTTCGGTACAACATATGTTAAGAGAATACCAATCACTACCATAGCAATAACGGATACAATAGCTGGATAGGTTATAGCCTTTTTTACATTTTGCTTGAGTTTGTTATCTTTTTCAAAGTGTAAAGCCATCTTTTCAAAGGAAACATCAATATTTCCACTTAATTCGCCAGCTTCTACCATGTTAATCAAGATAGCTGGAAATATGTTATGATTACGCATACTATCTGAGATGGACTCCCCACTTTTAACAGCATCATGCATATCTCCGATAACTTCTCTAAGTTTAACATTGGCCGTTTGTTGTTTTAGAATATTAAGGGCTTCCAAGGCTGTAACACCTGCATTGATAATATTTGAAAACTGCCGACAAAACAAACCCAAGTCTTTTGTCTTGACCTTTGTACCAAAACCAAAGGAAACATCTTTTTGGAGAACCCCAACACGCATAACTTCCATTGGGTAGTAACCATTTTTTTTAATAGGTTATGGACACTTTCTCGATCTTTAGATTCAATTTTACCTTTTATTCTTTTTCCTTGCTCATTTAGAGCAATATATGAAAATTCCTGCATATGTTCACATCCTTAATTCATACGAATCTTCAATAATTTCTCATCTGATGCGTAATAACTTGCTTGTTCTTTGGTTATGAAACCATCCATATACAGCTTAGTAATAGCATCATCCATGGTCGTCATTCCAATACGTCTATTCGTCTGCATGACAGAAAGTATCTGATGGGTTTTTCCATCACGTATGAGTGATCTCACTGCGGAATTACATAATAGTACTTCAAATGCAGCAACACGCCCCATTTTATCAGCTCTAGGAATAAGCTGTTGTGTGATAACTGCTTCCAACACGGAAGCCAATTGTATTCTAATCTGTTGTTGTTGATAAGGTGGAAAGACATCTATTATTCTCTCAATGGTACTTGAGGCACTATTGGTATGCAATGTGGAAAGCACTAAGTGACCTGTTTCAGCGGCTGTGATGGCTGTTGATATGGTTTCTAGATCTCGCATCTCACCAATCAAAATCACATCAGGATCTTGTCTAAGTGCTGCCCGTAATGCATCACTGTAGCTCTTGGTATCCAGTCCAATCTCACGCTGGTTGACAATACTCTTATTATGCCTGTGCAAGTACTCTATGGGATCTTCCAAGGTAATAATATGTGCATTCTTATATTTATTTATCTGATCAATAAAAGAAGCTAAAGTTGTAGACTTACCACTTCCCGTAGGTCCCGTCACAAGTATAAGCCCTTTTTTTCTATTGTAAAGATCGATCACCTGATTAGGAATACCTAATTTATAAGGATCAGGTATAGATGTATCAACCAATCGAATGGCCGCTGTATAAGAACCCCTTTGCTTATAGGCATTGACGCGAAATCGCCCCATAGATGATATAGAGAATGAGAAATCAACCTCTCCTACATCATGTAATACTTGTTGCTGATAGTCATTTAATATACCTATTACAAGTTCTTCTGTATCTTCTACCATAAGTGGAGCATACTTCATTTCTTCTAACTCACCATTGATTCTAATCATAGGTGGCTTACCTACCGTTATATGAATATCTGAACCACCTTTTTCTTTACTATAGATCAACAAATCTTGTATAACATAATCCATGTTTTATGACACCTACTTATCTTTTGTTATCAGCTTATTCTGTTGAATACGCAATATGTACAAATTCCTCATAGGAGGTCGTGCCTTCTAGTACAAGTCTTCTCGTATTATCTTTTAGAGATTGCATGCCTTCTTTCATGGCTTGTTGTTTTAGCTCATCCGAAGTTGCATGTTTGCTAATCATTGATTTTAATGTTGAGGTAACCGCCATAATTTCGTATACCCCTATTCGACCAAAATATCCAGTATTGCCACATTTCACACAACCCTTAGGTTGATACACATGGGTATCGTTATGGGATATGCCGAGAATTAATTTTTCATTGTTGGTTAATACTTGCTCTTCTTTACAATAAGGGCACAGACGCCTAACTAAACGTTGAGCAATCACGCCGACAACAGATGCCGCAAGTAAAAATGGCTCTACGCCCATATCTGCTAGACGAACAATTGAACTACTAGCATCATTGGTATGGACAGTACTAACAACCAGGTGGCCTGTAATGGATGCTTTTACAGCGATATTAGCTGTTTCATCATCTCGAATCTCACCAATCATGATGATATCAGGATCTTGTCTTAATATTGATCGTAAGACCGATGCAAAATTAACATCTATTCGTGAATTAACTTGTACCTGATTGATGCCTTCAATTCTTGCTTCCACAGGGTCTTCTACAGTTACAATGTTAATATCTTCCCTATTCAACTCATTTAAAGCTGTATATAAGGTTGTCGATTTACCACTTCCAGTTGGACCAGTCACTAAAATAATACCATATGGATTCTTAAGAATATTATCAAATTTCTTCAAGTCTTCTTGAAAGAAACCTAAGTCTTCTTTTTTTCTATTGAAGCCAAGTTTATCCGTTATACGCATAACTACTTTTTCTCCAAAAACAGCTGGTAATATGGAAATTCTTAGATCATATTCTTTATTATCATAGTTTAAATCTAAACGACCATCTTGGGGTTTTCTTTTTTCAGATATATCAAGACCTGACATGATTTTAATACGAGCTACTATAGCTGATAGTAAAGCGATATCATATGTTACAGATTGTGTTAAACGCCCATCTACACGATAGCGGATACGAATGATTTTATCATAAGGTTCAATATGAATGTCACTGGCTCTAGAGCCTATCCCATGTTCGATAATGGTGTTTACAATCTGAATAATGGGAGCACTCTTAACTAAATCATGGTCGTTAATATCTTCAAAAGCATGGTCATTTACTTCTACTTCTTTTTCTTTTCTATATTCTTCAGCAGCTATTAATGCACTTTGTTTTCCATAATGTAAATCGATATTTTTTTGAATACTTTCTTCATCTGAGAAATTATTAATGACGTCTAATCCAGTAAAGAGCTGTATATCGTCCATAGCGTATATATCAAGGGGATCAGCCATAATAACATATAACTTCTTTTTTCTAATTTTATAAGGTAATATTTTATATTTCCTTACAAGACTTTCTCTTACTTTTGTAAGTGCTTCTTGTTCTATTTCAATGTCGTTAATATTAATGTAAGTAAGCCCTAATTGCTGTTCTAATATTTCATAAATTGTTTTTTTATTGGTAAAACCTAGGTTAACTATAACCTGACCCAGCTTACCGCCTTTTGCTTTTTGCTCATCTAGAGATGCAGCTAGTTCATCTTGCGTAATAATGCAATGTTGCAATAATAAATCGCCTAATCGTTTACGTTGTTTTAACATAAAATCATCCTTAAATATGTTACAAAATAATAATGGCATAGAATAGTAGTTTGTACTATATTCCATCAAATTTTAACCAAAATATTACATATCCACCATTATGTATTAATAGTATACTTGATATAGAATTAATAGTCAATTAGTTTGTGATAAATTAGAATTATTAATAGGTCTAAAGTACCTATCTACGTATAATATGACATAATCTATTATAATTCCTAAAATGATACAGAATTTAACCTAAAAATAACCTCCAAAGAGTTGGGGGTTATTTACATTAATTGTAATTAAATGTAATTTTATAACGGATTAATCGTTCACCAATTTAACGCTCTTACATTTCTTTTGGTAAGATAAGATTAAGAAGAACACCGATTAATGCTGCTATTGCAAGTCCAGAAATCGTTAAGCTATCTACAAGAGGGAAACTCTCAACACCGATACCGATCACTAGGATAATAGCTGATATCATGAGGTTTCTACTATGAGCAAAATCAAGCTTAGCGTTAATTAATATTCTAACACCTACACTGGCAATCATACCAAATAAGATAATACTGATACCACCCATAACTGGTGTAGGTATGGTTCTAATAACAGCTCCAAACTTACCAATCATACTAAGGAATATAGCAATAAATGCTGCGATTCTTAAAATTGCTGGGTCATATACTTTTGTTACAGCAAGTACACCTGTGTTTTCGCTATAGGTTGTGTTCGCTGGCGCGCCTATAAGTCCTGCAAAAGCTGTTGCAACACCATCACCTAACATGGTTCTATGGATACCTGGATCTTTTAGAAAGTCCTTACCAACAACTGCTCCATTGGTTGTTATATCACCAATATGCTCGATGAATACTACCAAAGCGATAGGTGCTATTGCAAGGATGCCTGATAAGGTAAATGTTGGTATTGCAAAAATTTGTTCTGTAATATGTGAATCGGTTAAAGATAACCATGAAGCCTGTTGAATTGCCGTTGTATCCAGTAGCCCAAGTGGGATACAAATGAGATAACCAACCGTTACAGATATTAGAATGGGTACCATTTTAAAGAAACCTTTTGCAAAGATGGATACAACAACCATAGCTAGAACAACAATTGTTGCTACCAGTGCATGGGTTCCATTAAATGCTCTAGCGCCTGTTGTAAAGTCAACAATTGGGAAGAATGCATTATTAGTTGCTACTGTACATAAGCGAAGTCCAATAACGACGATAATTGGTCCTGTTACAATTGGTGGAAATAATTTCTTAACTTTTTCAACACCAACAAAATAGATGATAATAGCCATAATCATATAGATAAGACCAGCTACGATGATTCCGCCTTTTACAATAGATAAATTGTTTAGATATTCAGCTCTCGGCATTTGGGTTATATCATCTAACCCATTAGGATTAAGGGTGTACGATATAGCGCCAATAAAAGCAAAACTTGAACCTAAGAATACAGGAACTTTTCCTTTTGCACATAAGTGAAAAAGTAAGGTTCCTACACCAGCTGCTAATAATGCGATTGCTGGGTCAAGACCTGTTAAGAAAGGCACTAGTACGGTTGCGCCAAACATGGCTAAAACGTGTTGTAACCCTAAGACATATTTTTTTCCTGTTGATATGTTCTCCATGATACTTCCTCCTATTAGGGATCTAAGCACAGTATCATACTTCATATACAACATATAGTGCGAGATGATTGGGCGCAGTATATGTTGTGTATGAAGGTGATCAGTAACTGGCCATGACCCATTTCTATAGTTTATTTCATTGAGCATGGATTACAGCCCAATTGCATAAAAAGGAAATCTTTAAATTATTTGAACAGTATCTTCACCATCTACCTCTTGAAGTTTAACATGAACCACTTCGTCTTTTGATGTTGGTAAGTTCTTGCCTACGTAATCAGGTATGAGAGGTAACTCTCTATGCCCTCTATCAATTAAGGAAGCAAACTGCACCTTCTGTGGACGACCTGCATCCATGATGGCATCAATTGCTGCACGACAAGTTCGACCTGTATAGATCACATCGTCTACTAATACGACAATCTTACCTGCTACATCAAATTCTAAAGGATTGTTAATGGTAGGTGTCGGTGCTTTTTTTTGAAGGTCATCACGATAAAATGTGATATCGACAGTTCCAACAGGAACATCTATTCCTTCAAAAGCTTTTATACGTTTTACAATGCGATTAGCTAGTGGAACACCTCTTGTTTTGATACCTAAGATAACAACATCCTCAGCACCTTTGTTTTTTTCAATAATTTCATGTGAAATTCTTGTTAAGGCTCTTCCAATAGCTTTCTCATCCATTAATACTTTCATAAGTTCACCTCATAAATAGTCTTTTATAGTATGTAATATTCCTATATTGTTTATACCATATCTACTAGAGTATACACGATTTTTAACAATAAGAAAAGGCTTCCTGGATGCACTCCAAGAAGCCATAGTTTACATAACTACTCTACGGTTAAACTCCTTACTAGCATCTCTGTACTAATTTAAAGAAATCTCTTATTTAATTCTATACTAATCTATCATACTTTTCATAGATTGTCTACTCTTTTTTAGTATTTTGTAATCCTGATTTTTTCATGTATTCCATAAGGACTACTTCAGGTTTTTTAGAAGACATTAAAGAGGACATAACAGCAGCACCATCTGCACCCACATCAAATACTTGTTTTATATTATCTGGCTTTATTCCACCCAAAGCGATAACAGGTATTTTAACATAAGATTTTACATGTTTAATAAGATTAATTCCTTTTGGTTTTAACCCTTTTTTACAACTTGTTTCAAAAATATGGCTAACCAATAAATAATCTGCCTTTTTACGGTATGCTGTTATTGCTTCATCTAACGTGTGCACAGACACACCAATAAGCCTGTCATACATAAACTTCTTTTCCTGAAAGTCATTAAAGGTTACATGCAATCCATCCGCTTTTACAGCTTTTGCAACATTTAAGCTACTATTGACTATTAATTTTGTTTTACTCCTACCAATGATGCGCTTTATTTTTTTTGCAACCATGAGTAGTTCTTTTTCTTCTAAGTCTTTTTCCCTTAAAATGATGAAGTCTATACCAGCAATAACTGATCTTCTTATAACATCATAATACCGGTTACCATCAACAAGCTCTCTATTTGTTATTAGCCACAGCATACTAAAATCCCATCCAATCTTTAAATACAGGTTGATAACCCTTTTTTAATATGGCATGTTTAATCTCTTCTACATTTCTTTTATCCGAAATTTCAAATTGACTGTCACTTTTTTGCTCCAGGGAATGACCGCCTACCTCTGTACTAACACCAGCAGACATTTTAACAACACCAAGGGGTATTAAATTTTCTCTAAAATTAGCAGATTCTCTTGTTGAAATGGTTATACCTACCGCAGGTAGAAATACTTTCAAGGAAACTAAGGCTTGCACTAAGTGTTTATCTTCCACTTTGAATAGCTCTTTATACGTTCCAACATGAGGTTTGATTCTTGGTAAAGAAACACTTATCTCAACATCTGAATACCTTCGTTCTAGATATTTAGCATGCATGCCTGTAAAAAAGATTTCTTTTCGCCAGTCATTTAATCCTAAGAGAGCACCAATATTTACTCCCCTAATCTTTTGCTTACAAGCTCTTTCAGCAGCATCTAGCCTATACTTATAATTCTTTTTGGGTCCTGATAGATGGACTTTGTCATATATTTCCTCGTCATAAACCTCTTGATAAACGGTTAGACTATCTACCCCCGCATCAATGACCATTTTATACTCGTCTTCTGTTAAAGGATAGATTTCTATTGCAATGGCATGAAAATACTTTTTTAATCGTTTTACTGCGTTAACAATATAGTCAACTGGAGTTGTCTTTCTACATTCCCCAGTGAGAATAAGAATATGCTTCAAACCTGTTGACGTGATAGCTTTTGCCTCTTCTTCAATTTCATTGTAAGTTAACTTTCTTCTTTCAATGGTGTTTTGTCTATTAAAACTACAATAAGCACATCTGTTCACACAATAATTCGCTAAATACATGGGTGTATACAGTACAACAGTTTTTCCAAAATGCTTTAATGATAAATCATGTGCTTTGAGTGCAACTTTTTCTAGATGTTTCTCTGTTACAGGTGATAATAAACGTAAGAAATCATCATCTGTTATGGTGTTTTTATGGAGTATGTCTATAATATCCTCTTCTGATGTCCTATCAAAAATATGATTAAAATCGTAATCTTTTATTTTCTTATAAACTTGATAAAAACTCATGACTTGTCTCCTTCAAATAAAAATCCAGTAAGAGGAGAAGATGCATCAGCATAGGTGCTTTGTTTGCCTACTTTAGCTTCATAAGCTAACCTTCCAGCTTGGACAGCTAAATGAAATGCTTTCCCCATATCGGCAGGGTTACTGGCTGTCGCAATAGCCGTATTAACAAGCACTGCATCTGCTCCCATTTCCATGGCTTGTGCTGCATCAGAAGGTTTACCTATTCCAGCATCAACGATCACTGGTATATCTATTTCTTCAATGATTATTTCGATTAATTCCTTTGTTCTTATGCCTCTGTTGGTACCTATAGGTGCACCTAATGGCATAACCGTTGCAGCTCCTGCATTAACAAGCCTTTTAGCGCTCATTAGATCTGGGTTCATATAAGGTAAAACCACAAATCCCTCTTTGGATAAAATGTCAGTTGCTTTTATGGTTTCCATGTTATCTGGAAGCAAGTACTTGTTATCTGATATAACCTCAATTTTAACCCAATTACCACAACCCATAGCCCTAGCTAAACGTGCTATCCTAACAGCTTCATCAGCATTTCGTGCTCCAGAAGTATTCGGTAGTAAAATACAACTCTTTGGAATATAATCCAGTAAATTATCCTCTTTGGAATCCAAATCTACTCTTCTTAATGCCATAGTAACCACTTGTGTTCCACTGGCTTCAACAACCGTAGGTATTATTTTTTTATCAGGAAATTTACCTGTGCCAATAAGCAATCTACTATGTAATGCAGTACCTCCAATGATTAATTGATCCAATATTATCACTCCTTAATCTTTCTTAATTGATCCTGTAGCTTTTATTCAACAGCTTTACGTATCCCTTTCGCCAAGAATTAGCCTTAACACCATATTGGCTTGATGATTTGCAGCAATAGCAACTCTTGGTGCCATTAGTCCATTACCTATCTTAGCTTCAGAAATATCATCGCCTACTAGATATAGGTTTTTCATGACTCGTTTTGTAACAATTGTATTATTCGAGAAATAACCAGCAACCCCAGATGCTGCCACAATTATTTTGTTCTCTGAAAGCAAGGTATTAACTAATATTGCCTTGGATTTTGGATGATCAAATGCTTCAATGACTATTTCAGGTTCATGAAGACACGCCATTATATTATCTTTATCTAAAAATATGTCCTTTGTAACGATTTCAACAAAAGGATTTATTTGCTCTAGTATCTCTTTTAGAGCGGATGTCTTCTTCATGCCTATATGCTTCAAAAAATAGTGTTGTCTATTTAAATTACTGGGTTCAACAACATCAAAATCGATTAAAATTAATTTTCCTATACCTAATCTAGCTAAAGAGACAGCTGCATTTGATCCTAAACCACCTAACCCAGCAATCCCAATACAAGCTTTTTTTAATTTTTCATGGACTCTAGGTGTATGTCTAGCAACTAACAAGGCTTCTAACTCTTGTTCTTCTGGTAGTTCACCTCTTTTTATAAAGCTAATGGCATCATTTGCTTTTAGGGTCATATCCTCATGTAATAAATGGCCATTTACAATAACCAGGTCTGCATCTTTTTTAATAGTATCTCTCAATGCATATGCAGATATATCATTTGGTGCTCGATACTTTCTTTCATTTACATAAACATTCATTTTACCCTCCACCAACAAAATTAACGATCTCTATTTTGTCTTCATGATTAATCTTCCTTGTTGTGAAATCACCTTTTTGTATAATTTCCATGTTGATTTCAACAACTACTTTATCCTTATCAAGATTCAATTCGTCTAGCATAGTATTAATTGTTATATTAGGTTTAAAGCACATTTCTTTACCGTTAATGTTCATTTTCTCACCTTCTCTTTTATTAAAATTACCTGATAGTGATAACACGTAGTACCTCTTTCATGGGCATTAAGTCATCCATGTAAAATATTTCACGATAATAGAAAGAATACTTTTATATACGCAAAAAAAGCTTACCTAAAAGGTAAGCTCCAAGACGTCATATCACTGGTCTATTAATTTCTATCGGTTTTATCAGAACATAACAAAAGCGTTCCAGATACAAATATGTTTTATTACAAAAGGTACGAAGATACCCTTGTTTATGTTTATTTGTAACCAGAAATACGATGATTTAGTATTCTGATACTTTCCTACGTTGGCATTACCCATATCAGGTTATAAGGGTCAGAAATAACATTTCTTTCTCAGATTGTCAATACAACCTCCCCTAGTTTTAACACTATTAAGTTTTAAAATATTAAATACTCAAAATAAATGCTCAAAAGCTGTCATTTCATTGCGTGAATCTTGATTTTTCTAATTTATTATACAACTTCTTTTGATTAAAGGCAACCTTTTTTTAATGTAATGACATTCTCTCAGGATATTTTGCTCATTAATCCGAGTTTATTCATAGCTTTTAATGGTGTCTCATTAAAGTACCTTTTAAAGTCATTAATAAAATGGGCTTGACTATGATAGCGATAATCCCATACCACATCCATTATATTATGGTATCTGCCATAATATATATCTTGCCATAAGTTTTGAAAACGCACAATGGATGCAATTTTTTTTGGTGAGCACCCATAATATTCAAGAAATAAACGTTCTAATTGGCGCTGGCTGATACAAGCTTCCTGCCCAATATCTTTTGCCTTTACTAATCCTTTGTGGATCAAAATGTGGTGGATAGCATCCATTAACCGATCTTCTTGATATCTTTTATAATGTCTTGCATATAGCAACTTAGAAAGATATTTTTCCACTACTACAACCCGTTCTTTTAAGGTCATTTTTTCAAATAATATACCTTCTAAGTCCTTTTTAAAATCCCTAAAATAAGCATCTACATCAATGACCGCATTCCTTACTTCACGCATATGATTATTCGCAAAGAGATGCACCGCCCAGAAGTAAAAACGTATACCGAAGATTGATTTTAACTGATTACTCTGAAATGGAACATCTAATAGGAATCGATCATGTATACCACAGAAAAACATATCATGACTACCCGTTATATAATCCACTTGAAAGATGATATCCATGCAGCCATCCGGAATAACCACCGTAGTATTGCCTTGTCCATTGGTCATATATGGCGATTGAGAGCCCCAATAACAACTTATATAGGGCTGCAACTTTGCTGATGGCTTCATCTCATAATATTCAATTGTGTGTCTTGGATTAATAATAATTGGCTTAAAATATTGGTTCAATGACATAAGACTCTAACCTTTCATGGTATATTCCTTAGCATCCTTAAGCAAATCTTCGTCCCATTTTAACTTATCAAGTTCTGTATTAAGTTCAATGAGGTTACCCTCCGGATCTTTAAGGTGTACGACACGAATCCCCCACCCTGTCATGTCCGTTGGTTCATTTATAAAAGAAATACCTTTTGCTTGCAATTCCTTATAGGTTTTGTCAACATTTTCACTCTGAAAAACTAAAAGTACATTGTCCCCATTATTAACAGTCTCTTCTTTCAAGAAGTCATTCATGAGTGAACGTTTGAAAATAGATAAGCATAAATGCTCACTGACATCAAAAGACCCGTAAGCATCCCCTATTTTTCCCCAACAGACAGGAAATTCCATGGTTTCTGAATAAAACTTAAAACATGCATCAAAATCATCAACAAGTAAACGTATGTTATTCATGTTCATTATACTGCCCTCCTGCTATTCTATAGATTTATTAGTCACCTCATATATACTATATAGGTAACACACCTAGTATATACTCTTCAATACTACTTGTATTTCAAAAAAGCGACATCTTATGCTCTCTTATTCCAGTTGTCTTGACTTTACTATAAATGTAACGGGATGTAAGCAATGGATGATGATATAACATGTGTTTTCCTGAATGCCGCATGATGACTTTTACATAGTTCTGCATATGGGTGTTATAACAATGTTTGGTGCAGGATCTGCAATTCATTTTGTTTTCATTTGGGCATTTTTCTAGTCGATCTATGGCGTAAGTTAAAAATGTCTGACAAACTGTGCATAAACCTTCTTTGGAACTATTTTGATGTTTATGCTGACAATATAGCTTGGTCATGCTTTCTATGGTTTTCTTTTTAACTAGCATAGCGTCCATAGCAATCTCCTTCATTATTATTAATTAATCCCCCATCTTACTGTATTAAGCTTGCAACAAGTAATTCTTTTCATATAGCAGAAATATGGTATAAGGAAATACCAAACCATTCACCTTCAATAGGTATCAAATCTAAATGACTTGGTAATGCCATACTTTCAAAAACTTTTTCTTCCATAACCGTGTATTTCCCTTTTACCTTATGCATATTAAGGCAATGACTCTCTTTAGCAAAATCAATGGCTAGGTCAACATTATTATCTTGTAAATATCGATTTATTTCATCTACTTTTGGGTTATCATCTTTGATGATAATACCTGCATTAATCAGACCTTCTTTTGATACACGTACAGCATCTTCAATGCCTTGAGACATAGCACCTCCCATGTTGATAATTCCAAAAAATGATATTGACAGATCAAAGGCATGGTCAGAAAAAGGTAGGTTCGTGGCATCGCAAGCAATGTAATTGACTTGTAATGCAGGATTAATTTTCTTAACCTTCAACCTATCATACTTCAAAACTTCATGACTTAAATCTACACATACAAGATTCATATCAGGTGTAATATATTCTGCAAGATAAGTGAGTAACATACCTCTTCCAGTAGCTATATCTATAACATTGTTTACATTATTGGATTGAATGTGACCTAGGATAGCCTTTTTAGCCATTGTATAGCCTTCTATTTGATTAACTGGTGTAGCTTCAGTAATCTGACGGTCCAGTTCATCGTAATCTGTATTCTTATAATAATCGCTCCAGTTATTACCGATTTCTTGTTCTTCAGACTCAAAATTAATCACACCGTCTTTAATAAGCCAAACGTGTCCATCACAACACGATAATTTCCCTTCGGTGACCTCTTGACCTTCTGTTTGTATAGTTTCTAAAAAAAGTTTGTTTTTACATGTTGGACAAACAATAATATCCATAATGGATGTATACATAAAACTGCCTCCCTCATTAAGATAATTCTTACCCTAACTATCTAAATCTACTCATTGTTACAATGATTTTAAATAGCAGACAAGCAGTTAACTTTGTTAACGGCTTGTCTAGGATATGCTATATTTTACCATAACCACGAGGGATTAACAAAGAAAAATACAACTATAAATTTCTTTTCTCTTTAAGTGATTTAACAATCTGATTAATAAAACTATCGCTTGTGTTAGAGGTGATATCAATTGCTCCAAGATACTTAATAAAGTCATATAATGCTCGCTCAATGGCTGAACTTAATCGTTTGGTTGGCTTAATTTCTCTTTCCCACCACCAATTGATAATCTCTAAAACACCTGTTTTACGGTGGAATTTTGGTTCGAATCGACCAACAAATTGATTGCCATACAAGACTGGTAATACATAGTACCCGAACTTACGTTCTGGTATAGGGGTATATACCTCCCATTTATAATCAAAATCAAATAATTCTCTTATGAACTGACGATCCCATAATAAGTTATCTAATGGGGCAATAAAGGATATCTGCGGATTTATACGTGTCCACGTAACAACTTCCTCTAATAGTTCACGAGCTTCTTTACATATATAAAAGGTATAAGGCATATCTTCAATAGTAAGAGGGATAATCTCTCCATCTTTTTCTAACTGAGCTAATGCCTCTACTCTGTCCTTACTTTTCATCCATCTAATAGCAATATAAGCATAACTAGACCGATTCCATAATAAGCCTATTGACTGTATACGGCGTTTCACATGCCACTTAAAATAGTCTGCTAGGTCACCATTGGGGTCCGATTGATTACATAATTCTTTTGAAAGTAGGTTCTTGGTAAAATCAAATATTCTCCGGGTACCAACTTTGTTGTATACCATAATTTCACCCGTAAAAAACATGCTTTCAAGAGCGGCTCTAACCACCCGAGTTGGTGCCCAAGCCCAATCCATTTTACCATCCATTTTTATATCAATAGATGAGCATGGACCTTGATCAATAAGACATTTCCTAACTTTATCAACTTCTTTCGTGAATTCCTGATCACTTTCATAACGTTTAAGAAAATAGGATCTGTAACGAGAAAAGTAAGGCCAATCCTCTGTCATACAGATAGACATATTCTTATCCCAACTATCCATCAATAAACGATCTTGGTACAAAAGATCATTCAATTGTTTGGATCTAAAATTTTTAACACGTGCTTGCAAAATAAGATGAGGATTATAACCCACCACGTTCAATGGGTCATATTGGATACATCTTACTTGTTTCATATAATGATGAATACCCTCTTTACCTCTTAATGTCCTTGGTTGCAGTAACATCTGATAGGCAAGCATAAAGTTTTTAGCTTGTTTTTTCGAAATGTGCATGGTTATCACTCATCCTTTAACTATAAGTCGAACGTATGTTCTTTGCTTTATTATACCATACGTATTTATATAATTGAAGGGACTATTTACATATTTTATAAAAACAATTATTTAAGCACTATTTTCGCACTTTTTAATTTCTTTTCATCATAGGGTGGAAATAGGAAATTTAATTTAAACTTTGTTGATTTATTCAAGATACTCTTATAATGGGTAAAGGTTTTAAAACTATCAAAACCATGATATGCCCCCATGCCCGATTGCCCTACACCACCAAAAGGCATATGATGTGTTGCAAAATGACTTATGGTGTCATTAATACAACTACCACCAGAACTGGTGGATCTTATTACTTTCTTCTGCACTTCCTTATCTTCTGTGAAGATATAGAGGGCTAATGGCTTAGGACGTTGGTTAATGTTATGAATCGCTTCGTCTAAGTTATGATAGGTCATGATAGGAAGTATCGGACCAAATAGCTCATCTTCCATAGAAGCGTCATCCCACGTTACATCATCCATAAGTGTAGGCGCTATAAAATGTTCAGTAATATCATACTGACCACCTAATATGATTTTATGTTTATCTTGATCAATGATTGTTGCTAATCTTTTAGTATGCCGATCATTAACAATACGAGCAAAATCTTTAGATTTCATCATCTCTGTACCGTAGAATTCAATTATTGTTTGTTTAAGAGCATCGATGAAAGATGCTTTAACAGACTCATGAACCAGTGCATAATCTGGAGCAATACACGTCTGACCCGCATTAAAGAATTTTCCCCATGCTATTCGTTTAGCGGCTACTTTAATATTAGCTTTTTGATCGATAATACATGGACTTTTACCCCCTAATTCTAATGTAACTGGTACAAGATTCTTACTAGCAGCCGCCATAACAATTCTCCCTACATTAACGCTACCAGTAAAAAAGATATAGTCAAATGGTGCATGAATAAGAGCGGATGTTACATCCTTCTCTCCTTCAATAATTCTAATGTAGTTTTTGTCAAAGGTTTCAGAGAACATTTCATAAATGCATTTTGTTATATGGGGTGTTTGTTCGGATGGCTTAAGAACAATACAATTCCCTGCTGATATAGCACCTATTAAGGGTTCAATGAGCAAATTAAAGGGGTAATTATAAGGTCCAATGACCAATACAACACCATAAGGCTCAGGTTGAATATAACTCTTAGCACCTAGTTGATGAATAGGTGTTTTAACTTTTTTGATACGCGTAAATTGCTTCATGTTTTTTATGTGATAACGTATACTTGTAAGAACTGTTCCGATTTCAGCTGTATAAGATTCATATGGATGTCTACCTAAGTCTTTATTAAGAGCGTTAATAATTGCCGATTCTTTCGCTACAATCATTTTATTAAGTTTTCTCAACTGTTCAATACGAAAATTAATATCTTTGGTTTCTCCTTGGTAGAAATAAGTTTTCATGTCACTAATCATTGTTTTTATATACTTTTCCATAGTTAGCCACAACCCTTTCTTGAGGTTGGTGAGTAATCACTAACCTCACATAATAATAATGGGTTGCCCTTTTATAAGCAACCTCTATTAACTATTAACACACATTTATCTGTTTTGTATAACACGTAGTGTACTCTGGATAGCTTCTTCTTTCAATTCATCCGTTAATTGCATCTCAGAAGTATTAATGGCATTAGCTAATTCAAGAACAGGTACATAGGCATAGGCATAGTAAAAGCTAATAGGTAATTCTCTAAAGAAACCATTTTTAATGTTTTCCGTTAAATAGGCTGTCAAAGAACTGAGTTGCTCCTTACCTCTCTCAAATATGATATGATTCATGAAAGTAGAATGACTAAATTGCTGATAATATTTGAGTTCCTTCGGATGATTAACAAAATACTCAAGATAATTGGACCATATTTTATGAAACTTTTCTGTTGGTTCGATTATGCCTTCTACATGTATAAAAAGAGCTCTGTCCAAATTCGATTTGATTTTTAAATAGACTTCAACTAATAATTCTAGCTTGTTTTCAAAGTGTTTATAGATTGTTGCTTCCGAATACTGTGCTTTCTTAGCAATTTTTGATGTCGGCACGTCATATAGCCCATTATCCGCTACTAGTTCTATGGTCGCTTGAATCAATTTATCCCGAGTATTCATAAATAACGCTCCATTCTATCTATAGGTATTACTTCTGTACTGTCCTTCAGTTTATCATGTATGGTAGATACTTGTCAATATAGAATTCATGACGGTTATTTCATGATGATGACCCAGTTATGGTGGTACAATCATATACTGTATTAAAAGTAATAATGGGTGATAAATTGAGCAAATACACCTATAAAACACCTAAAAAAAATGAAAATAGATATGTTAAGCATCCCAATTTTCTCATCATAACGGTTGATGAAGAACGCTTTCCCACAGTTTATGAGAACGAAGCACTTAAAATATGGCGTAAGACATTCTTAAGAGCCCAAGAATTCCTAAGAGAGCATGGCTTAGAATTTAATCATCACTATGTTGGAAGTACAGCATGTTCACCAAGTCGCACCACATTATACACAGGGCAATACCCCTCCCTACATGGGGTAAGTCAGACAACAGGAGCTGCTAAAGGTGATTTTGATCCAGATATGTTCTGGTTAGACCCAAATACGGTACCTACTATGGGTGATTATTTTCAAGCAGCAGGTTACCGTACTTTTTGGAAAGGGAAGTGGCACGCCTCTCAATCCGATATATTAATCCCTGATACGCATGATTCCTACCTTACCTATCAATCCGAAAATGGTGTACCTATACCAGCAAAGGAAAACATCTACCTGAACGCAAATCGACTTGGTGATTATGGCTTTGATGATTGGATTGGTCCAGAACCCTTTGGGGATAACCCTCGTAATTCAGGTGCTTCAGCAGCTATTGGTGTAAGTGGTAGAGATGTTATCTATGCTGAAGAAGTCGTTCAATTAATCAATGAACTAGATAATGAACAGTTTGATATTGATAATGGGACTGATCGTCCATGGCTTATCATGAGTTCCTTTGTAAATCCTCATGATATCGCACTATTTGGCGCAATTTCACGACTTGATCCACTCTATAAATTTGAAATAGATCCTTCCATACCTGATATACCAAGAGCCCCTACTGCAGATGAATTATTAGTAACTAAGCCTGAGGCACAAGCAAGTTATAAGGAGGTTTATCCAGAAGCATTACAACCGTTGGAAGATACCCTATTCTATCGGCAACTCTATTATACGCTTCAATTAAAAGTCGACCGCGATATGCAAAGCGTTCTCCGTGCCATTAAAAGCTCATCATTTTATAATAATACCATTATTATATTCACATCAGATCATGGAGATATGCTGGGTGCTCACGGTGGCTTATTCCAGAAATGGTACCAACCGTATGAAGAAACGACCCATGTACCTTTTGTTATCCATAACCCTGTCATGTTTAATAAACCAAAATCAACTGAGATAATTACTAGTCATGTGGATATATTACCGACACTATTAGGTTTAGCAGGTTTAGATGTGGAGGCTATTCAAGATAGCCTTAGCAAAAGTCATACGGAAGTACATCCACTGGTTGGTAGAGATTTATCACCCTTTATACGTGGGGAGATTGAAAGTAATCTTCTAGAAGCGCCAATCTATTTTATGACGGATGATGACTTTACAAAAGGACTCAATCAAACAAGTGTATTAGGTGTGCCTTATGAATCTGTTGTCCAGCCTAATAGTATTGAAACCATCGTAACGACTCTAGAAACAGGAGAAAATAACACAAAAGAAATCTGGAAATATTCACGTTATTTTGATAACCCTCAGTTTTGGAGTACACCTGGTTGTGAAGACGAAGTCACAAGTATGACCTGCGAAAAGACTGTATGTCCTGATATTGAGTGCTCAACATGTATTACAACGACGAAAGACCGTGCATTACCTGATGAAATTGAGTTCTATAACTTAACAAAAGACCCACTGGAAACTAAAAATTTGGCAGATCCTATCTATACGACACCAGAATCAAGAATCGTTCAAACGGTTCTTGAAAAATCATTAGAAGAACAATGTAGACTTAAACGGCTCTATCCAACCAGTGGCAATGTTCCGGGTAGGCCATCTTGTCAAACCTGTGCACCTGAATATAATATATAAACATATCCTTTGTATTAAACCAAAGAAAAAAGTACGACTTTTTATACAAGATATCATAATCCTTTCTTGTATAGAAAGTCGTACTCTAGTTAGCTCAATTCTTAAGGGTTAAAATCCTGTAATCAAAATATGTGTAATCCATGAAGTTATGATTGCATATAGTCCTTAACACTTTTACATATACGCTCAAGTGCTTCATGCAGAATACTTCTAGGACAAGCAAAATTGATACGCATAAAACCTGACCCAGTATCTCCAAACCATGTACCACCATCAAGTGCTACTTTTGCATCATGAAAGATCAGCCTCTCTAGAATACGGTCATCTGTTGTAATAGCTGTAAAATCTAACCATGCTAGATAAGTAGCTTCTGGTTTTAGAAGCTTAACATGTGGCAAGTTATCTGCCAAGTACTTATCCATAAAGCGAACATTATCTTCTAAGTAAACAAGTAGCTGATCTAACCACTCCTCACCTTCTCTATAAGCAGCTTTCATACCATCAATACTCATGGGATTCTGTCCCGATATAGAGTTATTCTCTAATACTTGCTCATACCTTATGCGAAGTTCCTTGTTTGGAATAATAATATTTGAAGTATTTAGCCCTGCAAGGTTAAATGTTTTACTTGGAGCTGTGCAAATGATGGATTGCTCCGCTAAAGATTTTGAAATATTAGCAAATACATGATGGGTATGACCCTCTAATATTAAATCATGGTGTATCTCATCAGCTATAACAATCACGTTATTGGCAATACATATTTCACCTAATCGTGTTAATTCCTCTTTGGTCCAAATACGCCCTATAGGGTTATGGGGACTGCATAAGATAAATAATTTTAATCTAGAATCTTTAGCTTTTTTCTCAAAGTCTTCAAAGTCGATGGTATATTGTTCCCCATCATAAACCAATGGATTATCCACTACTTGACATCCATTATTGGCTATAGCATGTCCAAAAGGATAATATACAGGGGTCTGAATCATCACTTTATCTCCAGCTAAGCAATAGGCTTGAATCATATAATTAACAGCTGGCACAATACCGGGTGTAAAGACTATCCATTCCTTTTTCACGTGCCAATGATGACGTTTTTGTTCCCATTCAATAACAGCATCATAATAATCTTTTAAGCGTATAGTATAACCATATATCCCATGTTCTGCTCGTTTAACAATGGCATCAATAACAGGTTGAGGTGTTTTGAAATCCATATCAGCAACCCATAAAGGTAACATATCTTTTTCACCAAATTTTTCTCGTAGAACACTAGGCTCCCACTTTAGGGCATCTGTATCTTCTCTATTAATAATTGTATCAAAATCATAACGCATATAATGACCTCCTGTCTTGGTTAAGCTATTATTATCGAAGTTCAACAATATGACTCTACATGTGGTTAATCCTGACTTATCATACATGTTTCATTAATTACATATAAGCTAGCTTAATGATGTTTCATCAAAACCGATAATATGTTTACTAGAAATAATCTGTTTTCCTTTTGTATTACGTTTTCTTATTCCTATAGCAGATAAATTCTTTTTAAGTATTTTATCTTCTGTTTTTACTTGTATTGTCTTCTGCCCTTCATCAGTAAACGTTATATCAATGATGCTGTCAGACGCATTCAATTGCATAAGAAAGACGCCCTTTGCATTCTTCTTCTGAGTGGGAATTTCAATGGTACTAAACATAAGTGCATATCCCTTAGCTGTTAAAGAAATAATATAATCATGTGAGTCCATTTTAACAATTTTAGTAAGTACATCATCATCTAATAATTTTGTTGCTACGATTTTAGACCGTGTGGTTATAAATTCAGAACCAGGTACTTGTTTAATGTAGCCATTCTTGGTTACAAAAAGGTAAGTGGCTTTTTTATCTATCTTATCCATATAAATGATTTCTTCTTCTTTTACATCAGCTAATACGCTGATAGCCATACCCTTATCATTAATCTTCGTCTTAGGAATGTTATTTACCTTAACACGACACATGGAACCTAATCGATCAAATATACTGATGCTATCCTCAGACGTTGCGGCAATGACATGAGCCATGTCTTGTAGTATCTTATCTTCGCTTTTAAGATAAGTGTTCGTGTCTACTTTCTTCATGTAATTCTTATCATCAATGAGTACATAAAAATCTTCAATAATTTTTTCTTCTTTTATATCGAGGGTTTCTAAGTTCTTTAATTGGGTTTTACGGTGTTTACCATAAGTCGTTGCAATGGTTTCTAGCTCATGAATAATGGTTTTACTCAGTTCGCTTTTATGACCTAGAATTTTCTCATAACGCTTTATTTTTTTCATAATTTCACGGTGTTGCTTTTCAACCTCTAATTTCTCTAAGCCAATGAGTTTATATAAACGCATTTCTAAGATAATGGTAGCTTGTTTTTCAGTATAATCAAAACGCTTGGCTAATTGTTCACTTTTTTTGTTTTAAAGGTAATACCCGTGGTATCACCAGTTATTAAACACGTCTTAACAGCTTTCATGTTCTTAGCACCACGAATAGCTTCAATAATAATGTCGATTTCATCATAAGCTTTTAGTAAACCTTCTGTACCTTCTTTTTTATCTAACTCTTTATTCAGTAAGAATTGATAGAGTTTAGAATAAATATCACGTTGAAAATGTACGAATTCGGCTATAGCTGATTTTAAGTTAAACTGGTAAGGTTTTTGGTCAACAAGAGCTAACATATTCACACTAAAATTGTCTTCAAGTTTGGTCTTCTTATACAATCGATTGACTAAACGTTCAGGGTCAACATCTTTTTTTGCTTCAATTATGATTTCAATCTCGCCTCGAGAACTCTCATCTCTAATATCTTGTATGCCTGTTATTTTCTTATTACGAACGAGATCAGCTAAGTTCTCAATTAAGTTGGACTTGTTACCTATTAATGTGTATGGAATTTCCCGTATTATAATATGATGTTTACCATTACTCTGAGGCTCAATATCAATCTTGGCACGGATTTTCACCTTACCTTTACCTGTTGTATACATGGCTTCTAATTCATTCTTGTTGGCTATGACACCACCTGTTGGAAAGTCAGGTCCTTTTATATGGTTCATCAGTTCTGGTATGGTAATGTGCTCATTATTAATATAAGCGATTGTTCCATCAATAACTTCTTTTAGATTATGGGTGGGAAAACTAGTAGCCATACCTACGGCAATCCCTGTCATACCATTAACTAAGGCATTAGGGAACCTTGCTGGCATGACAACTGGTTCTGTGAGTGTTTCGTCAAAGTTTGTACGCATCTCAACGATATTTTTATCAATATCTCCTAATAATTCAAGAGAAATTGGGGTTAATCTAGCTTCTGTATACCTCATGGCAGCTGCGCCATCACCATCTATTGATCCAAAGTTTCCATGACCATCTACTAATTGTTGTTTATACGTAAAGTCCTGCTCCATACGAACCATGGCGTTATAGATAGAACCATCACCATGTGGGTGGTATTTACCCATGGTATCTCCAACGATACGTGCACATTTTCTATAGGGTTTATCTGGTAATACATTCAATTCTTTCATAGCGTAAAGTGTGCGTCGTTGAACGGGTTTAAGGCCATCTCTAATATCTGGTAATGCTCTTGCTGCGATAACACTCATGGCATAATCGATATAGGATTGCTTCATTTCATCTTCATAATCTGCTCTTATAATATGTTGATTTCTTAAATCCGGTAGTTTCATATTCTTTTTCATTTTCCTACATCCTTTCTCTAAGAGTCAATATTGGCGTTTTCTGCTTCACTATTAATAAATTCACGTCTTGGAGGTACTTTTTCACCCATTAATAGTGTGGTGGTTTCTTCTGCTCTTATGATATCCTCGATTTCAACTTTTTTTATAGAGCGGGTCTCAGGATCCATGGTTGTGTCCCATAACTGTTCTGCATTCATTTCTCCAAGTCCTTTATAACGTTGCACTTCGTATTTTTTACGGGATAATTGTTTCAACACTTTGGCTAATTCCCGGTCATTGTAAGCATATTGCTCTTTTTTAGCCGTTTTAATCTTATATAGCGGAGGCATGGCAATATAGACCTTACCATTAATAATAAGCTCCGGCATGTGTTTATAGAAAAAGGTTAGTAGTAACGTAGTGATATGAGCACCATCTACGTCACCATCGGTCATGATAATGATTTTATCGTATCTTAATCGATCTATATTAAAATTGTCACTTGATTTCTCTCCAAATAGTCCATCACCAAATCCTGTGCCCAAAGCATTGATAATGGATACGATTTCTTTGTTTTCAAGGATTTTGTTTATTTTACTTCTTTCCGTATTAAGAACCTTTCCTTTAAGAGGTAATATGGCTTGATAACGTCTATCCCGTCCTTGTTTAGCAGAACCACCTGCCGAATCACCCTCTACAAGAAATAACTCTGTCAATACACCTTTTTTTCGTTTAATGATAAACGACAAGAAGCTAATTTTCCATTGGAGGTTACTTTGGATTGATTTTTTAAGATATTGTTTCTTGCGTTAGTCTCTGTCTTTCGAATATTATGAGCACGTACAGCACTATCAACGATCTTGGTCACTGTCTCAAGATTACGATCAAAATATTGCTCTAAGTGTGAGAAAGTAATATCGGATGTTATACCTTTCACTTCCGAATTACCTAATTTGGTCTTTGTTTGACCTTCAAATTGTGGTTCAGGTACTTTTACTGACACTATAGCTGTAAGACCATTACGAATATCTTTTCCGTCCAAGGTTCCTTTGCCTTTAAAAAGAGATAGCTCTTTGGCATATTTATTTATAATTCGTGTTAAAGCTAATTTGTAACCTGATACATGAACCCCCTCCTCTTGAGTATTAATATTATTACAAAAGGAGAAAATATTTTCAGTAAAATCATTAGTGAATTGAAATGCTACTTCTACGTGTATACCATCTTTTTGATCGGAAAGTAGAATAATGTCATCATGAATACTGGTTTTATTTTTGTTAATCTCTTTTATAAATCCTGATAAGCCTTCTTCTTCGTGGAAGATAATTTCTTCTGGTACCTCTAAGGTGTTATCACGATAGATAATAGTGAGTCCACTATTGAGGAACGCCATTTCTTTCAAACGTTTTTTAATGATGGAAGGTTTGAATATGATGGAATCAAAAATTTCTTTATCAGGTAAGAAAGTTATCTTAGTACCGCTTTTTCGGGTGGTCTTTATAGGAACTAATGCTCCATTATCAAGTGGGGTAACCGGTTGTCCACCATTTTGATATTCATCAAGAAATACTTTACCACCACGATAGATTTCTACTGAAAGTTTGGAGGATAACGCATTGACAACGGATGCCCCTACACCATGAAGCCCTCCTGAGTATTTATATGTATCACCATCAAATTTTCCACCTGCATGAAGTACTGTAAAGATAATTCTTTCTGTTACGATTCCTCTTGGGTAATCAGCTACTGGATAATCTTTGGTATTCTCATGTAAGTCTACAGGTATACCACTTCCATTATCCTCTATACTAATTGAACCATTCTCGTTCAACGTTATACTAATTTGATCACACACTCCTGCAAGATGCTCGTCCATACTATTATCAATAACTTCCCATATAAGATGGTGTAAACCTCTTGAACCTGTGTTACCAATATACATACCTGGTCTAAGTCGTACCGGTTCTAATCCCTCTAGTACTTTAATGTTTTTTCCTGTGTATTCTCTTGCCAATTCAAAAACTCCTTTCGACTTAAAAAATGAGCTACAACAGCTCATATTCTTGACTTCATCCTTTGTCATGTGTATTTCAACATTTATAAGCTGGTCAAGAAAATCAATACCCTTATATACTACAGATAAATATATCAAATAATCGTTAGTTTTTCAATTTATTTTATAAGATTTACCGAATAATCACCCTTAATACCTATTTCTTGGCTGCATAGATGGCTATAAACAGCCTACTAATAGGATAGGATATGAGTTCATTATGCGTTAGGATGCCTTACCCTATGCACGATATTCTTCGTATATTAAAAATGTAGCCTGTATTTTAATAATTAGCAATAACGCTAACATATTGTAGATTTCTCATATTTGTACAGGTTAAGCAAACAGAAAAGTTACCTTGAACATATTACTGAATCATCGTCCAGATAATATGTACTAACAAGATAACCTTACTTTGATGTTCTATCTATTTTTCTAATTCTAAAAGTTCTTCTAAGATCCTTACAGCATCAGATACAGCTTTTGTACAAACGATATTAAATATACCTTTTTCTTTTAAGATAGCGTTTTCATCGGGTTTTGACGGATCATAACCTAATAATTCCTTACACACGATAGTATTATTAGTTTCCTTAAATTCTTTTATAAATGCTATGGTTAGGTCATATGCTTTAGCTTTTGTCTCTACATCCTCTTCAATGTGATGACCTTCTTTCAAGCCCAGAGCCATGATTGCTCCAGATACTGCCCCACATACTTCACCATCACGTAATCCGCCACCAAAACCTGTTGATAGCTTAAGAGCCGTCTCCTGATCAAGACCAAACTCTTCACAAAAAGTACAAAAAACAGCTTGACAACAATTAAAATTACTATTAAATATCTCTAATGCAACATCTGTTCTACTCATTGTATGACCCTCCTATAATTCCATCTGAAATTTACAATACGATTTATTTACTTGTCCCTAAGACTCCTATCCATTTAATGATTTAATTCTACTAGCATAAGCTTATTATCTAGTATTCTCCCCCAATCCCAATACTTCATCCGATTCACAAAGAGTTGATTCCATGGGTGCTCTTGGTCTAAAAAATCTCGGTTATGGACAAGATCAGCTGCTTCTTCAATAGGAATCCATTCATAACGATCATGTGACTTTCTACCTTGAATTTTCAATTCTTAAACTCTTATATGTTATTAACTCTCAATGTTACAATGTAAACTCTAATTGATAATCTCTTGGATCACTTTCGTATAGCTCTTTATTTATTTCAACTGCCTCGTTACAGCTAATGGCAAAATAAAATGCAATTGTTTCTTCAGCTGAACCAGCACAAATATAGATTTTATTTACATGCCACTCTCTTGCTATGTCAGCACATTTCATAAATAATTTTTTACCTATTCCTTGATTCCTATAATCCAATGTAATAAAAAGTTGGTCTAATAAAACATAGTCAAACATTTCGCCAAAAGGCTTACGATTAATAGATGCAAACCCTAATAGTCTATGGTCACTACCAAAAGCTCCAATAGCTACACCACCATTTAAAATAGTTTCTTTCAAATTGTTATAATGGTTTTCGTATCCATCTGGCCAATCTGAATCTTGATAATTAATCTCAACCAACTGTCTTTTTCCATTTACTTCTCTCCATGCTTTCCCAATATATTGAGATGGGTTCATTTCATTTATCTTTTCACATTCTTCCACTGTTAGTTTTCTATATATAATATTATTCATTTCATTAGCTCCTTATACGTTCATCTATTCTTCGTGTTACACTGTATGTATAGGGTGTAAAGTACTTCATCCAGAAAGCATCTGCTGCTGGGTTAATACTTTCAAAATTAACGCCGCACCTCACATAGCTATCTTTTTTCAGTTCTCCTAAAGCATAGGATAATAAAGTTTTATAAATACCTTGACCACGGTGTGCAGGATATAGATATGCACCGCAGATATTTATTGTTTTTGGATGATCACAGGTAAAATTCTCACCTGAATGAGTGAACTCAATAAAGGCAATTACCTCATCATGCATACTTGCTACAAATAATCTTGACTTTTTATGCTCTACTTCTTTTTTCAATTCCTGTAGATTGTATTTCTGATGGGGCATGAATATGGGGCTATTGTGAAGATGAGTACGTAAGTTATTTTCAAGAGGCAAGATGTGGTGAAGTTCATCCATATTGATTTCTCTACACGTTACGAGATCATGTGGGTGGAACAACAGTTCAGGATGATTTATATCCATAATTGCATCAACACACCTTAGCCCAAACCCATTCCTAAAAAATGAATTAAGGGTCACTTGGTCATGGCTATAGATTGCCAAAGCATGACTTAACAAGCCTTGATCAACCCAATTTTTTGCAGCATGTTGATAAAGCTTAGAATAGATACGACTTCTATCTTCTTGTAGTGCTCCATGACCATGAATAGGTAAAAATATACCTTTAGATGTACCAAAAAAATCGGTGATCGGGCCATATCCCGTCATGTAGCCAACAAGCTCCTTACCTTTAATAGCAACAAAACCCAAATCCTTATTTATCATCTTAGAGAGTAAATTTTTTATTCGTTCTGCATAATTCTCCTGAGGAAGCACCTTCATAATATGGCTTTCCTCCTGATATTGTTTCATAGCTAAATGAGTGGCTTCTTCTATGTAATTTTCATTAAAAATCTTAATTTCCATTTTTTACAATCCCCTTTCTTTATGGGATGAATACTATGTCTCTCTGGTACTCGTCTCTTCATCAATGCTTCTCAATACCTTAATATTTAAAACTAAAGCAACTATACTCATTATAACAAAAACACTTACAAATGCAATGAATTCATCAACACTAACGAACACCTTATAGGCGTATTGAAAAAGAGACTGGGTTATAACTACAACACCAATAAGTGCATTAAGGGTTAATAAAGTAGATACTAGTATATAGCCTAAACGATTTCTTTTTAAGACCAACCAACCACCTATAAAAGCAGTAGGTGCAATAATACCTATGTCAAATATGAATGTAGGTTCTGTGGTATGCATACCCATCGTTGATATAGGCATTCCTGTTGATAAGGCGTTAATAATCTCAATAAGCCATACAAACACAGACATACCAGCTAAAAACATAAAGATTGCTGTTCCTTTATGGGGAAAAGATCGGGTTATACGATCTGTTATGTTTTCTGTATTTAGCTTACTAATGGCAAGAATAAAAGTTATTAAAGCCACTGAAAAGTAACTAATATAGAGTAAAAATAACGAATTATAGGATACCCCAAAAGCTACTGAAGCGGCATTATAAAGTAAAAAGCTCAATAAGCCTAGATGAAGTAACCTGTTTTTTAATGAATCATTCTTTAAACGTACGGTAACCCATAGGAAAACAGGTATCACCAAAAAAAGCGTAACCGCATCTGTTCCCTTGAATATTGGAGCTTTAAAATAACTCTCATGAGCATATAACCCATCACCAAACATCTTGACAGACTGACCATAGACATTTGTGGCATAAAATACTTCAGCACCTGTATGCCAAAACAAACCCAATGCAGCATGGATTCCTGCTAGAACAATGATTATAATACTTAAAATTCGTATTGTTTTAATAGATTTCATTAAACTCCTCCTCGTAATTATATAGTAATTTGAGTGTTCTAATAACTAGTGCTTTTCTCTCCAGCAATAAGTTATAAATGGGGCAATCCATTAGACAGCCCCATCTTACTTTCATTTATATCGTTATAAATCCTAACAAATCCAATATCTTCTCCCCTAGCTTACGATTCTTTCCTTTATAGGGATAACAGTGAATATGAATAGCAGGATTAAAATTAAGTTCGATTATGCCATAATTATTCTCTGCTTCTCCACGAATATCTTTAGTCATGAGATCCACTCCAACAATAGATGCCTCAACAGCCTGAGCGGCCTTAATCGCCACATCTTTTAGCGACTGAGATATTTCATCTGTATAATCAATACTATCGCCCCCTGTACTGATATTGGAATTCTCCCGTAAGAAAACAATCTGTCCATCTTCTAACACAGAATCAAAGTCCAATCCTTGTTGCTTTAAAAACATCTCTTCATGGGTACTTATCTTAATCTTCTCTAATGGCTTTCGGTACCCTTTACCACGTAATGGGTCTTGATTCTTTTCTTCAATCAATTGGCGAATAGAATCCTTCCCATTACCCGTTACATTAGCAGGTACTCTATGTAAAACACCAACTACTTCGTCTCCAATAACAAAAACTCGGTATTCCTTCCCTTCAATAAATTCTTCGATTAGCACAGTCTCATCTTTATCAAAGGCTAATTTTAGAGCCATCTCATAGTCTTCTCTTGAACATCCTTCTTTAAAAATGGTTATACCCAAACCAAAATTAGTGGTATTAGGCTTAATGACAATGGCTTTGCCTTGGAACATATCGTAGTCTAATTTAGCTTCTTCTATATGATCATATACAGCTCCTGAAGGCACATTAATATGCGCTTTCTCAAGAACTTGTTTCGTTACTAATTTATTTTCCATGACCAATACCGTACTGTAGCTATCTTTTGAAGTCTTCGTTGCCTGTTTGATATATTCTGTCTTATCCTTATACGTGAGTGCTATAAAATTTTCATTTCTATCTAGGATTTCTACCTTCACACCTCTTTTTATAGCATCTAACATAAGAATCTGAGTGGATAATTCCATATCTTCATAACCTAAGAAATTAAATTGCGTAGATCTACTCTCTTCAAGATATTCCATAGCTTTGTTAAGGTGAAACTGAATGAAACCTTGTTCCTTAATCTGCTCAATGATAATACTTGAATAGATCTTCGTATGGTCCTTAATCATGGCTTCATATTTATCCATGGTTCTATGAAGGCATTCTTTCTTAATATTAATAAGGTCAATAATAGCACGAAAGGTATCAAGAACTTCCATGGATAAAGTTTCTACATCTGTTTCTTTACCATCAAAATTAAAAGCAAGATCTTTCTTACGCCCAAAGTCAGCAATATGATGTTTGTTTTCTGTTGCTTCATGGAACAATGCTTCATCAAATGAATCATTGTCTAAGAGTAATGAAAATACCATGAATAAGTGTATTAAGTATAAATCATCCATGCTGATACCAAGTTTAAATAATGGATTAATATCTAATAATCGAAGTTCTAGATACTCTATGCCATGCTCCTGTAATGCACTTAAGTTCCCACGGCTATTCTTAGGTCGAATAACACTATAGTATTCTTTAGAACTAATAAGCTCGCCAGAATCAATTAAGTGTTGCATGCTTGTAATATAATCCTCTAAGCTATCTAAGCTTACATAATAATTAGCGATATTTTTATAACCGCATCTTCCATTACGAATAGATGCTTTGAATTTGAAGGTTTCATCATTAAAAATGCTATCTTTCGAACATTTCCTGCAATAATCAATATAGGATTCATCAATAGCAGGACTGCTACCCAATAAACGTATAAAGAACCAACTGTACTTGGTAATATTTCTCGTCATCTTCATATAAACAGCATCTTTGAACTCACGATACGTATTATAAGTTTTACAGGACCCATACAGTTTCTTCAAAAAACTATCTTTAAAAGAAAAATTAAAATGAATCCCAGATATCATTTGTTTCTTTTTTCCATACTTATTCGCTAGATATTCACGATAGAGATTGGCATTATCTTGAACCTTTGCCTCATCCGTTTCATAGCTAGCTATGGGTATCTGGTCCTCTTCTGGTAAGATCGGTGGAAGACTCTGAGGCCATAATAGCTCTTGATCAAGTGTTGTTGATACCACATTTTGAATCGTATCTAACATATGATAAGCTTCTTCTAAAGAATCTACTGTTGGTGTAATCATTTCAACTTGGCTCTCTGAGAAATCTGTGGTGATATATGGATTCACCGACTTATCGCCAAAGGCTTTTGGATGTGGCGTTGTCGCTAACTTTCCTGAATAATTCACCCTTACATTCTCTTTTTCAATACCAAATTGACATCTTAATAATAGTTTTTCTATGTTGTTATGTTGAATACATTTAATCATATCTTGATTTAATGCAAGCATATCTTTCACTCCTTATATCTATAAATATTGAATCAACTATAATGAAAACAGTCATCAATTCAATATATTTCCCTTTTATAATATATGTGGTTAATTCATCATTTGCAAGCTTTACTTATAAACTAATTATTTTATCTATCCAGTTAATAGACAGGTTTGTTTGAATCCTTTATCTGCCTATGCAAATATATAATAAATAAGGCTACCAGTAGAATACCTTTAATCATACTTGTAATGCTAATACTCCACCATATACCATTAACAGCTAATCCAATGTAGGATGCTAAAAATAATGCAAGGGGAATTCTTAATAATGTAAATACCAGACCTACTACAGCTGGTATAAAAGTCTTGCCTACACCGTTAAAACTGGCTTTTGTCATAATCTCAGCACACATAAATGCTTGGGATAATCCAATAATTCTAAGATAATTAACGCCCATGTTCACAATAAGTGGGTCTGTGACAAAAATTCTAAAAATATAATATGGAAACACTATAAATAGAGTTGAAGTCATTAAGCCAAATACAATGCTTAAACTTAGTGACGCTCTATACCCTTCTCGTATACGCTCCATGTTATTAGCACCATAGTTTTGACCCATAAATGCAATAACAGCACCGTTTAATCCACCTATAGTCATATAGGATATAGACTCAATTTGTAGACCAATTTTTTGCACGCCTATACCAGTAGGACCAAAGCCCGCAATAATTCGTGCCATAACCATGCCAATACAGATAAACGAAACACGTTGTATGGTATAAGGTAAACCTAACTTCATGATGTCTTTCATCACCGATAGGTCCAGCTTAATCCCTTCTGTCTGTTTACCAATAAGCTGTTTTGCTTTAATAATCGACAGTGCAAAAACAATAACTCTACCCACAAGGGTTGCATATGCAGCTCCTACAATACCTAATCGTAATACACCAGCTATACCAAAAATGAGTAGTGGGTCTAACGCAAAATTAACAATAAAACCGACTCGATTAATGCGAAAAGACAATTTACTATTACCTAAACTATTTAGAATGCTAGCAAACAGTGTATTTGCAAATAGCAACACATTTCCCACCATGGCTATTACCAAGTACTTTGCTGCCATATTCTCAATGACAGGATCCCCTAATTTAAAAAAGCCTATAAGCGGATAACGCCATATGATGACGGCGATAGAATATACAATGGCAATAATAAAAGCTAGAAAAAAACCATTACTGATATAGTGTTTCACTTGATCATATTGTTTTGAACCAAAACTCTGGGAGATACGAATACTTGCCCCCGTTATAATCAAGGTTGATAGGGCAAAAGCCATATTAATAAAAAAACTTGCCGTACCTATGGCAATAACCGCATCGCTTCCTAGCTTACCAATCCAGAACATATCAACAAGGTTGTAGGCTGTTTGTATAAAATTAGTAGCAATTAGAGGCAATGCTAAGCGCACAAGACTGCTTCTAATATTGCCTTGTGTTAAATCATTTGTTGTCGCCAATATCCAAATTCCTCTCTTAATAACCATATACCATGGTTATATTTATTGCTTATGTGATACTCTTTCTATATTATACCTATTTCTGCTAAGATATGAAAGTTATTTTTTATTATTGCATAATAAATAATGATCTGCTGCTTAAGGTTAACCCTATAACTCACAAAGTTAATGAATACACTCTATTAACACGCGTTATTTAACTTTATTTTCACGCAATATATAATATTTATTCATCATTCTCAATTCGACAATTATTGTATGGCTATTGCGTTATAATATAATTACAGACTGCTACATACTAATTTGATAAGGAGTGTTACTATGAGAAAAATTTTTAGTGTTTTATTATCAATTTCATTAATCTTATTACCTGTATCATCTGCATATGGAGCTAACTCAAATTATTCTACCATTAGCATTGTAGAACCCACAGTAAAATCTTCACCTATATATATTGTAGGACCCTATGATGAAAATTCAAACACAGGTTACGTTAAGTATACTGATGCAAACGGTGACTATTACGCAAGAGTAAGAGAGACTAAGCTTGTTAAAGGTCCTGCAGATAGCGATCCAGTAGTCAATTATAAAAGATTTGGAATTGTCTATCGAACAGATAATTTTACTGGCACCTTGAATGAAACGGTATCTCTATCTCATTCTGTTTCAACCACTGTTTCCAATACGAGCTCCGTTTCTGTATCCCTAGGTATAAAAATTTCAAAAATATTTTCTAGCAATATTACTGCAAGCCATTCACAAACCGTAAGTAATACTGTAGGAAATACAGTGACAAAAACCTATTCAAAAGGCTTTAGCTATTCGTTTCCATCAATAAATGCTCCTGCTAATTGTACTAAAGCCGAAAGGGGCGTTGGATTCCAATTCCAAACATATCGCTCACTTATTGATGTTAAAAAATTGGTTAGCACACTAAAATATGTTAATATTACAAGTAGAAGACATGTCAATAGATGTAGCATCTGTAATCAAGAAAATGATGGTCCTCGCCTTCCTATTCCAGGACATTTCCATGATGACTTTGTTGGTTATATCTTTACATTGGCAGATGGAACAATAGAACAGGTTGACGATTATATACTTGATGATTTGATTAGAATGGGGACAATAACCAGCGATATGAAAAAATTCAAGAAATCAGTTATGGAATGGAAAAAGGATGTAGTAATCGGCGAAGTTAAATTACCTGTAAATGTTATGACGACAACTTACTTCGATAAAGATGGTAATATCTTAGATGAAAATGGTAATATTGTTACTAATTAGCAAGTACTTAACGCTATAAGTTTGTGAGGAGGAGGGCTAGCAAAACATGCGTGCCTTTGTTCTCCTCTAATTAGCTATGTGTTATGCATAGATTTTATATTAAGCAGTCTGTTTTCTAATCACTTAATCTATCATATAACACAATATCTTGACTCTTAGACTTATTACACTTTCTTTAACAGATGTTAAGTCAACGCGTTCAGTAGATGAACACGTTGACTTTTTGATTTTCATATATATTTTATTGAATTGCTCCGGTAGGGCAACATTCCTTAATAGCTGACTTCTCTTCACTACTCATTTGCGCAATTTCATTCTGTTTAATCATAATTTTAGTATCCTCTTTAATACATATGTGGGGATACATACTTATGCAGCGTCCACATTTCACACAGACTTGTTGATTAATTGTTAAGGTTGTGCTGGGTACTTTTTCTTGTGAAGTCTTAGGTACTCTCTTAACCCACCATTTCATGACATATGCCATGATAAATATTGCAACGGTAGTCAATACCCATCTCATAACCATATACTTAGCACCCATGAACTTCACTTCATTTATAAGCATAGGTACTTTCACCACAGCCCATGTACTTAGAATAATAACAATATTATCAATACTGGCACCTTTTTTAATCAATGTCCCACATATAGGGAATGCAGCATATATAGGTCCTGCTGATAATGATCCAATGGCAAATGATAGGGCCTTTCCTTTTATACCCGTACCATCACCAAAATTATTCAAAATAACCTTAGTAGGCACCCATGTCTGAATCAGGGATGTCAATATGAAGATTGGTGGCAGTATCTGAATCATTTCTATGAAATAATACTTACTAGCCCCCAGTGCTTGCATACCTGTATCGAGATTGACAAGGAATACGACGATATAACCTATAATAGCCAGAGCTAATATCTTATGTTGTAGGAAGCGTTTAATCCATCTCATGAATAAATCACCCCCATACCAAAAGCTATGATTAGAGCAAATATAAAACTAAGTACATTTCGTTTTATTGCAAAATCATGACCGAAAGTTTTGCTTTCTAGTGGATATGTAATAAAGCCAACCATGGTTAAGGTCGTTACAAATGCTGTAAGTGTTAATATACCAGCACCATTAGCCTTTAAAGAACCCATTAAAGGAAATGCTATAAAAGCCGGAATAAGGGTGATGGTACCCGTTATGGCTGCACCTATAGTAGCCAATATACCACTTTCATTTCCAAGTAATCGCTCAATTGTTGCAGGTGGTATGATTGCGAGTATTAATCCAATAAGAAGTAATATGCCTACTACATCCCATATCATATTCCCCATCATACCTCTTGCACTTTTGATCGATTGGATGGTTCTACTTTTATCCTTTCTTAACGATATAAGAAGACCTACAATAGCTAATCCAAACAATATCACTGTTGTCATGTTTTCTCTCCACTCCTTTTATCTGATAAATGGAGTATATCATGCATCATGGTAGATTTCGGTAATAAATATTACAGCTTCGTATTAATTCCTGAATTTCATAGACTTAGTTCAACATATCCAGTAACCCTTGATAATCTAATATCTCTATGGATTGATTCACATAGTCTATTAAACCATCTTTTTTCATATGCATCATCTCGTGTGATAAAGCTGGTCTTGAGACACCCAAAGATTCAGCCATCTTCTTTCGTGTCATCCCCAATTGAATCATGCCACTATTTTGTTGTTTGTGTAATTTTAGTATAAAATTAATAATTTTCTTTCGTATGGTGCTGAAATTAACCAATGTTATCCGTTCACTCAAATACACCACTTGATTAGATATAAGTCGTAAGAAATTTTGTAAAAACCTTCTATTTATATCACAAAGCAATCGCGTGTCGTCATGTGATATAAGGATCACCTCTGTATTTCCCACTGAAATTAGGGTATTAGCATAGGTTGGCTGATCCGAATACACCAGAGCAAAACCAATTAAATTCCCCGATGACATCTTCTTAATATGAATTTGCTTACCATCTTCATAGAGCTTATTAATAGCTATCTCACCTTGAATCACAATGGCAACATGTGTTGCACAATCACCTTCAAATGCTATAATCTCTTCCTTTTTATACGTCTTAACCTGATATTGAATACGTTTTAGTAGCTGACCTATCTCGTTTAATTCAATACCTTTAAATATCTCACTATGCTGAAGTACCTTAAGTAATTCCATGGAGTAGCTCCTCCTATATTATATTGTATTTTATTCATGTTAACATAATATTATTACGGTCTACTTTTATTGTTGTATTATTCATTTAAGTTGTATTTTTTAGTCTTTTGAATTGTTGTTTTTATTTTCTTTATTATATGTTTTTTCAATTACTATATGGGTATTTATTATATCGGTTACCATAACATTATTATCGTCTACCATTCAATCGTATCTGTTCAGATCTAATAATCTAGCTTTTCAATCTCTTCAAACATTCTATTTTTGTTTATAATTTGAATGTAATTATCAAATGTTGTACTTGTACGACTATGCCCTAAGATATCACTTACAATTCTAACAGGTACCCCACTATCTAATAGATAGGTAGCGAAAGTATGTCTGAGACTATGTGGCGTGATCTTCTTTTCATCCTTTCTTCTCTTGTTAATACCAGTACAATCTAATATACCTTTGATTATGATGGTTATGCGTCTGGTCGTTAATGGTCTATCCGTTTCTTGGCGATACAAGGATGGAAATAGATAGCTACTATCAAAGAGTAATGGATTCATCTTCAACTGTTTTTTTACAATGGTCTTTCCTAGTCTCTCTACTGCTGTTTTATATTTAAAAAACTCAAACATAAGCTTACTATTAAGGGGAACCCATCTCGTTTTATTGCCCTTTCCTGTTACAGTCAGTAACTTGCTATCCAGATTAAAATCATCCCACATGACTTTTGCTGTTTCGGATATACGAAGACCTGTATAGAGGAATAGATTCATCAAGAAACGGTTACGCAGTTTGTAATAGACATTATAGTATTGATCTTCTTCTGTCTCATATTCTTCTCTATTAGCATGGTTTACATCTTGATCTAGGAACTTTAACACAGCATCAATTTCATCCTTTTTTAGGATGGGTTTTTCTTGATTAGTATCTACTTTTAGCGCTTTTAACTTATGGCTAACACTTACATGTATAATTTCTTCTTCATTAGCGTACTTGAATAAACCCGTAAGGGCATTACGCTTTGCATTAATACTTCTTGTTTTATAGGCACATGGATCTGAATCTAGTTCAGTGAGGAACCCATCTATAATTTCTTTCAGATTATCTTCTTCTATATAATGACTCCCTCTGTTCTCAATGATATAATTTGAAAATTGGTTTAAGGTGACTAGATAATTCTTAATGGTAGCCTCAGAGAGACGGTTAATTTTTAGATGATTCATATATTTCTTATTAAGAGACATAATGTCAAAAATATTTGGTTCTAGGTTCATTGCTTTGTCTCCTTCCTATGTAAAACAGCATGTTAGTTTACATAATATTAATATGGTACACCAGCCCTATTTGTAGGGTATGTTAGTATCAAAATCTTGGTACAGGCTCTATTTGACCTTGTTCGTATAATAATAATTATATGAACTCATAGACAATAGCTTAATACCCCATTTTTATAGGCCTTAATACACATTTTACATTACTCAAGATATATTATCAAGTACTAGTTCGTATATTTAGGTTAATGGAGTTCGTATATTTTACATTATGATTAGTATAATGCTATTATATTACTTTCAATCTTAATTATTTTTCTAAAAAGCTTGACTACAGAGTTACTCCATACTTTACAATAAAGTTGAGTTGTTAAATGTGAAAATAAATTTTCCCACCCCTTGTTGTAGCTTTGTCCTTGAAGCAAATAACTCATAGCACACTATATAAAACAAGGAACTATTGAATACTTTGTTATAAAATGGCAAAAAATGCATTTGGAAGAATCTAAATGTTGATAATTTTAATGGAGGTAGAAAGATGAACAAATCAAATTGGAATATACGAAAAGCAGTTATGGATGATGCAAAGAGTCTTAAAGATTGTATGGATATGGCCTACTCAAAATACTTAAGTAGGCTCAATGAAAAAAGTCTTCCACCTATGGAAGTTGATTATGAAGAAGAAATAGCTTCTTTTCCTGTCTGGGTAGCGGAATCTGAGAACGAGATAATCGGTGGTTTGATTTTAATGTTCGAAGATGACTATACTACCATAGCAAATGTAGCCGTACGTCCTGATTTTCAGGGCAAAGGATTAGGAAGAGGTCTTATGGCTTTCGCTGAATCAGAAGCAAAACGCAGAGGATATTTGGAAGTCCACTTAGCAACTCATGTATTATTGACCGAGAATATTTCCTATTATCTTAAATTAGGATGGATAGAGATTAGCCGCGATGATACCCGTGTTTATATGAAAAAAAGCATCAGCATTTAATAATTTTTATTACACTATTAGAAAAATGAGTTGCATAACATCAAGCCATCCATAAAAACGATATGGAACCTATAAAATAAGCGTTTTTTATCACAGCCATTTTATAGGTTCCATTTTTTTCGCCTAGTCCTTATAATCTTCTACAGCAACATAGCATTCTATATAATCAAAATCATTGAAGAAAAGTTGTTTTAAATCATGTACTTCAATAATTTCTCCTACTAACCTTAGATTATTTTCAAGGGCAAACCTATTAATTAAACCCATAAAATTGCTACTTTCTACAAGCTTTTCTCTAGGATAGAAGAAATGTATAAATGTATCATGGGAATAGACAAAATCTTCATGCTCATAAACTTCAATTTGCATATCATAGCCTTCTAAGGTTTTTGTTTCAAAGCTTGTTATAAATAACTGTTTTGCTTGCATCACTTTTGAAAATAATAGGTTTGAAGGAGCATTTGTATCAACTTTCTTGAGTTTAAATACCTTGTTAATAAGTTCTAAACGTACTTCTCTTGAAGTCGGCATTTCATTTGTTTGTCTTAATACATCTCTTTGATAACTTAGTTTTTTAATTTCCATGTCTATTTGATTAATCTGCTTTTCTATGATCTCCTTTTTTTCCTTAATATTTTCCCCATTAAGAAGTTGTTTAATTTTTGATATACTGAACCCCAGATCCCTATATAAGTTGATTTTATATGTCTTTAAATAGTCTTGATCTGTAAATATGCTATAGTTATTATCATCTTTTTTAATATCAAGTAGACCTTTTTTCTGCCAATGTCTGATGGTATCTTTACTAATTCCTATAAAATTACTTAATTGACCCATTCTATATTTGTTATTCATAAGTACCTATCAACCTCCTAAAAATATTTTAACATATTTATTCAACTTTATGTTGACTGTTGACTTGGTCTATACCTTAAAATTTCCTTGAGGTGATGAAAATGAATAAAAAAGAATGTATAAAAATCTATAAAGAATACGCCCATAAAGTTATCACAACAAAGGTTGTCATGGCGCTTGCTTCAAGTGCTGACCACATCATAGCAGCAACATTTATTAGTTCAACAGTACTTGCAGCAATAACCTTGATTAATCCAATGCTATTTTTCATATTTGCCTTTGCATTTATGTTCGCATCGGGATTAGGCTCTTATATTGGCTTACTTCTTGGAAAAAAAGAGATTGATGAGGCTAATAAAACTGCCAGTTTTATAGTATTAATTTTTACAGCTATTGCAGCAATATTAGCAGTTTTCACTTCTATTAACGCAAATCAAGTTGCCAGTTTGTTAGGGGCATCAGGTGATTATCATAAGATTGCAACGATGTATTTGAGATATTTATCCATTGCCTTCTTCCCTCAGATGATATCTGTGGTTTTAGATGGATTAGTTATGAATGATGGAAATCCAAAATGTAATTTTAGAGTAAATATGATAACATTGGCAATGAACGTTGTCTTGAATATGATTTTTGTTATTATTTTCAAACAAGGTGTGATAGGCTTAGCCGTAGCAACTCTTATAAGTCACAGCTATCACCTTATTGCAGATATTTATTATCTTGTGCATAAATCTAATACAATAAAAATTAAAATGCCTAATAAGAACTATCAAGCACTTAAGCGAGTCTTATACAACGGAAGCAGTGACTTTCTGGGTGTCTTTATTGAAGCGATAATGATCTATGTTGTTAATCTATCCATACTAAAATTCTTACCAAATGAATACCTTGAGGCATATGCAGCTTCAGCAGTATTTACTTTATTTATTGCTAAGATTTATCTTGGATCACAGTATGGATTGCAGCCTATATCCTCGAATCTGATGGGACAGGAAAAATACGATGAACTAAGACAGCTGTTTCTTTTCTCAGTTAAGAGAAGTGCATTGTATGCTCTTGGTTTTTATATTATATTAATTCCAGTTGCATGGTTTGGATTACCCTATTTCTTAGATAATCCCCAACGTGTAAATATTGCTTTTATGCTATATTTAGGAGTTGGTTTTGCAATCGTATTATCAAATATAGGCATCCAATCATCCGTCTTCTTTACAGCTATTAATCGACCAATAGAATCATTAGTTATTGCTGTAATAAGAACTTTAATTTTAATTCCAGTATGTATTTACACGATGATTTGGATCTTTGAGTTTATAGGAATTGTTATTGGATTCTTAATCCCGGAAATCTTAATGACAATAGGTTTCATGTATTATTTCAAGAGGTTAGATTTATCACGATTAAAGGTGTAGATTAGTATGTTTCTCCATTTTTTTATGATTCAAGTTGCTTTTACTTCAGGGGCAGAATTTTTATTTTGCCCCTTTCCTAATACTGTCTTCAAAGAGTTATGTCAAAGATGTTGGGGGTGTTACCTCTAACCTATGCCTTTTCAAAAACATAAGAGCTGATTTAGACAACGTAAGGGTATATAAAGCCTTCACCATAACAATTACTCCTACTGCGGTTAATACATTTAGGCTTATTATAAGCGAAATAAAACCTACGAATAATGATAAGACGATCAGAACAATAGAAGTAATCCGAGCCCAATTATGTCCTTTGTATAAAAAATAATACATTGTAGCACTCAATATCAATCGCACAGTAGATTGAAGAAACAGCTTGACCATATCGATGTTAGTACCATTAGTCACTTTTACATAAGTCACAATAATTATACTTGCCATATCAAATAATATTAACACACTTATCATAATGACTATTTGATATTTGCCCTTTTTTAATAGATCCACTATATTTACCTCCCCTATTCATCTTTAGAAGCTATAAAAAATAATCTCTTAAACGGAAATAATACCTGACCATCTTTTTGTTCTTTATAAGCTTTTTCTATTTTATGTAATACATCTTCTGCAAAATCTTCTTTCTCTGCGACATTACTCAATCGATCTAGATAAGGTTTCATTCCTGTAGATCTGTACCAATTTATAATTTGTTGATGGCTCTCCATGACGTGATAATAATGAGTTTCCCAGATGTATATGTCATGGCTTAACTTATTTAGTAGGTCGTAATAATAATCTGCTTCATGTAAGGTGAATACATCCTCTTCAATGTTAATATGTTCCCACTTCTTACTGCTAGCTGTTTCTTCTAGAGCTATTTGCATGGGCATCTTACTTACATTAGGAATCTGTATGGCTAGTACCCCTAGTCGGTTAACTAGAGAAAATAATTTAGGAATTAAGATATCATGATTAGGCATCCACTGAATAGCAGCATTCGAGAACACTAAATCATATGTACCTAGATGCGATAAATCTCTATTCGCGTCTCCATGAATCCATTGTATATTGGGTGACTCTTTACTCGCTTTTTCAATCATATTAGCAGAGCTATCAACACCTACAATTGTTGCATTAGGCCAACGCTTTTGAAGCTTTCTTGTACTATTACCTGGTCCACAACCAATATCCAATATACGATGTGGCTGCTCTAATTGAATTCTAGAAATCAAATCTTTAACAGGCTGTGTTCTTTCTTTTTTAAATTTCAAATACAAGTTTGGGTTCCAATCATCCATGCTATCACCTCCTATAAAATAAGCTTTCTACTATTATATACAACCATAGCATTACATACAATAGTTAATTTAGACATACAATATTATGGTAGCCATGTTATTACAACCATTTTCAATTTACACCATGACGCTAGACTTGCTATTAATCTTTCGAAATTGACGTGGTGTCATATGACAATATTTCTTAAATATACGCTGAAATTGTGAAACACTGCCGAAACCACATGTTTGACTGATCTCAATAATTTTTTTATTGGTACTGACCAAAAGCTCTTGTGTTTTCTTTATACGAATAGAATGGATATAATCTGTGACTGTAAAACCTGTTACCTCTTTGAACTTATGAGATAGGTAATGTTGACTTATAAAGAATGTCTTTGCAAGATAATCTAGGCTCATGGTATCCATATAGTGTAGATGAATATATTTGGCTATATCCAGCATTTTCTTTTCTGTATTACTAGGGTCTTTTGGTGCAATATAATCCTCACCATATCCTTTGCTAATTAAGATAAGCAATTGGCGAAAACATGTTTCAAATTGAAATTTATAACCTTGAGGTTGTCTTGTGCATAAGACATATAGCTCTGAAAATAACTGTACTAATTTGTTTTTATAATCACTATTATTAAATCGGATAATGGGATTATCATGGCTAAAGCATGCCAATAGCCACTGTATATCTTCCTTATGGTGAGTACATATATAATTATCATCAAAATTCAATAAAAGGCGTTTAGCATCTGATGACTAGGGATAATGTGTCTTGTGTAAAATAAACTTATTAATAAGTACCACATCTCCACCCATAACATGATACAACTTGTCCTCAATGAAATAATCACAATATCCTTTTTCTAAATAGTATATTTCATACATAGAATGAAAATGACTAGCTTCCATACGCGTATTCCCACGGTTAATGGCTTCATCAAACGCCATAAAAGGGTCTTCCAATTTATATAAAAATGTCAACTTACACCACCTGCTTTTTAGTTTTATATGCTTATCATATATGATTTTATCCATGATGTAAATACGAGAAAAGCTTTAAATGCGTATTTTGCACTTATATAAGCAATATTTACGCAGTAAGTCTATAGTTAACAGGTTTATACTATCTGTGAAAGTAGTTCATAACCTTAAAAATAAATTATTAGAAACAGGAGAGGACATTATTTTATGAAAACATATGTTATTGTTGGTTTAGGTGGACGTGCTCGCTTCTTTTATGAGGCACTCATAGGCGACTATTCTGAAAACACTAAAATTGTAGGACTATGTGATATAAATCAAACGAGAATGGATGTAGCAAACAAATATATTGTTGAACTGGGTGGCGAGACAGCTCCCACTTACAAACACAGAGCTTTTGATCAAATGATTCAGGAGACAAAACCTCATTGTGTCATCGTAACAACCATGGATCGCACCCATCATCATTATATTATTCGTGCAATGGAACTTGGTTGTGATGTGATCACAGAAAAACCAATGACAGTTGATGAGGATAAATGCCAAGAAATTATTGATGTACAGAAAAAAACGGGTAAAAGCCTTCGTGTAACTTTTAACTATCGCTATGCTCCACTTAATTCCAAAATAAGAGAATTAATTATGGATGATACCATTGGTAAAATAAATGCAGTACATTTTGAATGGTTACTTAACACCAGTCATGGAGCTGATTATTTCAGACGTTGGCATCGTGATAAGCGAAACAGTGGTGGTCTATTAGTACACAAATCAACTCATCATTTTGATTTAGTTAATTTCTGGATACATTCACAACCTGATACAGTATTTGCTTTTGGTGACCTCATGTTTTATGGAAGGGAAAACGCTGAGAACCGTGGTGAAGAAAATTTCTATTACCGTGCTCATGGCTCAGAATATGCTAAGGATGACCCTTTTGCTCTACATATCGAAGACAATGAGAATTTAAAAGCACTTTATTTGGATGCTGAAAAAGAAGATGGTTATCTCAGAGATCAGAGTGTATTTGGGGATGGCATAAGTATAGAAGACACCATGAGTGTCATGGTTCGCTATAAAAACAAAGCTCTCCTTACCTACTCCTTAACAGCTTACTCTCCATGGGAAGGTTTCCGTGTAAACTTTACAGGTGATAAAGGTCGTATAGAAGCCACCTCTATTGAACGTGTTTATGTCAATGGGCAAGGAGATGTTTCTAAAGAGGGTGTTACAAAAGGTATGTCTATAACGATATACCCACAATTTGGTGAAGCTTATACCCTAGAAACGCCTATACAAACAGGTGGTCACGGTGGAGGTGACCCCGTATTACTAAAAGACCTATTTAGTGAAAACCCTGATCATGACCTTTTAGATAGATCAGCCACTCATGAAGATGGTGCTATGTCTATATTAACGGGTATCGCTGCAAATAAATCAATTGCTAGTGGTATGCCAATAAAAGTAGACCAATTGATTAAGTTTTAATACAACCTACAAAAAAAGATCGTCTATTATAGATGATCTTTTTTATAATATAATAGAGCTTTTATCTACATTTACAATGTTACGCCTGTCTTGAATATAGCGATTTCTTGAATATTCCGCTCTTCATGGTGAACGCGTTTACCTGAAGCTACATCTATGAGATATACTACAAAGGCATCCATAAGCTTGCCTATTGGCGTACCTTCAATAAGTTCTCCAGCGTTAAAGTCTATCCAATGTCTCTTCTTATTGTACAAAGCTGTATTGGTCGAAACCTTAACTGTAGGAATAAATCCACCAAAAGGGGTTCCTCTTCCTGTGGTAAAGAGTACCATCTGACACCCTGCCGCTCCTAATGCAGTCGTAGCAACTAAATCATTACCTGGTGCTGACAAGAGATTAAGTCCGTGAGTCGTCACTCGCTCTCCGTAACCGATAACATCTTCAACGGTTGCTGTACCACCCTTTTGAACGCACCCTAGCGATTTATCCTCTAGGGTTGATATGCCCCCTTTTTTATTACCAGGAGAAGGGTTTTCATATATAGGTTGATTATACTGCTTATAATAATTCTTGAAATCATTGATTAATGCTACTGTTTTATGATAGATTTCTTCATTTCTAGCACGATTCATTAAAATTGTTTCTGCTCCAAACATCTCAGGCACTTCTGTTAGAATCGTTGTACCTCCCCTACTTACTAAAAAGTCAGAGAACTTCCCTAATAAGGGGTTAGCTGTTATACCCGATAAACCGTCAGACCCACCGCATTTTAACCCTATCTTTAGTGTAGACAAAGGGACATCTTCACGCTTATCATCCTTCATTTGTGCATTTAGTACCTTAAGAAGTCGAACACCTTCCTGACATTCATCCTCCACATCCTGGCATACCAAGAACTTAATTTTATTCTCATCATAATCCCCAAGACTCTCTTTGAATGTATCAATTGTATTATTTTCACAACCTAAGCCAAGAACAAGAACACCCCCTGCATTAGGATGTTTGACTATGTCACTTAGAATGGTTACTGTATCTGCATGGTCTTTACCAATCTGCGAGCAGCCGTAGGGATGTTTTTGAACGGTGATAGCTTCTGCATATATATTATCTACTTCTTGTTTGAATAAACGTAACATATTATCTGCTGTTCCATTAACACAACTAACTGTAGGCACAATCCATAGTTCATTACGTATACCCACCTCACCATTATCACGAAGATAACCCTTATACGTTCGTTTTTTGTCTTCAAACAATAATGGTTTAAGTTGTTGGTTATAGCTATACGTTAATGTACCTTCAAGACCCGTCATTAAATTATGTGTATGTATCCACTCACCTTTTATTATAGGTATAATTGCATGACCAATTGGATAGCCATATTTAATCACCTTATCACCTTTGGCAATATCCTGAGCCGCAATCTTATGACCTCTATCAATAGACTCCTGTAATTTTATATTATTAGCAATAGTGATTCCCTTCTTCATATTTTCAAGGGCAACAAGAACATTATCATCATCATGAATCTTAATATATTTCATATCCATTTTCACCTCATTATGCTATTTCTTTTTATAAAACTCACTACAAACTTCCAACTATTTCTTGGATACCCTTTTCATTAATGATTTGCACATAATTCACAAGCAAATCTTCTAAACCATCTATTTTACTGAGTTTCATACCCCATAGTTTTTCATTGTTCAATACTTGAACAACCTTATTTTGATAGTTTTCTTTTATTATTGGCTCATTCTTCCATAGCTTTTCATAGAAATCTAATACCCACTTTTCATCCTTTAGCTCAATTTTTTCACCTTTATATTCGCCTTTATAAAAACAGATATAAGTAGCCAGCGCTAAAACAAGTCCCTTAGGTAATTTCTGTTTTTTCTCATAATAAGTTAAGAGGGATGGCAATACTCGCGTCTTAAACTTAGACATAGAATTAAGGGATATACTCATAAGGTAATGCTTTATATACGGATTTTTAAAACGCTCAATAACATCGTTAGCAAAAGCCTCTAATTCGTCTTGAGGTAAAGTTAATGTAGGAATGATCTCTTTAAACATGATGTCATGAATATACTTACCCACTATTTTGTCTTCAACGGATTCTCTAACTGTTCTTAATCCATAGAGATAACCAACAGGTACCATTGATGTATGGGTACCATTTAATATCCTTACTTTTCTTGTTCGATAAGGTGTCAGATCTTTTACGAATAGCACTTGTAAATCTATCTGATTCAGTGGAAGTTCTATTTCTAACCCTTCTGACGCTTCAATAACCCATAGATGAAAAGGCTCACCTTCAACAACCAGCTTATCTTCATAACCTAGTTCCTTATTCACTTCATCTATATGATCTCTAGGATATCCTGGTACAATTCGATCAACCAATGAATTACAAAATGTATTTGCTTCATTTAACCACTTGATAAATCCTTCTTCAAGGTTCCAGTTAATAGCAAGTTTCAATATGATTTCTTTCAGCTTATCAGCATTTTTATTAATCAGTTCACATGGTATAATAACCATACCCCTATTTAAATCACCTTGAAAGTACTGGTATCTATGATATAACCACGCTGTTAGCTTACCTGGATAGCTTTTTTGTGGTGCATCTGTTAACAGATCATCCTTCTCATAATATATACCTGCTTCCGTCGTATTGGATAATACAAATCGCATGTGGTCTGATTCTGCTGTTTTTAAGAACTCTCCATGGTCTATATAAGGATTAATACCCCTACTTATAGATTCTATACATACGTGTTCTTTCATACATTCTCCGTTCTTAATCCCATTAAGGTAGAGCGTATACAGGCCATTTTGCTCATTAAGCAACTCGATTAAACCATTTTCAATAGGCTGGACTACAACGATCTGACCATCAAATGATGTTTCTTGATTAATCTTATGTATCATCCAATCAGCAAAAGCACGTAAAAAGTTACCTTCTCCAAATTGCAATATTCTCTCAGGTCGATTGACTTTATTGACATATTCTTTTGATAAAAGCATTGTTTATATCCTCCATTTCAATATATGTGCAACAATGCTCACGTGTGCATTAACGGGTAAATATTAATGCGATGACTCGTCTACACTTCATCACAAACTGTTCTATTTTACACAGTGCTCACGTGTGCATAAAACTAATAAGTAAATCGTATATTATTAAATATACGTTTACTTTGATTATCCTATTTAGTTATTTTCATTATAGCATATCAGTACTTTGAATACAATGCAAGATCTTGCTATTTTTTTAGTTTATCTAACATACTTTTAAAATAGTTTGGTAAAGGTGCTTCAAACTCCATATACTCTTTTGTTGTTGGATGAATGAATCCAAGGACTCTTGCATGGAGTACCTGCCCTTTCAACTTAAAGCGATTATTTTTAGGGCCGTATACAGGATCGCCCAATAAGGGATGATGTATACTTGTCATGTGCACTCTTATTTGATGGGTTCTACCCGTTTCTAATTGTAGTTCCACATAGGTGTACTGATTCATGCGATCTAATACACGATAATGGGTAACAGCCTCTTTCCCTGTTTTAGCGTTGATGGCCATATGCTTTCTATTTGTAGGATGACGTCCTATAGGTGCATTAATGGTTCCTTCATCCTGTTTTACATTATTATAGACAATAGCATTGTATCTTCTTGTTATGGAATGATCTTTTAATTGTTCGGCAATGGATGCGTGAGCATGATCATTCTTACAGACGATTAATACACCTGACGTATCTTTATCAATACGATGTACAATGCCCGGTCGCATGACACCATTAATTCCTGACAGCTCATCCTTACAATGGTACATAATCGCATTTACAAGGGTTCCTGTATAGTGACCAGGTGCTGGATGAACCACCATACCTTGAGGTTTATTAACCAGTAACACATCTTTATCTTCATATAAAATAGCTAAAGGTATGTTTTCAGCCTCGATATCTAATTCTTTAGGTGCGGGTATTTTTAAGCAAATGACATCTTGATCACTTAACTTATAATTTGATTTAATCTGTTTCTTGTTCACGGTTAATTGTTGGTCTTTTGTTAACTTCTGTATATAGGACCTGGTATAATCTGGTAATACATCTGATAGGTATTTATCAATACGCTTGCCCACATCTTCTGTCTGAGCGATAAATTTAAACTCATTCATTATTCCTTGCTCCTCTTAAGAAAGCTAAAATCTTCTTCTTTGTACTTAAACAGCATAAGTATAACCAGTAACGTTGCTCCTACAACAACATAACAATCTGCAGCATTAAACACTGGAAAATTAATTAATTTTACATATAACATATCGACAACATAAGTTAGTCGAATACGATCAATATAATTACCTATAGCACCTGCAATAATTAATGTAAGTGTAATGCGTATAGGCATGTATCGTTTATGTTTAGGAATTTTTGCATATGCATATAACATGGCTATAATAATAATGGTTGTAATAATAATGAAAAACCATCGACTTCCCTGTAAACTACCAAAAGCAGCTCCTTCATTCCTCACATGAGATAGACCAAATACATCTCCAATAAGAGGGATATAACCATTTCTAGGTATATGAAGAACCGTAAGATATTTCGTGAATTGATCCAATGCCACCAATACAATAACACTTATTATCATGATTATCATTGTGTTTCTCCTTGTATAATATATTTTATAGATTCCATTATAACATTTTTTTCAATATTATTTCTTATCTCACAGCTTCCTATCGAAGTTAATAGCACAAAATTCAACGTATTATGTTTGGTTTTTTTATCGTGGAATAAATCCTGATATACATCCTCTGGATCTAGATTGCCTATTCGTGTTGGTAGATTAAAAGCCTGGATACAAGTTTCTATGGCTTCTAAATCATCAGCGGATATTTGATTAAGCGCTTTAGATAAATATGCTGCGGCAACAGTACCAATGGCAACACATTCACCATGTAACAATGAAAAGTTTAATAACCTTTCTACTGCATGACCAATGGTATGCCCAAAGTTAAGTGTTGCTCTTAGCCCCTTTTCCTTTTCGTCAGCAGATACAACCTTGCTTTTAATAAGGCAAGATTCGTATATGAGCTCTTCTAAAACGTGTGGTTGTAAAGCTAAGATTTCCTTAGCATGCTGATTCATATATTCAAAATAAGGAGCACTCTCAATAAGACCATGTTTAATGATTTCACCCATACCTGCTTGGACTTCTCGAATAGGTAAAGTGGACAAAGTTTGTGTATTAATATAAACTAATCTTGGTTGAAGAAAAGCACCTACGATATTTTTGTAGCCATGAAAGTCAACGCCTGTTTTCCCGCCTATACTACTGTCAACTTGTGATAACAAAGTCGTTGGTATTTGTATAAAATCAATGCCTCGCATATAGGTTGCTGATGCAAACCCTACCATGTCACCTGTTACACCACCACCTAATGCAATGAGGAGAGAATCCCTATCCAGTTTATGTTCAAGCATTCCTTCATAAATTATCTTAATGGTATCTAGATTCTTATTATTTTCCCCATGTGGAATCACAATATGCGATACTTCCTCCGTTATGGTTTGTACCAAATCCGCTACTTGATTTAAGTATAACGCATTTACATGATCATCCGTAATGATACATACTTTTTTACCTTGTATCCCTTGTTTCACTAGATATTCACATAACAAATCAAAATTATGATGAATAATAATGGGATATTCATTGACTGTGGTCTGTACTTGAATATGTCTCATTTTATTACCTCTTTCATTTGATATCTTTTTATCTAATATACTTTTCTATACTAGAACAAAGCGACTACGTCGCATCTTGCGAAGCAAGTTGTTTCGTTAGGAAAGTATCTTTAACGCATATGAAAATGCTTCTATTTCATATGCTAAATTCAAGGACTTTCTTATAAGATGAAGAAAAGTCTTAGAGGTAATCCTCACAAGACTTTTATAAGAGTAAGCTACGCCTCAGTGTTCTGAGTTACCGCAGCTTCCTCAGCAGTTTTTTGATTCATGATATCTTCTATCGTAATCGTTTTTTGATGCATCTCTAAGGAGTTGGTTGTTGTTAACTCAATTTGGGCTTTTAAAAATTGTCTTATTTGAATCTTAGCTGCATCGTATTGTTGAATAAGTTCTTCTTTCTTCTTATTAATACGGTAGACTTCATTTCTTGCATTTTCAAGGATAGCATATGCTTTTAATTCAGCATCCTTTTCAATATTAGTTGCCTTTTTATGTGCATTAGCTTTGGTTTCCTCAGCAGTCTTTTCAGCTAATAATAACGTATTTTGAAGTGTACCTTCGATGGTTTTATAATACTGAATACCATCGTTCAACAATTTTACTTTGTCTTTTAGTTCAATATTTTCTTTATATATTTTTTCATAATCTTTCAATATATCTGCTAAAAATGTTTTAACTTCCTGAGAAGAAAATCCATACACAGCCTTCTTGAAATTTTTTCCTTCTATGTCCAAAGGTGTTAACATAAGCTTCCTCCTAAGTATATCTTTTTACTACAATCAAAATACGGTCTTTTTTTGTTCGGTTACCAATATTATCGAGTAAAAATTTCCCCATACCTCTTATTGAAACAATATCACCTTCTGATAGCTGATAAGAAGACGATAAGATCAAACGACTATTGACATAGACAGTTTTACTTTTTATAAGTGTTACGGCTTTTGCACGGGATAATGGAAAGGCTAAGCCTACAACAGCATCTAAACGAACAGAAGGAACTGTACCTTGTATATCCTTATAATTAGGTTTAGTCATTTCTACAGGAACGTCATCTAATTGTTCCACCGTAACAACGGTATGTTTAACCAAATTAAGATTCATTTGAACATAAGATGATATTGAACGACTTACAAAAACAATAGCTTTATTTTCTTTTACTAAAATATCACCAACTTTTGTTCTTGTTATGCCTAATCCTAGTATTGACCCAAGAAAATCTCGATGCGTTAATTGATTAGAGAACTTTGCATTTTTGGGGTATATACCTATGGCATCAATCGGATAGTCTTGTTCATCATCTTGCATATAATCTGGATAAAAGGCTATGATCTTCCTTTCAGAATCATCATACCCTCCATGAAAATCATAATGAATATCACTTAACTCACGTTTTCGCTCTAAAAACAAGTTTTGTTCATAAAGGGTTAGAAAATCTGTAAACATACTGCAATGTTTAATGGCTGCAAGTTTGCCCTTGTTAATGATATGATTAACAAGTAATTGCTCTTCATTAGTATTCATCGATACTTACCTTACAATGCCATCAAAACTTGTTTAATCAAGTTTTGAAGTACATTAAGTAATAAGAAAGCAACTAATGGAGAAAAATCAAGCATACTTCCTTTTCCGCCAAAAATGGATTTATCGATTAATTTTTTAATTGGCGCTAATAATGGATCCGTCATTTGCACAATAAATTGAACGATTGGATGATTACGTGCAGATGGTATCCATGAAGATAGCACTCTTATTAACAAGAGTATTTCTAATGCATAAAAGAATAACTCCAGTGTTTTTAAAACATAGTCCATGGAATCCCTCCTTATCTGTCTGTATTATTCATTGGATTTCCATGATGGTAATATAATACCATTGGATCTTAATTCCTCAGTAAAATTGCCAGCTATATCTACATTCTCAGGAGCAATAATAAAGATATTATTAGTCACCCGTTGCAAATTCCCATTGAGGGTATAGCAAGCCCCACTAATAAAATCCATAATGCGCTGAGCAATGTCTCTATTCATCTTATCTAAATTAATAATAACTGGTTTCTTAGATTTAATATGATCACAAATCTCTTGAGCCTCATCATAAGACTCCGGTTGAATAACCACTACTTCCATCTGAACATTCGCTTGAAAATTAACCACTTTGGTTGCATTACTCCTTTTGCTTGAATAGTTTTTTATATGTCTAACATCAGATGCAGCCACTGATTCTGATGATGTAGCGGCTACTTGATCCTCTAATTCTTCCATGCCATCTTCATCGTAATCATCATAATCATTTAATTTCATCATATCCATCATCTTATCTATAAACTTTGACACATCATCACCTCTTATTATAATCTCTTTTGCCAAATATGCCTGTCCCGACTCTCACCATTGTCGATCCCTCTTCAATAGCGACCATGTAATCATTTGTCATACCCATTGATAAAATATCCATATTAACATTATCAATGTTTTTCCTTTTTATGTCAACAGCTAATTGGAAAATTTCTCTAAAAATCTCACGATTCTCTTCTGGGTCTTCCACATATGGAGCAATGGTCATTAAGCCTCTAATTCGAATATGTGACATGTTACTTACTTGACTAATAAATCCATCTAATTCTGTCGTCTTAATACCAAATTTAGTTTCCTCGTTAGCTGCATTTAGTTGAATGAGTATGTCTATTATTCTGTCGGCTTTTTTAGCTTCAACGTTTATCTTCTCAGCTAATTTAATACTATCAACCGAATGAATGAGACCCACTTTATCAATGATGTATTTCACCTTATTGGATTGTAAATGTCCAATCATATGCCATGTGGCATCATTACCTAATACTTCATACTTTTGGCGAATCTCTTGGACTTTATTTTCCCCCATGTCTTTAACATGACATTCTAGGGCTGCTTCAATGTCATTGACAGGCTTGGTTTTGGATACAGCAATCAACGTTATTTCATCTCTGTTTCGTCCAACTTTGTCTGCAGCTTTTGCAATATTCTCTAATACATCTTCAATATTATCTCTTATATAATCCATTTTTGTCATCCTTTCACCAAATGTATCCTTATAAAATCATGCCTTCCTCAATATCCTCAGAATCAACGATGACGCGGTCATACACCCGAATACCATAATCTGTATTTGCTTTTACAATTAAGTATTGACCTGTTGCATATTCTTCTTCAATAAGTTTGAATGATACATAGCCTTTATTAATAATATAAACACCTGGTAATGATTCCTTCACATTCAAGGTGTAATTACTACCGTCTTCTTTCGATATAATGTCATTAACCTGAAATCCATTGTCACCTATAGGCACGTAATAATTATTTTCAATGTCACAATAATAAAAATCTAATTTAATGAATTCAGCACTTTCGCCACCTACATACTTCTCATCAAAAACTTTTTTCAAAACACCTTTTGAGTTACCTTTCATAATAATGCAATCCTTAGGTACTTTTAAAAATTCCTTCTTTACTAATGCTGTTTTAGGTATCTTAATGCCATCATATTGTTGATAAATAACTTCAAACTCCAATGTTCTTGAACCTAAATATTCATTAAAATAGCGGTCCATCTCAAGGACCATATATTTCTTCTTATCTTTTTCTATGGTAGAGATAATTTTTGCATTTGCCGTTATGTCGTTGTCAAAAATATGTATTCTAAGGGTCTCTTTATCTTCAATATATTCTAGTAATTTATTATTAATTTTACTAACAATGTACCATTTATCATTATCTATTATTTTAAACAAAGGTTTGTCTATCTTGGTTGTTGTTTGTTTAAATGTATAGATGGGTTCTGCATCTACTTTATATAATAAATCAAAGTCAACATCTAATGGATTAAATGACTCATAACCATCAATTACATAGGATATCACACCACTTTTATCTGCCTTAACGACAGTAACATTGTTGGCTATCTGTGACTCTAGTAACTCTTTATTACGTAGTGTCTTCATATCTAATTCGTCATATATATACCTGGATCTGGATATATACGATAATGTATCCTGTAGAGTGTTCTTAAGTGCGTAGATATTATCAAAATTCTGTGACTCATAATTCATTGTATGCGTATATAAGGTCTTCTTAATGATATCATGTCCATTCAGATTATTGTTATACGCAAGCTTATCATTAATGTAGGTTAGATTCTTCTGAATCTCTTTAGTATAATCACCATTTAGATCAATGGTACATACCACGCTTTTAAAGTTAGCTTTGTCCCCTTCAGGCACAAAAAAGCTGGTGCTTCCTTTACTTTCACTCTTAACTACAGTCTCATTTCTCAAAATAATGCCATCAAGAACTTCATTTTCAAAAATATTTCCTTTTTCTGCTGATACGTAATGAATATTACCTTTCATAGCATAAGTTATAATATTATAGATTAGATACAAAAATAAAAAAATGAAAACAAACGTTCCAATACCTAATCCCTTAGCCTTTTGATTGGGATGCCTTTTCTTTCTTGTAGCGGGCGCTGGATCACTTTTTCTTTGTACCCGCTTACCACTACTTTTACGTTTTCTATGATTTCTATATTCCTCCAAATTGACACCTCTTATTAATTATATTCATCTCTAGTTTTCAGTAAGTACTAAGGATCAATGTTCTGATCCTGTAACATATACGGTATGTTTACAACATATTGATTCCATATATTATGTCAATCATACACTAATTATTTACTATATGGCAAGTCCTAATCTCCTATATAAGAGGATATCACTACGATTTTATATTGATTCTTAAATGGTAGATTTTCCTGATGAATGTGTCATTGGAAATTTTGATGTAAGCACAGCACCATTTTTAAAATGACATAATCTGCCTTGGTAATAACCTTTTTCTACCATATCCGCTTCAATAGCATCTTTTATTTTCCACCAACTGGTCTGCCAATTACAAAAAAGCGTCTCTTCTTTCGGTGCTCGACTAACTAAACGCTGTATAGCTACCCTCGGTTCAGTATGTTCTAAAAAAATAATAACTCGATTTATATACTCTTCTTTACTGATAATATGGATATCACCATCTAGATATTCCTTAGCCAAAGGCGTATTCCTTGCTATGTACAGTGAGTGAAGTTTGATCTGGTCCACCTCTAAAGCAGCTAATATCTTAGCGCCTTCTAGTATATCCCTCTCTTGATCCCATGGTAGATTGAGTATCATGTGGGTACATACATCTAGTCCATAACGTTTAATACGCATGACCCCATCAATGAATTCCGCTAGGGAATGCCCTCTTTCTATTCTATCAAGCGTATGATAATTCACTGTTTGAAGTCCTAACTCTACCGTTATGTGTATACCATGCTTGCGTTTAATATCCGCTAATACTTGAAGATAATCGTTATGAATACAATCTGGTCGTGTCGAAACAGCTATTTCAACAATATCCGTTCTCATTGCATCATGCATCGCTTGTTTAAATATATCAAGTGGCATATAGGTATTCGTAAAATTCTGAAAGTAAGCAATGAATTTTTTGGCATGATATTTTTTGGCTATAAACTCTTTGTTCCTATCAAGTTGCTCTTTGACAGATAATTGATTAGACAAACTTTCAAATCCTGTACCGACCTCACTGCAGAATACACACCCTACATGACCAGCAGAGCCATCCCGATTGGGGCATGTTAAATCTAGATTTATTGGTAATTTATATACTTTTTCTCCATATCTATCTCTTAGATAATCGGAGTATTTGTAATACAATCGTTGCTTTGTTGCTGTCATGATTGCCTCCATCTATATATATTGAACTTAACATTTGCACACCTATTTCATCATGTTCAATATATTTTCCTTGATCTTATAAGTTGAATTGCCCTAAATAATGGTTGGCTCTATCGTTGTTATTTAATTCAGCTTATCTGTCACTATCTAACATGTTATGCCGTTTCCTTTTTATCACCTGTTGTAATCATATCTTTATATCTCAAATAATCATTCATAATATCTATTTCATCACTCTCGTCAAGAGACTCTAACTTTCTATCTGTTGTATAGAGTTTGTAGTCATCAAGAATATAAAACTGTTCCTGTCTAGTGGCTTTCTCAGTCACAAGGGGTTCCTTGTACATCCAATTGGTCACTTCAATAAATACCATTCCTGCATCAAGCAAATAGTAAGTTTTAGACATAGACCCCATTTCTCCATAATGCTTCACTTCAAAACTCATCAGTGCACTTTTTTGGTAATAAGGTTGAATAACGCCACCTTCTGTGGACTCTCCTGAAATGGAAATTTCTTTTCCCTTCTCAAGCTCCATATTTTTAAGCAGTTCATCAATATGATCAACTTTCTCTTTGTAAGATACTGTTGAAGGTATAAGTTCGACCATAGGCGTTTGTTTATTCTGCATTTCTTTAAATACAGCCTCTTTTACTGTCACATTCACATCTTTATCCATAATAACAGAAGTAACCTCACCAGCAGGATCTTTGTTTTCTGATTGCTCCTCTATAATCTTTTGTTTAACTAATAATTGAGATCCCTCTTTTACAATAGAGAGGATAACACCTTGTCCCCCATACCCTCCCATATAATTCATTAATGCATTAGGAGGTGTATCCTGATCTGAATTCTTATCCAGTAATCCGTCATTAAAATTAGCTATATATTCACCGATCTTTAATGTCATTTTATGTTCTGCATCTACAATTAGATATGCAGTTGTATGCGGATAATCCTGTTGGTCTAATTCTGTAACAAACTCAAAATGTACATCAAGATTTTTTGCAATAACGTCTTTTGTTTTATTACAACCTACAGTCGTAATCACTATTATACTAACAAATAAAGCAAGGTACACTTTCCTCATCATTTATATTCCCCTTTTCTATAAAATGCCTCACAACGCTAGTCCATCTAGATAGATTGTGATAATCGCCTCATCTAATTAATTATTTTTACTTAAGTACTTCTTAATGTCCCATAGTTTTAGCCACCTACTGAGCTTAATAACAGCATCAATAATATACATAAGTACCACATAACCCATTGCACAATAAGTAAGCATAAGCAAATAATAGATCAGTGGTGGTAATACTTTCATGGCATAGATGTAGTTTGATAGTGCTACATATAAGCATATCAATACTATTTTACGCGTATTACCCTTGTTAAAATATGTAATTCTGGCTAATCCCCTCACTGGATACACCCCCTTCATTATTTAACGTCCTCATCTGTTTCTAATGATGCCTTTTTTGATGTATAAAGTCATGCTCATAACACCAGATTATACAAGCCTTAACGATCTCTTTCCCGTAACCCCTATTACGATACCGAGAATCCGTGTGCCTTGAAATCTGAGAATATTATCGGGTATATGTACTTACCATTTATCATGTGCCACCTATGGTTGTCCATATTTACTATATTCTAACATGAATTAGTAAATCCTTCTACCCTTTTTACAATTTTTTACATCTCTCTTTTTTACTCAGAACATATGTACCTATCTATTATATTTTATTTTTGCAATCATTTCAATAAAGATATGAATCCTATCTATTATTTCCAGTATTTTTTCTTTACTTCTTTATAAAATAATAATAAAATTAAAATTGTCATGAGATGTTATAAAAAATAGTTGTAGAATTAAACATTTAACCTATTATGATCTATGTACTGACTAAAGAACTAACTATAATAAGAATTGAGTGATGAGATGTTAGTAGAATTAAGCCAACTTCTTTTTAACCGCTTAGGTATTATCATGCTATTTGCTTTTTTAATTACGAAGCTGGATATCTTTAAGAATTATATCGTTAAGGAAAAATTAAGTACATCCGATCAAATATTTTTCTCCCTTTTATTCGGTGGTATTGGTATTATAACCACTTATTGGGGTATTGAAGTACTGGGCGGTATTGTTAATTCACGTTCCATTGCTATTGTGGTATCTGGTCTTATTGGTGGACCCATTGTTGGTTTTGGAGCAGGCCTTGTGGCAGGTATTCATCGTATGCTTATGTCAGCTGGAAGATTAACAGCTATTGCTTGTGGTCTATCCACCATTATGGGCGGCATTATAGGTGGACTAGCCAAAAACTATATTCATGAAAAAAACAGAAAATGGTTATATGGCATTATCATCGGTATTATTGCAGAAATCATTCAGATGAGTATGATTTTATTAATTGCCAGACCCTTTACTGATGCTCTACATATTGTAAAAGTTATCTTTATACCCATGACTTTTATTAATTCCTTGGGAATCGGTATTTTCTTAGCGTTAATCCAAGAAATATATAATGACCGCGAAAGAGCTGGTGCTATACAGGCACAATTGGCTTTAAGCATTGCTAATAAAACACTACCGTTCCTTAGAAAGGGATTAGATGAAGCTTCAGCAAATCAAACTGCCAATATAATCTATGACATGGCTGGGATGCATGCTGTTGCTATAACCGATACCCAGAAGATATTAGCTCATGTAGGAGCCGCTAATGATCACCATAAAAAAGGATCTTACATCACAACAAATTTATCTCAAAAAGCTATCCTTGATAAAAAACACATGGTCGCACAGAAGAAAGTACACATTGAATGTCATAACAAATCCTGCCCCCTCAAGTCAGCCATCGTTGTACCACTTATGGAAAAAAACAATGTGATCGGTACGTTAAAGTTATACAAAACATCATCCCATGATATCAGAAGAACAGATATTGAATTAGCAAAGGGACTAGCCCATCTTTTTTCAACACAAATTGAACTTAGCAAAGTGGATTATCAAAAGACCTTACTTCGAAAGGCTGAGCTTAGGAGACTTCAAGCGCAGATAAGACCTCATTTTTTATTTAATACATTAAATACAGTTGTATCTTTTTGTAGAACAGACCCTAATAAAGCCCGCCAACTTCTGCTAGAACTTAGTTTTTTTCTAAGAAATAGCTTTCAAAATGCTGAAGAATTTATTACCTTAGAAAAAGAAATTGCCATTATAAAATCCTATCTATCCATTGTGACAGCAAGATATGGGGATAAAGTTAATATTCATTTTGACATTCAAGAAAAACCGTGCATTCAGATTCCATCACTTATTCTACAACCCATTATTGAAAATGCCATCAAACATGGTCTACTTCCCAAGACGGGACCTGGTCATGTTTATATCCATATAAGGAATCATGGTGATTACGTTACCTTTGAAGTGAAAGATGATGGTGTCGGTATGGCACCTGATCAGCTCAAGAACTTATTAACAAATCCATCAACTAAATCCGGCATAGGTATAACCAATGTCAATGAACGTCTTAAAACCACTTGCAATGAAGAACTTCATATAATAAGCACACAAAATACAGGCACTACTGTCACATTTAAAATACACAAGGAGATGAGCTATCCATGTTAAATGTTATACTCGTTGATGATGAGAAACCTGCATTACAAGAGCTTTCTTTTCTATTAGGCCGTAATAAGCATATTAATATCATTGGCATCTATATGGACGCTTCTGAAGCACTAGAAGCCATCACAAAAGATAACCCAGATGTGGTTTTTCTTGATATTGAAATGCCAGTCATAAATGGTTATGCCATTGCCTTAGAACTTGACAAACTTGATATAAAAATAGATGTGGTTTTTGTTACAGCATATGATGAATATGCCATCAAGGCTTTTGAACTTAATGTAGTGGATTATATACTTAAACCTTATGATGAACAAAGAATTGATAGTACCATAAAACGATTACTTGAAAAAAGATATGGTACTGAATCTTTCAATGATTCAACTAGCAGTAACAGCACATGCCCTAAATGCATTGAGAAAATTCCTGTATGGGAAGGTGATTGTATCGCCATTATTTCACCAGAAGATATCTTGTTTTGTACACTGAGAGATGGTGATATTATCATTGAAACTGCAACCAATAAATATAAGAGTCATAACACCTTAAGTGAGCTTGAGAACACATTAAAAAAACACCATTTTTTTCGGTGTCACCGTAGTTATTTAATCAACATGAACAAAATAGAAAAAATTATACCTTGGTTTAATCATACGTTTGTTGTAAAAGTCAAACATTCCAATGTAGAGATTCCTGTTAGCAGACGCCAAACAAAAACATTTAAACAGATTCTCAATATATAATCATACATTACTTATACAAACATGATTTCAGACACCTCCAAGGGAACCCTATTTAATGTTTTTCTTTAACTATTTCTATGATAACCGTTTAAGCTAAAATAATGACCGCTTAGCGGTTTTTTTATGTTATTTAGGTAAAAACAAACAAAAGAGTGACTTATCATGCTATCCTTTTTATATAATATTATTCAAGGGAGGATAATTATGATAACATTTTTCTTAGCCGTTATTATGCTTATTTTAGGTTATTTATTCTATGGAAAATTTATTGAAAAAGTATTTGGTATTGATCCCAGTAAAAAAACACCAGCTCATGAAATGGCTGACGGTGTTGACTATGTACCACTTAACTGGAAAAAAGTATTTCTTGTTCAATTTTTGAACATCGCTGGTTTAGGTCCTATCTTTGGCGCAGTAGCTGGTGCATTATGGGGACCCGTTGCTTTTCTTTGGATTGTATTTGGATGTATTTTCGCTGGAGCTGTACACGATTATTTTTCTGGAATGCTTTCTCTTAGAAACGGTGGGGCAAGTATTGCAGAGATATCTGGTAAATACTTAGGAAATGGTGCTAAGATTTTCATGCGTTTTTTCTCGGTTATATTACTGGTCCTAGTAGGTGTTGTTTTTGTTAAAGGTCCTGCTAGTCTCCTTGAGAATCTAACATCTGTTAACACCATGACTTGGGTCGGTATTATCATTGTTTATTATCTATTAGCTACCGTATTACCTGTTGATAAAATTATTGGTAAGATTTATCCAATATTTGGGGCAAGCTTATTAATTATGGGCTTTGGTATTATCATTGGTTTATTTGCAAAAGGTTATCAAATACCAGAACTTCAATTAGCCAACTTACACCCTACCAGTAAATCTATTTTCCCTTTCTTGTTTATTACCATTGCATGTGGTGCTATTAGTGGGTTCCATGCAACCCAGTCACCTATTATGGCAAGATGTATCAATAATGAGAGTGAAGGACGAAAAGTGTTCTACGGAGCTATGATTATGGAAGGTATCATTGCTCTTATATGGGCTGCTGCTGCTATGGCATTCTTCGGAAGCACAGGGGCTTTAAAAGCTGCTGGTGGCGCTGCCGTTGTGGTTAACACCATTTCTAATTCATTACTTGGTCAAGTTGGGGGTGTATTAGCCTTAATTGGTGTTGTAGCCTGTCCAATTACATCTGGTGATACTGCCTTTAGAAGTGCTCGTCTAACCATAGCAGATGCGTTAAAATTCAAGCAGGATAAGTTTAGAAATCGCTTCTTAATCGCTATTCCACTATTTGCAATTGGTATAGGTCTTTGCTTTATTGATTTTGGCATTATTTGGCGCTATTTTGCATGGTCTAACCAAACATTAGCTACTGTTGCATTATGGGCTGCTGCAAGTTATCTTGTTCGCCACGGTAAAAATCACTATGTTGCCTCTATTCCGGCTACGTTTATGACAGCTGTTATAACCAGTTATATTTTAATAGCTGATGAAGGACTAAAATTATCCTCATCTATCGGATTAAGTGTTGGGATTTTAACAGCTTTATTAGCAATTACATTATTTCTATCGAAATCTAATAATTTAGCTGGCAAAGTGATATAAAAATAGCATTACCTGCTCTTACCTAAGGATATATACGAATACTACAGGATAATATAATGGGATAAACTAAAAGCATAACCATTATATTATCCATAATTTCTATCTCATTAATAATAAAAAGCATACCTTTCCATGGCATCCATAAGTGCCTTTACATTCTTCAAAGGAACACCGGGATAAAGACCGTAAATCATCATCAGCCCCCCTTCTTTACTACCAATTTTTTGAACTTCTTCTCGTATGAGTGCGTCTATTTGTTCTACAGTGCCATTTGGTGTTATGAATTGCCTATCAATATCAAGCTCTATGCATACTTTTCCTGCGAATTTATCAGCAATCCAATCAATACCATTAACTTGGTCCTGCATATTGATAACCTCAACACCCCCATCAATTATATCATCCATCAAATCATGTAAATCACCATCAGAATGCATATGAACAATAACGCCTTGATCCCGTGCTGGTTTCATAAGCCGTTGATAGCTGGGCTTGATGTATTCTTGAAAAAAGCTAGGTGAAATCATGGGACCTTTTTGCATACCTAAATCCTCTGCATAACCCATCATATCTACCCCAATATCAAGATATTGATTGACAATGTACAGATTAAATGCCTCAATCATATCAATGAGTTTTCTCAAGTTTGGATGCTGGTCAACCATATCAAAGATCAGATTTTGATATCCTCGAATATCACATAATTGAAGAAATGTATGCCCATGACGAAGCCCGCCAAAAACGAGATCCCCATTTTGCTTCATCTTCTGTATATCCACTTCAACTTGATGCCAATCGATTGACCCAATTCCCATACATTCTTTTGGATTTGGAGCTTGAAAGGTTTCAAATGATGCCCATTCTGATAGTGGGTGCTTCGTAACTGTTCCCGTGATACCATCCATGGTTGTTTCCCATAAACACCCCCAGTCATCTATAAAAGGTTCATCCTTACGCGCGACTTTGGAAAAGCTAGGTTTGAATATTCCTTTAGGTCTCTTAAAATCAGGAAATAGAAAAGGATGGGTTTCCATCAACTCAAAGAGTTGTTCCTGGGGATAATGCTGCCAACAAGCATCATTGATATGAAAGCTCATGGGGATATAATCAGGCTTTTCAAACCGAACTGCTTTTAAAATATTTGATTTATTGTTCATGGGTATTACCTCCATTTTTTTCTTATTATATCAAATACTTTTTTACCTTTCTTTCAAAATAGTAACGTGCTATAATATCATACAAATGAGATAAAATGTTTTTAAGGGAGATGTCATGAATAAAATGAATGATGCTAGCGAACGGTGTATTGTGGATTTTTCAACCATTGATAAAGATTTTTCTTTTAAGTTAGGAAAAGTAAAATACACACAAGCTCACCAACCATTAGAGCAACATAATCATCCGAACATGGTGGAAATTGTTTATCTTATCAAGGGTGAGCAAGTGTATCATGTAGCTGACAAGGATTATGTTGTTAAAAGTGGTGAGGTTTTTATGACCTTCGACAATGAACCTCATAGCACAGGCTGCAATCCTGAAGATAAAGCCTATTTCTATTATTTTATTATCGATTTAAATAAGCATAAACATGATTTTATCGGATACGGTCATGGTGAAGGCTGTTGTATTATTAATCTATTAAATAATCCCCAAAAACGAATTTTTAAGGGGTCTGCTCTACTTCATCATTTACTTGACCAATTAATACAAATGCCCTTTTATGATTCTACATATAGAAAAACCCGCATTCGTAATCTTGTTTCAGAACTTTTACTTACTACAATTGAATGTAAAACTAAGGCTAGTTCTGTTCATGATAGAAATACCATGGCATATATGAAGGATTATATCGAAGAACATATCTATACACATATTCCACTATCTGAACTTGCAACTATTTCTGGGTTGTCTGAGACCCGTTTCAAAATAAATTTTAAAAAAGAATTCGGTATGCCTCCTCATGAATATATGTTACGTAAAAAGATAGCCATAGCCAAAATGCTGTTGTTAGAGTCTCCTAATATGACCATAACGGATATTGCTTTTAAGCTTTCTTTTTCTTCAAGTCAATATTTTTCTACTGTTTTTAAACGCTTTACCTTTATGAGTCCTAAAGATTTTAAAGCTCTAAAAAAGAAGTCAAACCCATAAATAATTCCCCTTGTTCTTGTATCAAATGCACATCAAGAAAAGAGGCTTCGCCTCGTCTTCCGTAGGAAGTTTTAGTCGTTAGGAACTTTTCATTAACGCATATGGGGATGTTATTCTTTACTAGCCATTATCATAAACAATCCTAAAGATAAGTATGTAACTATGCAAAAATACCACAGCCTTTTTACGGTTGTGGTATCATCCATCTTTGCAACATATTTCATCAGAAGTGAAAATTATCCTTCATTTATAGATATACTGCCTATCTCATAATGCACTTCTTCTATACCTAACTGATCTTCCAATAGCCCCATTAACTGTCGTTCAGTTGTCTTGCTTGGTGGTGTTGCTGATGACATATAACCCATGAATAAAGGGATAGCAGAAAATAGGAAACCACCGAAAATTAAACGTAAAAAGATACCTGAGAAAGTGGATTGAACGCTCTCAGTTATATAGCTTAAGGTTATGACTAAACTTAAAAACATATGGATAAAAAATATAAGTCTACCATTTAATAAGCCACTAACATACTTTACTTGTATATAGGTTTCACCGCTATTAAGATAAATATCACCTACAATATCTACTGCAGATGCGTTCTTGACATTTGCTTTCTTATAACAATACCGAAAACTATCAGCTCTAACGGTACCAACATAAGCATCTTCATGATGATGATAAAATCGACTTCTATGTATATTCTTCTGTAATATCTTTTGTATTTCTTCGGGTTTGTAAGGCGTTTTAAATACTGGCACATCCATTACCTCCCAACAGAATTAATCATTGATAACAAGCTTTAGATCTACTAAATCTTCTTGTAGTATAGGAAAGTTCTACTTTCTAGTTTCCTTGAATTCTTTTACGTGACAAAGTCACTTTGCGGAACGAGACATAGCCCCTTTTGTTCAAGTCACATTCTATTATATAACATTATGAACCGATTTTCAATCAATTTACAAATTTATCCATTTCTTCTTTTTGAATACAATGCTTCTGCATATTTTTTTAACAAAACCAGATTTTGATTTATACATAATGATGTTTTTACATTTATATATTATTATTTTCGTGGTTACTTTGATGGGTCCTCTAAATATGCTTTGAAGTGTTCAGCATATTTTGTTTTGTCTTTTTCATCGGTAGTTTCAGCTAATATCTTCTTAATATCATAACCTTGTTTAACGATAAACATACTGAATATATTAGATGTAATGGCATGAGTCGGGCATTGGTAGATACAGCGCATACAGAGATAACATTTCCATCTAAATTTTATTTTACCATCTTTTACATAGATATTCTTAGATGGACAATTATTTACACACTTTCCACAGTTCACACATGTATCTGTCACATGTAAAGTCTTTCCAAAAATATGAGCCAAAAATCGGTCTTCACAAAGGTTAAGGAAATTTGTTAATAAACGCAAGGGTAAAGACGGATGATATAAGCGATTCTTCTCTTTTAGTATTTCTTGGCACATATCTTCAACTTTATGGCTTGCTGCCGCATACATCTGTTTAACCAATGCATGGGTATACTCAGTTAAGTAGTTCGAACCCATACATATAATTCGATCATAAAAGATGTGATAACCTTTTTTTTGAAGTTTCATTATGATTTTACCTGATGCATTGTGATTAATCGTTATAAAATCAGCTGCTGTTTTATATATAAATGTTGTCTGTGAATGACTATCTGGTAGTTGCTTCACCCATCTCTCAACAATTTCTGGTGGTCCAAAACCATATATAGGGTGCCCGATACCTATCATATCGTACTGAGTCATATCAACGGCTTGTTTATCGTTCATGATTTTTTCAATATTATAAGTTTCAACATGGACTGAATTTTTTATTAACGTAGCTTCTATAAGCTGCGTTATAAGCTCTGTATTGCCTGTACCTGAGAAATAAAATACCCCTATTTTAGTGGTCATGTGTACCGCCCCTTAATCTTACTATTTTTCCCATATAGATATATGATAACAGACCGATACTGAATCAGCAATATCCGTTATTTATTTTTTGGGTTAATAATTACTATGCCATCCAACCTTCACTGTTTTCAATCGTTTATTGATATTTCCATCTCATAACCTTACAATAAACAAAAGAGAGGTTTTCTTTTATACAATGTTTTATTGATTATTTTGGACTTTATTGCATACTAATTATGGAAAAAACTAAAGATATAATGCACGATAAAAATGGAGGACATATTGCAACAAATATAGGAGGTTCACTATGAATAGAAAATTGAAACGACTATTTTTATTACTTATGATCATTATATTTATAGTCAGTCCTTTTTTCCAATTTATTAAAAGCATAACAGTCATGGGTATCTATAGCTATATGTGTAAAAAAGATAGTTTTATTAATGCTTTGGATATAGAAATAGACATGCCTGGTGGGCTTAGCACACCTAAAAAAGATTGGTATCCTTTTGTCATGACTTTTAATGATGATAAAGGTTTTTCTCATTATATTAAACGAAACATGAATTATACCGTACTTTATAATTTTGGTGCATTCGAATATTTGAATGGTGCCTCCCTGTTATATAACCCTCATTCAGATTATTATGGTGCATTTTACGGGGCTTATTTTGTACGTGAATTAGATGATACTAATCGTCAATTTGGATTTGATAGAAATGGAAACATTGATATTGAAGAAGCTGTATTACCAGGTACATACGATTTAAATAAATTGGTGTTAGAAGGCTTTGGGTTGTATGATCCTGTTTCAAACTATCGCATTGATCGAGTAGAAGAAGTGGATAACTATTTAAATTATAATAAGTGGACAGTCATAGATGCCACTATTACAACCCAAGGACCTAATCACGATTATAAGAAAAAACATCAAGCTTATATCCAGTATGGGAAACCCCCATCTAAGTATAGTAAGGAAGAAGATTTTCCTGTGACTGAATTTAAAAGCCGCTTTTATATAAGATATGTGAAAGAAAAAAAATGCACTGTTTATTTATACATCATTGGACCTCATGTTAAAATGATCGAAGAATGCGATAAGAACTTCTTACAAAAGAGTATTCTCACCATTAAGGGCAACAAAGTTGATATTTAATGGTGCCCATCTGGGCGCACCTAAAAAAGCAGATTATCATATTTCAATAATAATCTGCTTTAAAGGTCAAAAATACTAGCCTAAATATGCTTTTTTTACTTTTTCATCATTTAACAGGTCTTTTGCATTACCTTCTAAGATGATTTTCCCGGTTTCTAATACATAAGCTCTGTCTGCAATGCTTAATGCCATATGTGCGTTCTGCTCGACTAATAAAATCGTTGTGCCTTCTTTGTTAATTTCTTTTATAATCTTAAAAATCTGTTCAACTAAAATTGGAGCAAGTCCCATTGAAGGTTCATCCATTAAAAGTAGTTTCGGTTTACCCATTAACGCTCTTGCAATAGCTAACATTTGTTGTTCGCCACCACTCATGGTACCCGCCAATTGTTTCTTTCTCTCACCTAATCTAGGAAATCTTTTATACATATGGTTGATGTCATTGTGTATCGCTTTGTCCGTTCGAATAAATGCACCCATCTCAAGATTCTCTTCAACTGTCATCTGTGAGAAGACCCTTCGTCCTTCTGGCACTTGTGCCATACCTAATCCTAGAATCTTATGAGCACCCATACTGTCAATACCCTGATCATTCAACGTGATATTTCCTGATTTTGCATTGATTAGTCCCGAGATTGTTTGTAGTGTCGTTGTTTTACCAGCACCATTAGCTCCGATTAATGTAACAATCTCACCTTCATTAACATGAAAACTTATATCTTTTATGGCATGGATTGCTCCATAATATACATCAATATTTTTTACTTCTAACATGGTTGCACCTCCTAAACTCCACCAAGATAAGCCTTGATTACTTTTTCATTGGATTTTATATCCTCTGGTGTTCCTGTTGCAATGACCTTACCATAATCAATTACAACTAATCGTTCACAAATTCCCATAACCAAACTCATATCGTGTTCAATGAGTAAAATAGTGGTTCTGAATTTATCTCGAATAAACCGGATGGTGTTCATCAGTTCGCTTGTTTCTTGAGGATTCATACCTGCTGCTGGTTCATCTAATAAGAGTAACTTAGGGTTTGTTGCTAGAGCTCTTGCAATTTCTAGCTTTCTTTGTTTCCCATAAGGAAGATTTTTAGCTTTTTCATTTTTAGTATCTTCCATATCAAATATCCTTAATAAGTCAATGGCTTTTTCTTGAATGTTTTTTTCTTCTTTCCAATATTTCGGCGTACGGAAAATCCCTTGTAGTAAGGAATATTTCATATCCTTCTGGAATGCTATTTTTATATTATCGAGTACAGTTAAATCCTTAAACAAACGTATGTTTTGAAAAGTTCTAGCCGCACCTACTTTTACAATTTCATCAGGTTTTAAACCGATTACATTTTTTCCATTTAACATGATGTTTCCACGAGTGGGTTGATAAACACCAGTAAGCATATTAAATACCGTTGTTTTACCTGCACCATTTGGTCCGATTAACCCCATGAGCTCACCTTCGCAAATATCGATGTTAAAATTATCTACAGCTTTTAAGCCACCAAATTCAATGGTTAATTCTTTTACTTCTAATAATGGCATATCCTTACCTCCTCTACTCGCTCTTCGCTCCAATTTTTCTGATCCATCTACTCATAGAAAACTCATAACGACCCAAAAGTCCACCTGGTTTAAATATCATGATAATAATAAGAATGACGGAATATATAATGATACGTAGAGTAGAAAAATCTCTAAGTACTTCGTTAAAGATGGATAGGATAATGGCTGCTATGATTGAGCCTGTGATGCTGCCCATACCACCAAAAACAACAATAATCAGAATTTCAACAGAATACATAAAATTGAACTTTCTTGCTTCAAGCATGGTAATATAATGGGCGAAAATCCCACCACCCACACCAGCGAAAAAAGCAGATATGGTAAATCCAAGAATTTTGTAATAGGTAGAGGATATACCCATTGCTTCAGCAGCAATTTCGTCTTCTCGAATGGATATAATAGCACGTCCATGTCTCGACCTTATAAGTAAATATAATATGGTAATAACGATTACCGTTGTAATGAACACGTTGGTAAAATTACTGAGTAGAGGAATACCTGATAGACCTCTTGCTCCACCTGTAAACTTAGCGTTAAGAATAAATACCCTAATCATTTCACTAAAGGCCAATGTAATGATAGCAAGATAATCTCCTCTTAAGCGTAGGGCTGGAATACCGATAGCTATACCAAATAGTGCTGCTACACACCCACCAATAAGTAAAGCCATAGGAAATTCATAGGGTAAGTTTACTGCTTTGGTAAACAAAGCCGAACTATATGCACCAACAGCTACAAATCCTGCATGCCCAATGGCTAACTGCCCTAGAAAACCAGTTGTAAGATTTAAACTGGTCGCAAGAATAATATTAATACAGATGAAGATAATGACTGATTCATAATACGCATTGATTATGCCATTTTTTATTAATAAATATATGATGGTGTATACACCTATAACACATATAAAGTTAATCATATAATTTTGCAATGTCTTTTTTGTATTCATACGAATCACCTACACTTTCTCTTTCACATTTTTGCCAAGTATGCCAGATGGTTTGAATAAGAGTACTATAATCAATATACCGTATACCACGCCATCAGCCCATGCACTTGAAATATAGGCTTTCGTTAAACTCTCAACAATACCAATAACAAAGCCACCAATCATGGCTCCAGGTATAATACCGATTCCACCTAGTACTGCGGCGATAAATGCTTTTAATCCTGGCGTAACGCCCATTAATGGATTAATCTGAATAGCAATGGTACTATAGAGAATACCACCAATAGCACCTAATGCTGATCCTATTGCAAAAGTGATAGCAATAATACGATTAACATTGATCCCCATAAGTCTTGCGGCTGGTTTATCTTCAGAAACAGCACGCATGGCTTTACCAACCTTTGATTTGTTAACCAACACATCAAGAAAGACCATACATACGATTGCTATAACTACGATTGCTATGGTTATATATCTTATACGCAAGTCACCAAAGACTATATCACCTTTAATAAGCGTAGGAAATTTTCTTGGATTAGGCTTATAAATGGCTGCAAATAAATTTTCTAAAAATAAACTCATACCTAATGAAGTGATCAGGGCAGAGATTCTTGGTGCATCCCGTAATGGTCGATAGGCTATTTGGTCAATTAACATACCTATGACAGCACATACCAACATAGTAATGATAATCACCAACCAAGCAGGTAATCCTAGTACAGTTATGGCTATAAGTGTAAAATATGAACCAATCATTAAGATATCCCCATGAGCAAAGTTAATTAGTTTTACAATACCATATACCATTGTATATCCTAAAGCGATTAACGCATAAATACTTCCAACTTGAATTCCGTTAATTAATTGTTGTAAAAAATTCACAATACCACCTCTTCCTTACTAAAATTGTAACTCTATCTGTTTTTTGCTCCTTGATACCATCGAACAATCTTCCAAAGCAAATGAGTAAAAAAGAATGTAATGCAGGCAAGTACTTCAAGTTGATCTATAAGTGGCTTTATCTTGGATCTACATTACATTCACTTTTACTTTGCATCTAGCGAGTTATTCTAAATATCTTATATAAAACGGATAAATCTTTAAATTATTGGAAAAAGAAGGAGGGGTTAACCCTCCGTCTTTTCAACTACTTTAATATAAAATTATACATACATAACACAATCAGCATTAGTTTTTATGTTTGACTAATCTCTGTTTTAGTTATCGCTAAATTGTGTTTCAAATTTTAATTGTCCATCTTCTACCTTAATGATGGTTACACTCTTCGTTGTATCACCATTATCATCAAACGTAATGTGTCCAGTAGCTGAATCAAGAGATGTTTTCTTTAATTGTTCTAGAACCTTCTCATTATTGGTTGAATCTGCTTGATCAATAGCATTAGCCATAATCTTCATGGCATCATAACCTAGAGCAGCAAGGGCATTAGGTGTTTCCTTATACTCAGTGGTATAAGCATCTACAAAATCTTTTACAACTTTCGTTTCGTCACCAGCATAGTAATGGTTTCCGAAGTAACCACCTTCTACTGCTTCTATGTATTCTGCTTGAACGCCATCCCATCCATCTGGTCCAAGTAATGTCGCCTCAATACCTAAATCCTTTATGGTTGTTGCTATAACACCAACCTTATTATAGTAATCAGGAATAAATATAACATCTGGATCATTAGCTTTTACATTAGTTAATACCGCATTGAAATCAACATCATCTGTTGTATAGCCTTCATAGCTAACGACCGTAGCGCCACCTTCTTCTGACACACTTTTAAACACTTCTGCAAGGCCAGTAGAATAATCACTACTTGTGTTATAAAGAACTGCTACTTTCTTAGCTTTTAATTCTTTGATTGCATATTTGGCAAGAATTGAACCCTGATAAGGGTCTGTGTAACATGCACGGAATACGTAATCGTAATCAGGCGTTACATTAAGAGCTGTTGCCGTTGGTGTAATCATAGGAATCTTACTTGCTTCTGCAAGTGGAGCTACTGCAAGGGTTGTACCACTAATTACAGGACCTACTAAAGCATCAATTTTATCATTGTCAACAAGCCTTCTGAATAATGTAACACTCTCTTGAGCATCACCTTTGTTGTCATAGATAACAAGTTTGATCTGTTTACCATCAATACCACCAGCTTCATTTATCTGGTTTGTCGCTAACTTTACAGCATTCTCAACTGCCATACCATATTGGGCTATATCACCAGTCTCAGCTGTTATTAAACCAATTTTTACCACATCTGTTTTTTGATCTGAAGTACTTGTATCAACCTTTTTGTCAGTACCTGAAGTACTTGTGTCTGTTTTTTTCTCACCACAACCACTTAATACAAATACTAAACATATAAAAACACTCACTACTGCTAATATTTTTTTCTTCATATTGAATCCTCCCTTAAGCCGCAGACCTTTTTTACTTATTACGGCTTTTACCTTTATATACATGCAATTATACATTGACATTCTTTCATTTGCAAGATAATTTTCTTTTTCGCTTTATAACATTAAACCATTACTTGGTTAGTATGCCTATGTGTTCAACCTCCACCACCTATTCATAATGCATTTTGTACAATATATTCATTCCACCATTACTATTACGCAATAATTATATGTTAATATATACTATATTGCCATGTGCTTTTCTAGACTATTTGTATAGTTGCGTTATATACCATTTGTGATCCAAAACTTAACATAATCGCCAATATAATCAAATCAGATACTTAACAACATATTATCATGATGTTTTTCAATATATTCATCAAAATAACCATCGGGAATTATGCAAGTTCATTTTTTCAATAATTCATTTCCATAACCTTAGCTATCCGTTATCAAATATTGTTTATACATAATTATCCATTCATAATTCATCTTTTTTAGTTCGATTTATTTTAGCATACCGTGTAAGTTATTATATAATATAAAGAGCAGATAAATACTTGACGTAATTTATCTGCTCTTTATATAGGGTTATCATTATTTAACGACTTAATGTTACATATAGCATTGTATAGATGTCTATGTTCATTGGTCATAATCAAACTCTTTTCTATTTAGGATGTTTTAATTCTTGTTGTTGAAATTTTACCATGTACTTTACTTAAATTCTTGATTTTTAAAGTAGGGTCACTCACACCACATGCATCCATAATGGATTCAAGTATCTTAAATTCATTTCTTTTTATAACGACTTCCACTTTATATCGACGATCACCATGATTTCCTCTAGCTAAATAATTATTAACCGTGTAACCTTCTTCTCGCAGTTGTTCTGCAACAGCAATCATCTTATTTTTATTTTTTAGGAAAATATCTACTTCTAAGATACCAAGTGCTAATCTTTCTTCAATCTTATTCCCAATAAATACACCTACTGTTCTTCCCATAGCATACGCAGCTGTATAATGAAATCCTTTGGAACTGGTTACTTTTGTAACAACAGTGGCAAAGATCATGGCGTCTACAAATACGACCATGTATACAGGATTCATAATTTTTTTTGAAATTAATATTGTCTTTAGTGTTGCTAATATATTAGTAAATGCTGTTATGATAAATAGACCAACAAGTCCTATCAATACATTTTGTGTCATATATCTCACTTCCTTTACTTCTCTATTTCTATATTTCTTGATTAACAGGTTTGCCTTAGTTGAATAGCTTACTTGATCTGCTTATAGGCAACTCAAATAATACCAAGATATTATCCAGGGCTTATCTATTAAATACTAAATACACATTTTTTCGCAATAAAAAAATGCTTATTAGCATAGATTGTATAAATCCATATTGGGTAGCAACTTAAATATAATGATTTAAGGGATTTCTAAATGAAAACAAGAAGGACATCTTTCTTGTATATCGTAGAAATTGAAATGAAAAGTACGTTTAATCGTTTTAGATATAATGATAAGATTAAATATAAAATAATAATACTACTTCTAATTCCTGCTCTTTATTCAACTAACTTTTTAATTATAGCATATCACAACATCATTTGCAAGTTCTTTTTGAAGTTTGTTTTTTATTGCAGTTTTTTATTGAATTTATCGCTAATAAATGCACCTATGAGAATACATCACGTTCTCATAAGTGCTAATCTATTATGTATCATAATTTATTCTTTTTCCATTGTATTTTGGTCGTGAATAAGCAGCCATCTATCATCTATTTTCTTAAATATGAGATTCAAGAAATAGTTCATACTAATTGGATTGCCATCTTCGTCACAATCTTTGTAGAGCACCTTGATAAGTGTATAGGCTAACTCCGTTCCCTCTCCGATTTTCATAATCTCACATTCCATTTCCCAGTTTGTATCAGCAAACCAGTTTTTATGAAATTCAATAAATTGATCACCACTATTGATGAGATTACCATTCGGCATAATAACCAATACTTTGTCCAAACATACTGTTTTTAAATAATCATCTAGTTTTCTTTCTTGTAGTGACTCTAGATGATAACTAAGGGTTACCCTAAAATCCATTTTCCCTCTCCTTTACTAGTAGTATAACTATTGCCCTGTTGTTGAGTACCATCTTAATCATATCAAATAGCTGACCATTAATCAACACAATCTATGAATATGTCGTTAAAAAAATGTGTATACATCATTTATCTTGTTGAAATACTCTAAAAAAGGGTGTTATTACTAGATAAATCCTTAAGGAAGGTCTTTTCGTACTAGTCTAACTTTTGCTAACCTTTTATAAAATCTCATCATCACTTCCTGTATTGAAAAACACTTTAAGTATGAGTCCCCAATCAGCCGCTTTTATATTTTCTTCTATATCATCATGACGTGTATTATATGCTCCTTCATAAGCCTTTAATCCCCATATTGCAACTTCTTCTTCATCATTAATCGTTATACTCTCTTGAAGTTCTACTGCTCCATAGCCCATCGAAGCCTCAAAACCGTCAACATGTTGTGTAACCCCTGCAAACCCATTATTGAGCTCACTAATGAACGTTTTTATTTTTAAGTTGTTTGGGTTTTCTTCATGACCATCATCACGAGTAATGGAGATACTTACTTCACCGTTAAACTTGCCATCTTCAAAAAATGTAGATGCAGCATGATGACTTTCTTGCAACTCACCATTTTTCCATATTTCATACTTTAGATTAATGGATTTTTTATCACCTTTATAATTAACCTTAATACAACCTGGTATCATATCAAAATGTGGAGCAAGCCTCTTTGCATCTCCTTGAAACAATTTACTTGGTGATACTTTAACTGAATGCTTTGGAGCAGATGATGAACACCCCGTTATGATTAGTACCAAAATGAATATACAACTCAGTATTGTTCGTTTCATTGAATATACCCCCTAATTCTTACAAATTTAATTATAATTGATTAATCTTCTTAATCATGTGTATCTTTATCTTCACCCTTATTAATTCCCTAAAAAATGTTTTCCACCAACTCAACAGTTCTCTTCCCTACATCCATCTTAATCTTCTTTCCAATAGGCATGGTAAACATTGGATGAGTATGGCAACAATCAAAATCTGCTAAGAAAGGTATCTGATGGTCTCCTAGTACTTCTTCCAGGATTTCATAGGGTTTTCTTCCGGTACCACAATCATTAAATTTCTCATGTTTTCCCAATATTAATCCCCCTATGCAATCAAAGATACCATTAACTTTAAGCAATGAAAATACCCTTTCAACAGTTGATGCATCTTTTAATGAGTCTTCTAAGAGTAGAATCTTTTAGGCTAATATATTAATTCCTACAGTTTTTAGTAGCAAAATGATACCATTTAATGAAATCACGGTTAAGCAACTGATCATATCGGTCAACTATTTTATCTATCTTTACTAATTGATCATGTGTAGGTCTTTTATATGGGTTGTATCTGTATCTCCATTTGCTTAATTTTTCTTTTGCTATATGGGCTATTCTGTTATTCCCATCCATACTTATTTCTATGATATAACATAGGGCCTCCCATTTGTTACTATGACAGATTATTATAGCAGCATTCAACTTAACGTATTCAATATCCGTCTTCATCAAAATTGTGTATATTAATTCCACATCGACAATATGGCTATGTTCTATCAAAATTCTTTTCACTTCATTAGAAACACCTATTCTTCTATCTTCAAGAAATACCATAACTTCTTTTTCGAAAAGGTTATAATCAATATTCGCTAGACATCTTAATAATTTCCTAATTATCTGTGGCCTTTCATGGGCTAAATATTTTTTTAAAAGAGGCGCTTCGTCAACTGTCGCTACATCCGTTAAACCTAATAAAGCACTATCATCTTCTTCATTTTCTTCCAGCCTCTGAGAATAATAGCCTACAAAGTCATTAAAGCCCATTTGCTCTAATAAATATCTACCAAAGTCTCTGACTGCGGAATACTTATCTACTAAAGCAAACAATATTGATTCAGGGGTGTTAAAGAACTTTCTTTTATACATGTCTCTTATTGTAGAGACCCTTACTTTATAAGACTTATCTTTGAGTAAAATCTTATACTTACTAAGCAAATAATCATCTGGCATACGCTTTAGTATACTTTCAATTATATAACCACGCACTCTATTGTTGGGTTCATTCAGAAAAGCTTCTGTCAATCGCTTATGATCAACTAGTGGATTATCAACTAATTTTTCATAAATGAATTGTCGTCCTGTAATATCCGCGTAATTCAAGCATTCAACTATCACATCTGTCATCTTATGATTACTCATGTAACTTTCCATTTTGTTCCTTATACAGCTCACATTATTTCTTGTAAAATTATCCATATGCATAAATAAAGTGTAATAATGAAAGATATTGTTAAGATTGTTGGGACAGATATAGTTAAGTATATATTTAATTGCCTTTTTATTAATAGCTCTTACCCAATCATTACATCGTATAATGACAAATGGCAAAATCGCCGGATTATTAATTTCTATCAAGTAATTCAGAGCTTTTTCTCGAAAATAACCATTAGGGTGAAAAGTCGAAAGTCCTACAATATTAATGATATCTACTGTATGCATATTGTCGCTTAGTAGTGATTCTATTTTTTCATTCTTCCAATCATATGACCAATTATAAGAAGACTTATCACGAAATTGCTTATCTATATTAATAAGTTTTTTATCATTAATGTGTCCCATTATCTTTGACAGGTGTTTTGTAGCCCTACTTTTCAGTTGAGTATCTTCAAGCAGTAAAGCCCAATAAATAATAGGTATTTCATTAATGTCAAGCTCTTCCTCATTTCTTAATAAAATTTTTCCAAAGTCATATTCAGGTATATACTTTTTATTGATATCTGATTTGTTTCGATTAAATAGCTTTTTTAACACTTATACCCCTCCTTTATGACCGCCACTATCCATTGCTATTTACTTTCTAAACACCTATTTAGGCTTGGATTATTACGTATATTTTTTGTTATCGCAACATTTTCAAATCAATATTCTTCTAGGTATTTTTATTATATTATCAAATATGTAGTATTAATGCAACAAAAAAGTTGCCTTTTCAGGCAACCCTTACTTTAGCCATGTTATTTTGGGGTTGATTTACTATTGGCAAAGGCTAATATACCACCTAACGCAATAGATAATAGTGCAGCTATAATAATTCGGTATTCTTTTGGCATAAGGAATGTAATCGTATGAGCTGGTATCCAGAAGAAAGGTATCGTCTTAATCACAACAAAACTGGCAAATTTGCTCCAATTAGCCTTTTTTAGTATACTTTCATATGTCGGTTTAATACGCATACCATATTTTATATCGAGATATGCATCAGACAGCATATGCATAGCCATGAATACAGGTGCAAAGAAGATATTCATCAGGGCAGATGTGAAGAAAGCAAATGCTAGCTTAGATGAACCTCCAGGTAAATAACCCAGTTCCAAACAAGCGATCACACCACCTGCAAATAGTTGGAAAATAAGCGTGATTAACATACCAATTAATCCCCATATGATAACTCTCCAGATAAATCCTGCAGGTTTTTGCCACTTACCTTTTCCAATCCTTAAGGTAAGTAATTCACCCATGGTCGATAACAGTGCAAATTTCACAAAACCGCTTATATAAGGATGTGCTCCAGTCTGCGTAATAAATAGTTCATTGGTCCATGGCGATACAATATACCCTATTACCAAGATCAACATTGCTCCCCATAAGAAATCACCTTTTTTCATCTTATACCTCCGAGTTATGTATTTTCCATATCACTTGCTATATACTTTATCATATTACATAAAAGATAACATATTACTATATAGAACTCAACTATTTGTTTCCAATACTTAATATAATAACCATAACATCTTCCATAACTTAATTTAATTCCTTAGTTATTATTAGGTTTTCATAAACAATACAAGAGACATCCACAATGGGATGCCTCTAATTAGCCCATAATTACTTATTCTGTTTTGAAATGACTATCCCAGTTTTCCTCTTTACTTTCTTCATCTAATAATGTTTTCATATCTATTTCAGTTATGTAATTTTTATCACCATGTGGTGCTTCATATAAATACTTCGTAAATTCTTCTTTCGTGAACATCTCTAAATCTCTTATACTAAAATAGGTAATCCACACCATGGGGTTATGTATTATTTTATACTCATCGCCAGTCTTCTTGAATGTATATTTCTGTCGATAGTATTGGTAGTTGTCTTCACCCTGCATATCTACCATGACATATACATGAAACCAATCATCTTTCTTATAATCTGGATACACTTCACTAATCTTCATGTTATACATGAACTTTTCATCTAACGAAAGGAGTTTTTCATATTCCTCATATGTAACCGTACTACCTAGAAGATAATCTTTTGATTGAGCTATGTCTTTACCTATAAAATCTTTCATTGTTATAGGCTCATTCGTAGGACGCATATTGGGATATAACATCGTATCATCTACATTCTCATCGTTCTCTACATAACGGGTATGCACTTCACGATAATCGTCATAAGACAATTTAAAGTGGCGTAGAAGATACTCTTTTGTCTCAAGTTCTTTTATAATTTCACTAGGCAATAACCCATCAGCTTGATTTGACTCATCTTCTTTTGTGTCACTCTTTACCATACCTTCTGTTTTTGCCACACCATTATCTGAGTCCTTCGTTTTACTACATCCAACACTTGTTAACATAATACAACACACTACTATTAACACCATTAACTTCCTCATATCATTTTCCTCCCATCAGCCCCTCAGCTGTTATTTTGAAATGATCTTAAGTTCCTTCACTGGACCATCATTGTTACATATTATAATTTCTCGTATATATCCTATCTAACATCAATTCAACGTCTTGCTGTTGTTTTGGAAATAGACGTGAAAATAATAATCGAATAGCTTGCTCTGAATGAGCATCAGTACATACCTTTGCATTGTATGTCACGTTATTAAAGCTTACAACAGATTGTCCTCTTCTAATACCTTCTGTTTCTATTGCAATATAACAGTTCTTAATCATAGCAATATCTGGATCAATCAGATACATAATAACCAATACATCATGAGGTATAAAGCCTCTTACCTCAAGCTGTTTCCAATAAAAGTCCACATATGTTTGAGTAATTTTATATATGGTATGTGCTAACTCTGAATCAATTGTATTGAATATTTCCCGCACATCAGATGATATCTGCATCTTATGGGTACCATCTAGACCAATCATTACTTTCTCCGGAATATGGGATGCAACTATAGCTTTAGCTGCTTCAGCATCATTAAAAAAGTTGGCTTCAGCATAAGCATTTACATTACCACCTTCTATTGCTCCGCCCATCATGACGATTCGCTTTACAAGCTTCATGGTTTCTGGTTCTTTCTTAATAGCTTCTGCAATATTAATAAGTGGACCTAATGTTGCTAATGTAATCTCGCCAGGATTCTCTTTGATGGTTCTAAGAATATAATCCACCGCATACTCATCTTCATAAGACATGTCAATCATATCACAACTAACCACATCCCCCATAGCATCTCGACCATGAATCTCTTCAACGATATCAAATCCATGTCCATGACTTAGTTTGCAACCTTTGTATACTTTTATATCTGTTCTACCCATCATGGTAAGAATCTTCATGGCATTATTGGTTACATCTTCAAGTCTTCCATTGCCTTCAACTGTTGTAATACCTTCAATTACTATTTCTTCTGATTGTAATGCTAACATAATAGCAAACATATCATCTATGCCCGGATCCGTGTCTATAATTATTCTCTCCATTTTTCTTCCTTTCAGCTTGTGCTAAAAAATTATCTATTCTACTATTCTTTAGATTGTTTATGACTATCTACTCAAATAAATCACAGTCTTTATCTTTTGATTTATTTGAGTATATCGTATCAATTTTCTTATCACATTTAAATGTAACCTACAAAACATATTGTTACTAACTACTAACACTTAATATCACTATACCAAATTCATCTTACAACATCAATAGATTTAGTTATTTTTAATATTTTTAATAAATCATAAAGAAGCCATCTACTCCTATAGATGACTTCCTTCCTTATTTTATATAATACTTCCCAGCAACAATAACTCCTCATTATTCTCATAAATCATATCAAATTGATCAATTGGTAGTGGATTCTCACCAAGTCCTACTTCAATGGTGTACCCAGGCTTTCTAAAATCCTGTATATACCAGTCCTTGTAACCCGCCAAACTCTGACTGAGCGTTTCTGAAGCCAATTCATAACCACTGGCTCTAGCAAATGCATCGCCAATAATGATACTTACCTCTGGTTGCAGGTCTTTAAATTGCCAAAAAATAACTTGACCTTGGGTATGGTAAGCCAGAACTAACCTTGTGGTTATACTTCGGGTCAGATTAGCCATAGCATAAGATTCTGGTTCTGATTCTGGTGCTGTACCTGCGTATAAATATGGACCTGGTCCCGTAACACCGAACTCACCTTCTAACTCCTTATACTCTTCCCAGCCAGCATTATAATTTCGATTAAGATCCACGCCACGAATATTGGCTTTCCAATCATTAAAATTGTCACTATCAAAGTTCCACGCGATCAGTTGCTCTTTGTTTTTAGCATATTCATTGGCACCATTAATAACCAAATCTATGCCATCGGGATTTACCATTGGAACAATGTGAATAGTTGCCTTATTCCAGATATCATCCGTGCTATATCCACGTATGGACCCTTTTCTTACATAGACCTCTAAAAAATTTTCTAACCACTTCATGAGTAGTGGCGATGTAATCCATTCATTGGCATGATGTGAGGCATTATAGATGACATGGTTTGGACCAGTACCTATTGTTATATGGTAGAGTTGCCTGCCATCGATACTTTCTCCAATACTGTCATACGTCATCATAGGGTAACGTTTTTTTAGGGCTATGATGTTGTTTTCCATAATGTCATAAGTATACGGTACGTTAGTCGGTACAATCTGATAGTTAAGTGGTACGATAATTGTCTGCCCAATTTCAAGCATAAAAGGATTAATACCAGGATTAGCTGTTACAATACGCCATACGTCCGTTTTAAAAGCGTTGGCTATGTTGTATAGGGTATCACCTTTTTGAATGGTATATGGCACATATCCCATGATATATTGATCTATTCTATTTATTGTTTGAGCATCTAATTCTCCTGTTTGAGTCAAATTATTATTTTTTTGAAAAATTTTTAGAGAATCTTTTGTATAATTTCCCCAAATTCCATCAATAATATAATTATAATAACCTAATTTATTTAATAAGCCTTGAATCTCGCGTATTCGAGACTTTGATAAATTGTCCAATATACATCACCTAAGTTTTTTGTTAATTTATCTTATTATAATTTTTGTTAAATGTACCTTGTACCATTATTTTACTTGTTATTTTTCGAAAAAATACAGAAACTAATAGTAAGATTAAACCTCGAAAAGGTGATGTATCAATGGTCTCTTTCAGGTTAATCATAAATCACTAAAAAGGAGGATTCTTTATGAATACAAGAGGTATTGATATAGTTGCCCTTATCTTAGTTATCATTGGTGCAATCAACTGGGGTCTTATCGGCTTTTTCGAGTGGGACTTAGTTGCAGCTATATTTGGCGGCATGTACACAGTAGCTAGCCGTATTGTATATGCGCTAGTAGGTATCGCAGGTATATATTCATTAACCTTCTTCGGAAGAATTAGAGGAGAAATGTAGGTATACTGACAAGCATCATGTACTATATTTTACTAACCATTCTATGGTTGGTCCATAAACCATATATTATGATTATCATAATATATGGTTTTCGTCTGTCTTCTGCCTTTATATTTCTACACAAATAAATCGCTAAATAGCACATAGAATCACTTTATTTTCTTTCAACATTAACATTAGTTTATGATATGACAATATATATTGGTATATCAAACTTATTACTACAATTTCTTGTATTATATTAAGCCATATCACCCAATATTTTTTTAAATTAATTATACCATTTCTATTGTAAATAATATGTGAAAGTTATATAATAAAAGAGTAAAGTTATTAATATTTTAAGAATTGCATCATATCATTCTTAAAACATATCTAATTGATGATCCCGTACATAACGCGTGGGATTCATCTCACTACAAGTTAATATGTTCCATCTATCAATTAGGTGAAAAATTCTTAAGGAGGAGATTGCTATGATAAGATTAGTTGCTGGTGATACTGGGGAAGGTAAGACAAAAGATTTGATTAGAATGGCAAACGAAGCAGTCAAAATGACAAAAGGTCATATCGTTTATCTTGATGGCGATAGCAGTCATATTTATGATTTACACCATGATATCCGATACATCAATGTTTCTGAGTTTCCTATAAATGATTATAAAGAATTTTTTGGTTTTATGTGTGGTATACTTTCGGAGGATAATGATATTGATCAGATTTATGTAGATGGTCTATTAAGAATGGCTCATTTACCTATTGAAAATGATCATACAAATGAATTAATTGGAAAACTTAAGGCAGTTTCAGATAGTCTTAACGTGCGTTTTATTATTAGTGTTAACTGTGATACAACTGGTCTGCCAGTTTCTTTAAAAGAATATTTGGTTGCATAACATTGAAGATTAGCCGCCTATTTATAGGTGGCTTTATTAATTATCTATTTTCATTTTAAACTTTACAATCCCCGGACATCAAAAAAGAAGGAGTTTAACTGCTCCTTCTTTTTTTTATGAACGTATTACGCTTCGCCATTCTAAATCGCCACGTTCTAAAGCTTTTACTAATAATTCAGCCGTTGCTAAGTTCGTTGCGATTGGTATGTTGTGAATATCACATAAACGAATTACCGATGCAGGGTCTGGTTCATGTTGTTTCTGTGATAGCGGATCTCTTAAGAAAATCACCATATCAATTTGATTATGAGCTATCTGAGCTCCTAATTGCTGCTGACCACCAAGATGACCTGCTAGATATTTATGAATGGAAAGATTCGTTACCTCTTCTATTAACCTTCCAGTTGTTCCTGTAGCGTATAATTCATGCTTATTAAGAATATTACGATATGCAATGCAAAAGTTTTGAATTAATTTTTTCTTATTATCATGAGCTATTAAACCAATATTCATGAACTTACCCCCTTTTAGTAGTAAGATGTTTTTCTATGCACACTTATATTCAATACTAGACCAATTCCAATCATATTTGTTAAGAGGGAACTTAGTCCATAGCTAATAAATGGTAATGGTATTCCCGTATTCGGTATAATTCCTGTTGCAACTCCCACATTGACAAAAGTCTGAAATATGATGATGGCTACAAACCCTACCACAACCAACATACCATATAAATCAACGGCATCCTTTGCTATCCACAGACATCTCAGAATCAACATCAGAAGTACAAATAACGTAACACTGCATCCAATAAAGCCAAATTCTTCGCCAATAATAGCAAAGATAAAATCTGTTTGAGGTTCTGGTAAGTAATTGAATTTATTAATCGTACCACTATACAACCCTTTGCCCTGAAGCTGCCCAGAACCAAGAGCTTGAATAGAATAGTTAGTCTGCCATAAATTGACACCTTCACTCTCAGGGTACATAAAGCTCTTAATACGATTCACTTGATGTGTCTCAAATATTTCCTGGTCTGGTTGTTGACTATACCATATGGTTACAAATAGTAATGGTATGGCTATAAGTAATGCAGCAGCAATATACTTATAGTTAATACCTGCTGCAAAGACAATAATCACAAGTATAACTATAATAACAAGCGACGTCGACAAATCAGGTTGTTTATAAATCAAGAATGTAGGTATTAAAGTTAATATACCCAACTGTATAAGGAAAAACAAATTATTAATCTTATGCTTATTTTTATCAATAATTCTAGCTAAGAATATCACCATCATAATTTTAGATAACTCCGATGGCTGTATAGATACCCCTATATTAATCCATCTCACAGCTCCATTAACATCATACCCAATAAATCTTACCGCTAATAATAGTATAATATTAAATGCATAAATAAGCCAGTAAAATTTTCCAATAAAATGATAATCGATAAAAGAAATACCAATCATCATGACAAAGGTGACAATAAAACCAATTCGCTGTTTATTCCATTTTAATGGATTTCCATTACTATTAATCTGAGTGGCACTACCAATGGCAACAATTCCAATGGCAACCAAAGCTATTACGATTATAATAATAAAAAAATCATATTTTCTGAAGTTATAATTTCGAAACACTAACTGCACTTCTTTCTATTATTATGACTTTTAACGGTTAAAATTAACCATAAAAAGTAAATATATTTTATTTTGCTTTTCTCATTTTCTTAATAGGAATGTTAGCATACAAAGCTGGTACAATAGCATCACTGATTTCAGATTTTGTATTGCCCATCTTAACATCCAAACCTTCTTCATCGATTTCCATGTATTTACTGATTACATTAATGATATCTGTTTTGATCATATCCAACAACTCTGGAGAACAATTTGCTCTATCATGAATCAGCACGAGTTTAAGTCGGTCTTTCGCAACTCTTTTTGATGTTTTTCTACTTAATAATGGCATACACGTCCCTCCTTAATTACCAAATCTCATAAAACTTTTAAGTTTACTAAATAAGCCGCCTTCATTTTCAAAATTAAGAAAAGGCACTTCTTCACCTATTACACGTTGCGTAATATTAGCATATGCTTTTCCTGATTGCATATTTGTATTGCCTACAATTGGCTCACCATTATTGGTTGAAATAACAATATGCTCGTCATCAGGTATCGCACCTAATAGCTTAATAGCTAAGATCTCTACCACATCGTCTACAGACATCATGTCACCTCTTTTAACCATGTCCGTGCGAATACGGTTAATAATAAGTTCAGGATTTCTAAGATCATTGGCTTCAAGTAAACCAATAATACGATCTGCATCACGAATAGCTGAAATCTCTGGAGTTGTTACAACAAGTGCTCTATCTGCGCCAGCAATAGCATTTTTAAAACCTTGTTCAATACCTGCAGGACAGTCTATGATAATATAATCAAACTCTTCTTTTAAATTTCCACTTAATTTTAACATCTGCTCTGGTGTTACAGCATTCTTATCTCTTGTCTGGGCTGCTGGTAATAGGTACAGATTCGGATAACGCTTGTCTTTAATCAAAGCTTGTCTTAAACGACAATTTCCTTCAATTACATCAATAAGATTATACACGATTCTATTCTCTAGTCCCATAACAACATCTAAGTTTCTAAGACCTATATCAGCATCAATTAAACAAACTTTTTTATTTTCCATTGCCAACCCAGCACCTAAATTAGCCGTTGTTGTTGTTTTTCCTACGCCGCCTTTTCCAGATGTTACAACAATTACTTCACTCATAGAAATTCTCTCCTTTTTCAATTAATTTTAAAATCCTGTTCAAAATATTCTAGTTCATTGTAGATATTTCTATTTAAAGGCTCAATGCATATTCTACCTTCTTCAACATACGCAATTTTTGTCTTTGAGGTTTCTTTGCAATCACCCATTTGTGCTGACGATCTTCCCATTATATCGCCTATTCGAAGTTGCATAGGGTCCATAGATAATGCCACAATAAAAGGATTCTTTCCATTACAACCTTTAGCAATTACTGTTCCTTTCAATGCACCAAGAACAATGACATTACCACCGGCTGTAACTTTTGCACCTGGGTTGACATCACCTATGATAATTACACTATTATCGACAGTCAATTCTTGTCCTGAACGAAGAGTTCCTCTATGAAATACAGCCATCTGACCATTATCAGAAGAGGACATTGCCTCTTCTGGTTCTTGTTGCTTCTGACCATTTTCCTCCATAATGCAGATGACTTCCATATCCGAATGACTTGTAATGATATCAATAAGTTCCTGCTGTTCTGTATCCGTTAACTCTCTACCTGTGAAAGTAATAGCTACTTTGGCATTCTTAAAAAACTTTTTTGCATCCGTTAATTTTTTAATTAACGTTTCCTTTATATTATCAAATGTAGCTAACTCATCTAATATAATGGTAAGTCCATATTTATTACCTTTAATGAGTAAACTTTCGCTCATATAAAGCATCCTCCTATTATCATTTCATTCCCTACCATATTTCTGTTATTCTTCAAGTTTATTATCCATGGTTGTGGTATCTGTTTTGCCATTTATATCATAATAGTCCTCTATTATTTCCTTAACCACTTTTCCTGCATTTTGTGAAGTATCACCAAATGGTATGGATACAACAACGGCTATTTCTGGTTTATCGTATGGAGCAAAAGCAGTAAATATAGCATGATCAGGACGTGTTTTTGTTTGTTGAGCTGTGCCTGTTTTACCAGCAACTTCTATTGGTAAATCCTTAAAAATAGAAGCAGCAGTACCACCTGGACTTGTTACCATTAACATGCCTGAATATATTGTTTCAAGATGATCAGGATTAAATTCGCTCTTGGTCGCAATATTTGGTGTGCGTTCTTCATAGACTACACCATTATGCTGAGATACTTTATCAACAATATTCAGTTCATAATTCGTACCACCATTAGCAAGTGTCGTAATATAACGAGCTATCTGTATTGGTGAATATGCATTGTCCTCTTGTCCAATTGCTGCTCTTACAGGATCAACCGTTGGATTAGAAGGTGCATATTCATCTAATTCAATACCAGACTTAGTATCAAGTCCAAATTTTCTTACATATTCTTTTAATATATTTATACCAATGGATGAATTATAAATACCATTTTCATCTGTACCTAGTCGCATAGCTACTTCATTAAAATAATAATTACAAGAATCTCTAAGTGCTTCAGTTACTGTCTCATTCCCGTGTCTTCCTCTAGGCTTAGAATATATCCAACATTTAACAGGTGGTTTTATTTTCTCAAATATACCTGTGCCATAAATAATGGTGTTCTTGTTTATAACACCTTCTTCAAGCCCTGCCATAGCCGATATCATCTTAAAGGTAGACCCAGGTGCCTTCTTTTCCTTTGTAGCACGATGAATAAGTGGTTCTGTTGGATCAAGATACAAGAGCTGATAGTAGTAATTATTATCGAAATTATTTACCAATCTATTATTATCATACCCCGGATAACTTACCATGGATAAGACTTCTCCTGTATTCACATCGACGACAACTGCTGATCCCGTACTAGGGTCCTGAGCTACTTGACTGGGTTTCAAATCAAGGGTAGATAATTTCTGTTTCATGAATGTAAGAGGTGAGAGACGGCCAGATAATAGATTACTCTTTTCAGTATCATTAGCGTTAACAACCCCTTGTTCAATCAGCATCATGGATAAATCAAGATATGAGAATTTCTCATCTTCTGCCATATTTTTCAATATATAGCGCTTGAAAGCATTTCGATTCAATATTTTGTTATTAATATAATCAATTGTATAATTATATATTTCTAGATTAGAAGGACTTTCTCCTTCTTTTTTACTAATATCGAATAAAATACTTTCTTCTTTGATACTATCATTCAAAAATTCATAGATACTGATTTCGTCATTTTTATATTCTTCATATGATTTACGTACCTTTTTCGTTGTTACAATTTTACCATCTTTCTCTTCTTCCACGGTCTTTCTTGTTAATAATATACCATTTTTTACTAAATTGTCAATTATATAGTCTAAATACCTATCTGTCTCTGCAGAATAAGTATTATTTCTACCAATTAAAGCGTCATTGATTGTTTTTAGAAGATAATCGTTATGTTTAATAAACGCTCCATAGATCCTATTTTGGTGCTCTTCCTCTGTCGAGTCTTCCAATTGATCCATGGATATTACCGTATTCGTGAACATCTCTCCGTATAGCTCTTTAAGTAAGATAGTGGTTTTCTTCCTTATAGAAGGTTCTTTTAACGTTAAATTCTGTACAACTACATTGGCTATCTGTTGTTCAAGAGCATTATATGTTTTAATTTGCATTTCTCGATCAATGGTTAGAAAAATATCTTTTCCGGGTTGTGCTTCAACTTTATCTAAGACATTTCGTGTTCTACCACTACTGTCTACTTGTACTGTCTGCTTCCCATCTGTGCCTCTTAGGTAGAGCTCCATCTGCTTTTCAATACCTACTTGCCCAACAATATCAAAAGCATTATAATCATGTGCTTTTAGGTTATCTAATTGAGCAGCTGAAATCTTTTTGGTATATCCTAGAATATGTGAAAAATAAGGGATATCATTGTATACACGTTTAGGTTCAATGATAATATTTGCTCCAGGAAATTTACTATGATTTTCATTAATACTTGCTAAGGTCTTCTCAGAAATATCTTTTGAAATTTTTAGTGGTTTATATTTCGTAGCACTAATGAGAAAAAACTCATATTTAACAGCCATAATATGAAGTGCTTCTTGATCCGTATATACTTCTTTTGGTATATCAAAATATATTTCGCTACGCATATAAGTCATCATATCTTCAGGTGATATAGCCGCTTGTTCTTCTGTTAGATTTCTTGTTCTATATATTTCGCGCTTAAATCTTGCAATAGAAGAATTAGAACCACTGAAAGCTAATGCACCATCTTCATTAATGATAATAGGAAATGTGAGTTCAAGTTGGTCGCCATTCTCAATGATAATGGTGATTAATTCATGAATCATTTTTGTACGATCTTCAACAATGGTACTATCATCTAACATAACAGTGTAAGCTAATTCATTGGTAGCAAGAGGCATACCATTTCGGTCATAGATATTTCCTCTTGTCCCTTCAATAGGCAATTCTTTCTCGATGTGTATGCTAAATTTATTTGCTAGGTCCTGTCCTTGTACAATCTGTAACTCAAAGACACGACTAATTAGTACCCAGAATATACCGAGAACACAAAGGAGCAATAGAAATAAACGATGCTTTATGACTTTCCATATATTTTTTAACAATTCTCGCATCAATTGCTACCCGCCTCCCTTTCTGTGCGTGTGGTTAATCGCATATTAATATAATGATAGAATTTGTATACCAGTACAGCGACCAAAGCTGTATATACAACTTCAGGTATAATAATATTTCCCATATAATAACCCATGTTTAATTTTCCACGAAGCAAAAATGTAAATATGTATACATATAATCCAAATATCAAATCACATATGGATATGACTAATGTAGGAATAAGTACACTTTCTTTATAAATGATTCTATATAGATAACCACTGAAAAATCCTAGATACATATAAATAAGTGCATAAAATCCTAATACTCTTCCAAAGAATATATCTTGAAGTAAACCACAGAAAAATCCAATAATGCCACCCTCATATTTCCCTCTTAATAGTGCAATCGACACTGTTGTAATGAGTAGTAAATTAGGTGTTATATTGTTTATACTGATATACATCTTCAGAGATCCATATAATACAATATTAACGATTATTAAAAGTATCGAATAAATAATGCGTCGCATACTTTTATCTCCTTACTTTTCTTTTAGTTTCTCTTTCCACACTTGGTTAATAACAAGAACTTCTTCTAAGTGCTTAAAATCAACAGCAGGTTCAATGACTGCTGATTTATTAAGTTGATTAGGATTTTCATTGATTTCTTTAATTGTACCTATCAATATACCCGGTGGATATACGTCAGATAGATGGGACGTGACGATTTCGTCCCCAACAATTATATTGGCTGACTCATCAATAAACTCAACTTTACAGTATCCAGCATATTCTTTTTCTCCTTCAACAATACATGTATCAGAAGTTCTAAAAATCTTAGCGCTGACACGACTTGAATCATCAATAATGGTTTTAACTTTAGCAGAGCCAGGAGCTACTTGGAATATGTGACCTACTAAACCATTACCAGCCATTACAACCATATTGATTTTCAAACCATCATTCGTACCTTTATCAATTGTAAACCCATCGTACCAATTACCAGGATCTTTACTAATGATAGATGCTCCTATTTTAGGGTAACTAGGATACTTTTTATCAAGTTCATATAGATTACGCAGACGTTCTAGCTCTGTTTTACCCTGTTCAAGTATTTTATTTTCATAACGTAATTTATCCACTTCTTCAGTCAAGTCACTATTCATCTTCTCTAAGCTATTAACATTTTTGACAAAATCGATTTTATCAATTATCCAATCACCAAATATATTGACACCTTTTTGCATGGGTACAACAACATATGAGACACTTTTTTCTACCGCACTAATTTCTGATCGTGCTTCCCATGTAAAGATAATGAGTACAAGACATAAAAGGGTCATAGCTAGTAAGATGTATTTGGATGGAAATTTTTTTCGTCGAATCAATGTGAACCCTCCTATATAATTTATAAAAGTCTATTTCAGCTTACTTTCACGTTTGGATGATTCCAAAACACTTTCATACTTCTTCATGTTTTTAAGTACCTCATTAATGCCATTAACAACACATTCAATGGGTATATCTACTGGATTAATGGATAAGGATGTTTCCTGGCTAATTAGTGCACCTAAATTGTTCAACAAAGAACTTCCTCCTGTAAGATAAACACCTGTTTCAAGTATATCTGATGACAATTCCGGAGGTGTCTTTTCTAGAATAAATTTAATAGCATCAATGATAACGTTGATATCCTCTCTCAAAGCATTGTGAATATCTTCATTAGATACGGTCACTCTTTTGGGTAGACCTGTTACCACATCACGGCCAACTACATCTGCATACACCAGCTCTTCATCAGGATCTAACCATACATATCCTATTTCTTTTTTAATCTTTTCAGCAGACTTTTTACCAATATAGATACTATATTTTCTCTTAATATAGCTTGCTATACCGTCATCAAACTTATTTCCACCGATTTTTAACAGCTTACTAATAACAATACCACCAAGTGAAACAACTGATATTTCCGTCGTTCCTCCTCCGATATCCACAATCATATTACCAAAAGGTTTGAGAATCTCGATACCTGCACCAATAGCGGCTGCCACAGGCTTTTCAATAAGGTATACTTTTTTAAATCTAAAACCAAGATGTACAAATAAGTCATATAATGCTTTTCGTTCTACTTCTGATACATCATTAGGTACACTCACGATAGCTAAATTATTAGCGAATTTTTTGCCCATTTTAAGTAATTTAAGTTGCTCTTTTAATAATTGTGACATAGGATCAAAATCTGCAACAACCCCGTATTTTACTGGGCAATTCATGATGATATGTGAAGGTGTCTTCTCCAACATATCATACGCTTCTTCTCCCACAGCCACTATGCTATTTTTCTTTTTATCTACTGCTATGATTTCAGGTTCGGCTAATATAATGCCTTTTTCTTTCTGACCAATGTGCATAATAGACGTACCCAAATCGAACCCTAATTCTCGATTAAACATATAGTACTCCTTTCAAAATTCCTAGTGCTTTTTTAATTACGCTATGTAGCACTAAAATCAACGATGGTTACGATTAATAAGTTATAGGGCATAGACATTGGTTAGAAGAAACTGTATCCATGACCGAACACTCTATTTATATTATCTCCAAATCACGGTTAATTTCTTCATCAACAACAAACCTTATGATATTTAATTTTCAACTTTATATTATTCCTCGTTCTTTAAGACTTATATAATTTCCATCTCCAATAATAATATGGTCAAGTAGTTTTATACCGATAATATCGCCTGCTTCGATAATTCTTCTTGTTATGGATATATCTTCACGACTTGGCGCTGGATCTCCACTTGGATGATTATGTAATAGTATAACGTGAACTGCATTATGTCTTAAAGCTTGAATGAATACTTCTCTTGGGTTAATCAAAGATGCATTAACTGTACCAACTGTTAAAAATTTATCTGTAATTATCTGATTTTTCGTGTCTAAAAATACGATTTTCAAATGTTCTTGCTGTAAATAGCGCATTTCTTCCATGTACAAAGTTGCAATTGAACCTGGGGAAGATATCTTAAGTTTAGCTTCTGCATTGTACTTAGATATGCGCTTAGATAACTCAGCAATGGCCTTGATTTGAATCGATTTTACACGACCAATACCAGGTACTTGTTGTAAATCATCTAATGACAAATCATAAATTCCCCTTATTCCCTGTTTTTTTATACCCAGAATACGCTGTGCTAGTTCGATGGAACGTTCTTTTCTAGATCCACTACGAATGATAATTGCCAATAACTCTGCATCAGACAAAGTACTTGGTCCATACATTTCAAATTTCTCATAAGGTCTTTCTGATGAGGGCAAGTCTTTTACTCTCATCCTTGTGTCATTCTCCACTATCTATACCCCCTAATAGATCAATAGAATTTGTATTCAGTTAAGAAAATATCTCCCTTTTACATGTATTCTTAACTAAGGGCATCATATATTTCAAATAAACTAAATGTTTAACTCAACATATATACAATAGCCTTAATCAAGAAGGTAGAGGTTATATAACTTATTGCTTAAGTACAGATAGAAATAGAGTCAAGGTTAGATCTCAACACACGCACCTGGTATCATGAAAAGCAAGTCCAAAAGGTGTAAAGGTTGACTTCTTGAACACTCAACTCTATAAGATACATACATTATGCAGCTCGTATGACCAACACTTAAATTAAATTAAAATAGTCAATACCTAACTTATGAAACCCTTTATATAGTTTGTTAATCGGCAACCCCATCACATTGTAGTAATCGCCACGAATGCCTTCTATTAAAACAGACCCTATACCCTGAATGCCATATGCTCCAGCTTTATCCGCTGGTTCGCCCGTCTTAACATAGGCACTTATCTCCTCATCACTTAATTCTTTCATATTGACTTCTGTGATTTCGTGTGATAGATACTGTTCACCAGTGCCAAGATCCAGTATAGCTATACCGGAATACACATAATGCGTTTTTCCACTTAATGCTTTTAAGTACTCGCCAGCTTGATAATCATCATTTGGCTTGCCCAAAATCTTATCATCTAAGACCACAACTGTATCACAGCCAATAACCATAGCGTCTTCATCTAAGTTCTTTGCAATATCTCTTGCTTTTTCTACAGCTAGAGTCTCAACATACTCTTTTGGACTCGTCTGTTCAAATGCGTCTTCATCTATCTGACTAACTTTTATATCAAATGTTAAGTGTAATCGCTTAAGTAACTCACTTCTTCTTGGTGACCCAGAAGCTAAAACAATATTTTTCAAGTTATCACTTCCTCTTCTTATGCTTGTCCTGCATTAGATTTTTCTATAAACAAAGATACCAGCAATAATACCCAATATGCTCGCAACAGTAATATCAAAATGAAGCTGAAAGACAAGCAATACAATACCTAGATCTAATGTTACAGGATTCTTCATGCCAAATGGCTCACCGAAATTGATCAATGGATCAAGCCATGCAACATCTTTTACTAAGGACCCTATAAAAGAACCTAATACTATTCCCGCTAAAATAAGTAAGAATAAAGCCCAACCATTCTTATCGCTTCTTCGATAACTCATGTTATTTCACCCCTTCAAAAACTAGTCCGAAAATCATAAATAAAACCTGGCAGATTATGATTATTCAATTGTCATGGTCATTTCATGATTTTTTCATCGAAATAATTTTAACATATATAGAAAACTTTGTATATACGTCTACATTATTTTTTTATTAGAGTTTTCTCTATTATTGTGAATTATCCTATAGAAAGACGTTTTTTCTAAGTCTTTTTTCCTAAAAAATGGCAAAAGAAAAAACGAGTATTCACTCGTCTTATTCTTTGTCTTTTACTGTAATAGCATTGGTTGGACATTTCTCCACACACTTCATGCATGCTGTACATTTATCATAATCAATTGTTGCTAAATTGTTATCTACATGAATAGCATCAAACTCGCATACTTTAGTACATAAACGACATCCAATACAACCCACATCACAACTTAGTTTCACTTCTTTACCTTTGTTAACAGAATTACACTCTACACGCACTTTACTGTTATAAGGAATTAGTTCTATAAGACTCTTAGGACAAGCACCAACACACATACCACATGATGTACATTTTTCCTCATCTACCACTGCAATACCATCCACAACATGAATAGCATCGAACATACAAGCTCTTACACAGCTTCCAAGACCTAAACATCCATATTCACATGCTTTTGATCCATGGCCTTGTAAGAAATTTGCATTTTTACAATCCATAACACCATTGTACTCATATTTTTCTCTGGCTTTATCACATGTTCCTTGACATTTTACATAAGCAATTTGTTTATCGTCATCTGAACTTTCTATTCCTAATAATGTAGCAATATTCTCTGCACAACTTGATCCACCTACTGGACATCCACTAGGTATCGCTTCTCCTTCTACTACTGCTTTAGCAAAAGCATCACAACCTGCATAGCCACAACCACCACAGTTAGCACCAGGAAGTATATCTCTTACTTTTGGAATCATAGGATCAACTTCTACTGCAAACTTCTTAGCTGCTATTCCAAGTCCTAAAGCAAAGATAATACCTAAACCACCAATACTTAAGGCAGGATATATGATATTATTCCAATCCATTATCTGCATCCTCCATTCTCTATAGTATACAACGTTATTTAATAAGACCTGAAAATCCTAAAAAGGCTATTGCCATAAGACCTGCTGTTAATAATACGATTGGGTAACCTTTAAATGGTTTTGGCACATCGTTAAATTCAATTCGTTCACGAATACTTGCTAAGATAACAATGGCTAATGTAAAACCAACAGCTGTTCCAAATCCATTGACAATACTCTTAATAAGTGAATATTCAGCTTGCATATTGATTACAGCTATACCAAGCACAGCACAGTTGGTTGTAATCAGTGGCAGATAAACACCTAGCGCTTGATACAAAGACGGACTGGTTTTCTGAATAACCATTTCAACCAATTGTACCAAGGATGCAATAACGAGTATAAAAGCGATTGTATAGAGATACTCAATGTTTAATGGATCAAGTATAAACTCATAGACAATATAGGATATAGTTGATGCCAGTGTCATTACAAATGTCACGGCAAGTCCCATTCCAAAAGCTGTCTCTACTTTCTTGGATATTCCTAAAAATGGACATATACCTAAGAAGCGCGTTAAGACAACGTTGTTAACCAATACAGCACCAATAAATAATAATAATAGTTCCATGGTTTCCTCCTCCTCTACGCTTTCTTAGAATCTCTGTCTTTTAAGTAATTAAATACTGCAAATAACAATCCTAGTACAATAAATGCGCCAGGAGCTAGTATTAAAATGTTCACCGGTTCATAACCTTTTGGCATAACCATCATTTCAAGAGAAGTACCACTAAGAACGGTGCCTGCACCAAATAATTCTCTTACGAAACCAATAATAGCAAGTGCTATGGTAAAGCCAAGTCCCATGGATACACCATCAACAATAGCAGGAAGCACTTTATTCTTCGCTGCAAAAGCCTCAGCACGAGCAAGAACCACACAGTTTACTACAATTAATGGTATGAATAAACCTAGTGCATCGTATAACGAAGGTACAAATCCTTGCAATAATAAGTCAACAATAGTTACAAAGGTTGCAATGATAACAATAAATGCAGGTATTCTAACCTTAGATGGAATGATGTTACGCAAGGCTGATATTACTAAATTAGAGAATAGTAATACCACTGTCGTTGCAATACCCATACCAAAGCCATTAAATGCTGATGTTGTAACAGCAAGTGTCGGACACATACCCAGTACTTGAACAAAGGTTGCATTATCATCAATCAAACCGTTTCTAAATATTTTTCCTAAATTCATTACTTGGCCCCCTTGCTTAAATGTTCATTGTAATACGCACTGGCTTCATTCACAGCATTTGTAACGGCACGAGATGTAATGGTTGCACCACTAATGGAATCAATCTCTTCATCACTACTAGCGCCCGTTTTAACAACAACTAAATCTTCTGTGGGCTTTCCTTTAAACTGATCTTTAAAGGCAGGTTGATCAGCTTTCGCACCTAATCCAGGTGTTTCTGAATGTTTGATAATATCAATACCTGATACCACACCTGATGTTTCGATACCTACAATAATTTCTATCGTACCGCCATAACCTTCTTTTGTTTCAAGTTTAAAGGCATAGCCTGCAATTTGACCATCTTTTTTTGCTGAAAAAATATTGATTATTTTAGAGCCCTCTGGTAAAGTCTCATCTATTTCTGTAAATTCTGCGTCTCCTAATACATTCTTAAGAGCATCATCCCTCGTCTTAATTTTTTGCTGTTCAATGGGTTCTTTTGTTACGGTATACGTTAATCCAAGCAATAAACCAGCTATGATCGTAATAGCAAAAAGTATTAATGCATCTTTTATGATACTATTTTTCATTTTTTGCCACCTCCCCAAATACTCTAGGGATTGTAAAGCGATTAATCAATGGAACGAATAAGTTCATGATTAAGATTGCAAAAGAAACCCCTTCCGGATAACCACCATAGATACGAATAACAGATGTTAAAATACCACATCCAAGACCCATGATAATTTGCCCTGTAGCTGTAATTGGTGAAGATGCATAATCGGTTGCCATGAAGAACGCACCAATCATCAAACCACCACCAAAAATCTGATAGCCTACATAAGTCATATCAAATCCTCTTCCACCGAGAAGTATGGATAAGACAAATACTGTTCCAATATAGAAAACGGGTACACGCCAGCTAATCACCTTTCTTGCGATTAAATAAAGCCCTCCAAGTAGTAATGCTAGAACAGACGTTTCACCGATACACCCACCAATAAATCCAAAAAATGTATCTGTAACACTTGGTAAATCAGCTACACCCTCTTTTATCATACCTAAAGGTGTTGCGGCCGATATACCATCTACTTCCCATTTTGTCATTAATCCAGTAAAGGAAATGAGCAAGAACGCTCTAGCACCTAGAGCTGGATTCATAAAGTTCTGTCCAAGTCCACCAAATAATTGCTTAACGATAATAATAGCTACAATACCACCTACTACAGGCAACCAATAAGGTACTGTATGAGGTAAATTAAGAGCTAATAATAACCCTGTTACCACTGCACTAAGATCACCAGTGGTAACAGCCCTCTTGGTTAAAAATTGATATAAGCTTTCTGCTCCAGCACATGCAGCGATACTAATAAGGGTAATGATAAATGCACGCATCCCAAAATTATATATCCCAAAAATCGTTGCTGGTAGTAAAGCAATAACTACATCTCTCATAATGGTCTCAACAGACTCGTTAGAACGAATATGAGGTGATGAAGATACGATATATTGATCTGTCACAACTAAACCCTCCTAAGATTTGATATCATAATCACTATTTCTTTTTCTTTGCCATAATGGTTCGCTTCGTCGTACGAATAGAGTGCGTTAAGTGACGCTTAGAAGGACATATATAAGAACAGGCCCCACACTCAATACAGTTCATGCCTTTATACTGCACGAAGAGATCATCTTCATTATGAATCGCATACTTATTTAGATCTGCAGGTAAAAGATTCATAGGACATATGCTCACGCATTTTCCACATCTTATACAGTTTCGTTCATTCATGATTTTAGTTTCAGCTTTAGTTAGGCATAGTATGGAAGATGACCCTTTAATCACTGGCACATCTAAAGAAAATAAAGCCAATCCCATCATAGGTCCACCTGATATAACCTTAGCAGGTTCTTCCGTAAAACCACCGGCTGCTTCAATGAGTTCTCTATAACTTGTACCTATTCTAACTTTAAAGTTCTGTGGCTCTTTAATAGCGCCACCAGATACAGTAACGATTCGTCTCATGAGTGGACGTCCACGTAACACAGCCCGATGTACAGCAACTACTGTATCAATATTTTGCACAATACAGCCCACGTCTGCTGGTAAGCCTCCTGTAGGTACTTCTCTTTTCGTTACAGAGTAAATCAATTGTTTCTCTGCCCCTTGTGGATACTTCGTTGTTAGGGTTGCAACGCTAATATTATTAATACCTTTTACTGCATTTTCCATGGCCTTTATAGCATCTTTTTTATTGTCCTCTATACCAATAACACCTTTAGCTTCTGGAAACATGTGCAGGATAATTTGAAGACCTTTTACAACACGTTCAGTCTCTTCTAACATAATGCGATGGTCAGAGGTAAGGTAAGGTTCACACTCAGCACCATTAACCATAATATAATCAATTTTTTTGTCTGGTGGTGGTGATAATTTTATAAATGTTGGGAATGTAGCACCACCCATACCAACAATCCCAGCTTCTTTGATGATTTCAAGTATCTCTTCTTTTGAAAGTTGTTTGTAATCATCTCTACCAATCATGGTGTCTATTTCTGTATACTGTCCATCATTTTCAATAATGATCGCTTGAACTTTAGAACCATTTGGATGTAAGACATCTTGAATAGCTTTTACCGTACCTGATACACTGCTATGAATTGGCGAAGAAACAAACCCCTGTGGCTCACCAATTTTCTGACCCAATAATACGTTGTCACCTTTTTTTACTAAAGGTTTACATGGTGCTCCAATATGTTGTTGCATTGGAAAAACCAAATCACCTTGTGGCGTATAGATTTTAATGGGTTTCTTTTCTGTGAAATCTTTTGAATGACTTGGATGAATTCCTCTTTTAAAAGTCAACGCTCCCATTAGCATCCCCCTGTCTTTTATTTAATCTATTTCATAACTAACTTATCTTAACACTGTATATCAATATAATAATAATACAAAGGTAGAAGTAATACAACAATTGATAAAAAAAGCACAAAGTACCATTATAGGTATAAATACATAGATCTAGGGCTGTGATTATTGTATACAATGTACCTATGCCTAAAATTTCTTTCAATCCCTGTTATTTGTACGTTTCTTTGTTAATTGATTAACAAAATCATCTAAAACGTTAGAAAGCTCAAAGGTTATCATTAACCTTTAAGCTTTTATCTATTCTTTCAATTGGCATAAGTTTTCTTTTAAGAAGTTTTTTAGCCACTGTACAACCTGAATATCCGTTAGAGGTACATCATCACCAAGAACTTCTTTTAAGTCATTGGTTGATATGTCAAAAGATGTTTCGTTATAAAAATATTCATACTGTATGTTAATCTGATCGTTAGACGATATGAGCATTGCAATGGTAGATGCCATATCTCCTATAGGTGGTCGGTCAATATGATTATAACGCATGGTTGCCGTTATCTTAGTACCTTGACCAGATGTGCTATCAATGTGTAATGTGCCATCGCACATTTTACAGGTATCTTCCAGTAAAGGTATGCCTAATCCTACTCGTCTCATTGTTCTTGACGTTGTAAAAGGGTTCCTTATGTCTTTTAGTATATCTTCTGGTATACCTGGACCATCATCTTCAATGATGAATTCAAACCTATCTTTTTCAACTAGCTCTTTAACAATGATGGTAATATGGTGCGCTTTTACGCGAACACTATTTTGGGCGATATCCAAAATATGCATGGATAGTTCTTTCATCATAAGTCCATATTCCTTTCACTATCCTAATGATCTAATGTTTTACCAAGTTCATTAGCTATCTGATAGGAAGATTTCTTGGTAACAAAAATAGGGATTTGCTCATCATTCGCCTTATCAATGGCTTCTTGTTCCACATCAAAACCTTCCGAAACAATGATACAAGCACAACCTGTTAGTAACGCTACAGCTACAATATTAACATGACTTTGTATGGTAATCCAAGCATCACCTTCTTTTGCCTTTCCCATAACGACACTCAGTAAGTCGCCAACAAAACCGCCTGTTACTTCTCCTAGTAGATTATCTTTGCCTGCTACTATTTCAAGTTCTAATTGATTCATAATATCTGTTACTGTCATTGTGCATCCTCTCTTTTCTTTATTCATCTGTATAGGTTGAATGTTGCTTTTTATAGCCTATTCATTAAGTCTACATATTTTTTATTTGTCTCACTCATCTAACAATCTTTACTGATTGATGGTGGCATCTTCTGAGATAAAGTTACCATCTGCTCTGCCATATCACGTACTTTTTGTCTAAGCATGAAGACACAGTCTTCTATATGTGCATTCCCACAAACAATATCTTCTGCCAATGCACGACAAGTAGGTGCTCCACAAGATCCACAATCAATCTTAGGTAATTGATTATAGATTTCCTCTAGATGTTCTAACTTTTCCATGGCTTTTTCCATATCATCATCAAGTTTTAATACTTGCTTTGTTTCTAATGGTTTTGTCCAATACATATCGATAGGCTGGTCAAATAAAGGAATATCTCTCTTATTATGGTTTTTCTTATTAAACTTTTTGATTTTATCCATACGATTACTGGATACAAAACAATTTTCAACGGCTAACGGACCTCCAAGGCATCCTCCAACACAAGCAAGACACTCAATAAAATCCACATCATCTAACTTGCCATTTTCAACTTTTTCCAATATCTTAATCACATTCTCAATGCCGTCAACTGCGATATGATTTTCAATTCCAGAAGCGTTACCTTCCCCACCAGTATGAGCCCAGCCAATACCTTCACTATTACTCATCTGCAATGTTTCTGGTTGGTTAATGGTTTTAATAACGGGGACTAATTTTAGATAGATTTCCTTGAGAGAAATAACCCCATCTACATAAGATTCTTCAATAACCTGTGGTTGTTTACTATTCGTTACCTTTGCTGCACAAGGCGATATAAAAAATACGCCCATATCTTCTTTTTTAATACCTTTAGTCATAAGATATTCTTTCGTATAGCGTGCCATAGCTTCTTTTGGTGATATAATTGGAAGAATATTAGGTATTAATGATGGAAATCTTATTTGAATCAACCTAACTATAGCTGGACAGGCTGATGATATAACAGGTTTCGGCATATCTCCGACTTCTAAAAGTCGCTTACTTTCAGCTGTAATAATCTCCGCAGCCTTGGCCACTTCAAACACTTCATCAAACCCTAGTTTTTTTAATGCTGTCAAGACAATATTCGGATTAACGATATTACGAAACTGAGTGTAAAGTGTTGGTGCTGGTATAGCTACTTTATATGCGTAATCATTGATTTTATCCAGTGGTTCTGTTACCGCCTTTTTTGCGTGATTGCGACAAACGCGTATACACATACCACAATCTATACAACGTTCATTCATAATATGTGCTTTGCCATTCCGAACCCTTATGGCTTCAGTCGGACATCGCTTGATACAATCTGTACACCCTATGCATTTATCAATATCTAACTTAACAGAATGTAATATTTCCCCCATATGAAGCCCTCCAATCTACAATTTCAAACTTCTGCTTTGCTTTTAATACTCCCCAAAACAATGCAATATTTCGACAATTACACTTGAACAAAAGAGGCTATTCTTGAATTTTAAAGGCTAAATGTACTGTAGTCCCTTTACCTACTTCTGTGGTAATTGTCATATCATCACTATGTCTTTTCATATTCGGTAGTCCCATACCTGCTCCAAAACCCATCTCTCTTGCTTCTCTTGAAGCTGTAGAGTAACCTACTTGCATAGCTAGATCAAGGTTTTCTATACCTGGGCCAACATCAGCTAATTGAATATCGATGTTTTCAGGTGTAATTTCCACATCAATCACACCACCATTGGCATGAATAACCATATTAATTTCAGCTTCGTACATGGATATGGAAACTTTTCTAATGACATTAGGTGATATACCCAATTGTTTAAGCGTTTTCTTAACTTTACTTGAGGCGACGCCAGCAGAAATAAATTCGCCACCTTCTACATCAAAGTGTAGCTTCATCGTGGGCAATCTCCTCTCCTTTAAGACCATTTTTATAGAGTAATCCACTTGCAGTAAATAACGAATGCTTCGTTGTTAATAAGACAATATTTTTACGCTTTGCCATTTCAATCAGTTCATTATTAGGTTGTTTACCGCGAATAATTGCAATTGCCTTTATATCTAGCATCTCAGCCGTACGTATAACCTGAGGATGCACAAGTCCTGTTAATAAAATAACATCATTTCTTACAAAAGCTAATACATCACTCATCAAATCACAGCCATAACCATACTCCACATGAGTATCTTGCATCTCTTCACACGCCAGAATATCAGCTTCTAGTATATCTTTAATTTCTTTAATAAGCATCTAGACACCCCCAGTAGTCATCCTATCATTCATGGTAAACATTATAACAAATTGTTATGATTTTGACAATCCTAAGTTCCTTAAAATATAGCTATTCTATGATTGCCGTTAAAAGAGCTAAGCAAAATAAAAGAGGCTCTCATGAAAGCATTACGTTATCATTGGCAGGTAAAATGATTTCCTAAAACTACTAGCCATGATGGTACTTTCTTGAGATACCTCTTATGAATTTTTATTTTCGATTATAAGCTATGTCACTTTATTTGCTAATAGATTTCAAATTCATATAAACTTGCCCAGCACCCAGACTGTAAGCCTACTATTTTCAAACGTACATAGCGTGCTTCACCATTAATCACACCTTGTTGAAATTGAGTCGTTATAAGATTATTGCTTTTATCTACTATTAAAGTCCAATTGGTTTTATCAAGTGAAGTTTCTATTACATAATCATATGTTTTATTATTAAATTCCCAGAGAATGCTATATTGACTAAGATCTTGTACTTGCCCAAGGTCTACCATAAGCCAATGATTCACTTCCTCATTATTGGCACACCACCTTGTACTCGTGTTACCATCCACCGCTTTGTCTGGATCTCTTCCATAGCTACATTCACAACTGCTAGCTTCTGTATCTTTATTAAGGGCTAGATTAACAGCTGGCTCATCACCACTAAGGTGATGCTTAGTAATATCGTCCATTCTTGCCTTTGCTTCATTTACAGTCAACGTATAATTACTATTTGGAACAAAAGTATTTAATGTCTTTTGCAATTCGGTTTTCCATCCATCAGATAACACACTTTGCAATAACTTAATTTTCTCATAGTCCTGAATACCTTCTCTTAATCTCTCAAAACGAATAGAGCTTCTATTTCCTGGATATACAAAAAAGCAATCGCCACTCTGAAACCTCGTATGTCTTGCATCAACAAGTGGATTAGCCACCCAGCTGTTATATGCCCATCTAAGACTACCATCTAAATTGTTCTTAGCACTATACCAACCTAACCACACATTTTCGGCTGGAGGTGAGTAAACAAAATTATTAGGGTGGGCATCAGCACAACATACATAGTACGTGGTTGTTTTACCCTGTTGCCTTCTTGTATTAGCGATGTTTATAATATCACTTGGAATATCCTGATAACCAAAGCATATGTCATCCACACTATTCATGACAGTTGTGTAATGATTCGTTGCCATGGATAATCCTAATTCAGATGATGCTTGGCTCACAAGATTGATAACGCCTTGCATATCACTATCGGAACGCTCATCCATCGCAATGCACGTTTTATTTAACCATCCTTTTGACGTTAAATGGCTAACAAAATCTGTTAAAAAAGGCTCCCAATGCTGATTATAATCTGTTGTATTAGGTGCTAATGTTTTATAAACCAAATTCCCACTTGCTTCATCAAGGTAATAATGACGATTTCCCCATGGTACCATACTAAAACAACTAATTTGCTTGTTAATACCTCGGTCCATACAGAATTGAACATATTGATCAAAGACAGTATAATCATAAACCCATGAACCATCTATCTTCTTGGTCCAGGTAATCATACTCTTATAGGGGTCATAAGTTTGACCGTTCCATGCTCTATCAAGAATCGTTGTTGTTACGACTTTTTGTCCTGCTTCTGCTAATGTGGTCAACAATGGATCTAATAGATTCCAATGCTCTTCTGACCATGGTACTACATTATGATATCTTGCTACAGACCATGGATTCTGCCATAGATCTAAGTGGTAAGTCCATTCCACTGGCTTAGATAATGTCATATCCAGTACTTCTATATTGATCTCTAAATTTATGCTTATCCCCGGTGCTTTAACCACAATATTCCCTGTATAAATACCTTTCTGGATGGTTCTTGGTATGTCTACACTTAACCACACAGGTTGAACCTTATTGGCTTCAACTGTTGTCGATTGTCTTATATCTAGAATATCTGCCACAAGCGAAGTAGGTCTATTCATATTATTACCACATCCTGCTCCTCCATCATCACTTATCACATAATCAATAAAATGATACTTGATAGCTGAGGCAGGTATCATATGATTACCACTGGAGAGGTTACCAACTTGTATGGATACATTATCTACTTCTGCACTGCTCCATAATAGAAATTGTTCACTAACACGTTCACCTTTCCAACCGGTTGTTGACCAAGTATGCTTTTCTGTAACACTAGGTACTTGCTCTTTTGCATACCTTGTATCTTTTGTTACGAAGGAGCAGTGTAGTCCTGGACTTATCTGCTGCCATGTATCTGCAACGACAATATTACTTATCATCATAAAAATAATAACACCTACAAGTAAACCTTTTTTCATTTTTTCACCTTCCACCAATTATATATTTTCTATACCAAGCTCTTTAACAATCTGTACAACTTCTTGTGTACGCTTGCAGTGAAATTTTCTTAAAATACTCGTTACATGGTATTTAACAGTAGATAAGACAACAGATCTTTCTTCTGCGATTTCTTTTTGTTTTTTACCTTGTACGAGAAATTTTAGAACTTCCAGCTCCGATGATGTAAGTGTGGTAATAATACTCGTAATATTCATTAAGTCTTTTTTGTATGTACTAAGACCAAGTATTTTTTTACGTATAGCAGTAGCTGCATAAGGTCGAATAGGCGATTTATCATTGTAGGCTGCTCGAATGGCTTCAAGGATAATGGATGAACTGTTGTTTTTCAAGACATAATCAACAACCCCTGCTTCATATGCATCAATGATAACCTCTTCATCTTCATAGCAAGTTAATATAATAATTTTTATATTTGGATAAGCTTCAAGTATCTTTTTGCTGTAGGTAATACCTGCCGTTCTCGTCTCCATCTCAACATCCATCAGTATCACATCTGGCACTTGTTTACTAACCTGATTATAGATGTCCTTCCCCGATAAAAATGTCCCTATGACTTCCATATCATGCTCGTAATCAATTAGATTCTTAAATATATCATTCAGTGTTTTATAATCCTCAGCTATCATGCATTTAATTGAATTACTCATCTATATTCTCCTTATATTCGGTATATATATGGCTACCTGAGTTCCCTCGCCCTCTACACTATCTACGTGTATTACACCGCCAAAAGCATTAATGACTTTTTGGCAAAATGATAGACCTACACCCCAGTTGGTCACCGTTGGTTTGGTGGAGTAAAAGGGTCTAAAAATTTTCTTCAAATCCTTTTTAGGGATACCTTCACCATCATCCGTAATGGTTATTATACCGTAATTGTGTTTTTCTGTTATATGAACCCTTATATGCTTAGATTTTGCTTCAATGGCATTGTTAATATGATTCTCCATAACCTTTTTCAGATGTTTTTGATCCACATATAAGGTTACACTTGAACAAGATTCTATATGAAAATCAATGGATTCATGACGCTCCATATAAACCCTCATTATATTTTCAATATGGTCTTGGATATGTATGCGTTCATAGCTTAGCTTAATCTGACCAATATCTCTTGATAAAGTACCTAAACGGTTTACCGATTCATCACATACTAGGGATATCTGCGTTAACAGCTCTTCTCGCCTCTCTGTTTTAACTTCTTTTGCCAGTTGTTCAGAGAGTAACTTAATAGCTATAAACTGATTTTTGATAGAATGTGAAAAAATCCGAATACCAAAATGAGCAGTTTTAACTTGATTCTCAAAATGAATTTGAGTTTTTCGGTTATTCACTTCAAATATATTATACCTAAACAATGCATAGATTAAGGTACACATGGATACAAAACTGATAACTGAAATCGTTGTGTAGAGCATATTACTATAGGTATAACTATAGGTGTATAATTGTTCATAACGTCTAAAAACAATGCGATGATTAGGAAAACCAAAAAACAAAACAAAGAAAAGCACATTAATGGGTATAACACCAAAGAGGATATACTGATATTTTTTCACAAGAACCCGTGGTGTTTTAATAAGATGATAGATCATAATGTAGACTGCCCCAAATAGATATATTTTTATAAGTATATTAAATAACATATTGAAATAACGCATGATAGAATCTACGCGATACATATATTGATTATAATGCTGATTTGTTGGGATTTGATGATTAATTTGATATATTTTACTTAAGATGTAAGGATCATATATGACAATAATAAGTATAGGTAGAATGGCTAAGTATATGTAATATTTCTTTTTTGCAAAAGTACCAGAAAGCATGATGGCATAGCATATAGCGCCGTAGATATAAATGGCTGTGCCAATATTCATGACCCGATATTGTCCAAATATGTCTAGTTTCAGATAATAATTGAGTATCCATATATAGTGTTCAACATCTTGAAATAGCTTATTATCCAATTGGCATGAATAATTAATATAGGTTGTATAGATGGCTAGCCCAAATGTGCCTAAACAAAAACCTATTAGCATAACAACAAGCCATAATATGTTTCTATTTCTATAGTTTTTTACAATCAGTAAGATGCTAAATAGAACATAAAGTACCATGATATAAATCATCCAACAACACCTCAACAACTTATTTTCATCGTTATCTCAAGAAAAGTGGCTACGCCTCGTCTTCCGTAGGAAGTTTTAGTCGTTGGGAAAGTTTCCTTAGCGTATATGCCAACGTTTTAATGGCATATGCTAAATTAAGGACTTTCCTATAAGAGAATAAATAATGTCACCACTCATTGTACCATTTGCATCTTATGAATTCAATTGTATATAATAGCTGGAAAACGATCTGCTTAACCTAAAATAGCATATAATCTTTTTTATAATAGCGCTATAATAACGATTAAAAGTTCATAAGTAGAGTCCCTTAGGCATTTTGATTAAATGCCTAAGTAACTCAACTATTCCATTAGGATCGCTTACGTTTATTTACTTTTCCAATAATTGATGGTCTTGTCTTTTACCTGTTTAATAAATGCTTCTGGTGTAATCTCGCCAAATACGAGAGCGTTATCTGCTGGATAAAATACATTAGCAAACCATTCAGAATAACTTGCCATTGCGCCATCATATGAAAGATGGAATGATTTTGCTGATTCTACTACTGGCTTAATATCTGATAAAATATCTGGATATGTTGCATCCGTTCTAGCAGAAATATTTAAAGTTGTTGAAGCATAATCTTCAGCATGCTCTTTCTTAACCATGAATTTCATAAAAGCTTTTGCTGCTTCTGGGTTAGGCGCATCTTTTGGAATGGCGCATCCAATCAGATAGGCTTCAACATCTGTAACCTTACCCTTTCCACCTTCTATTGATGGGAATGGGAAGAAACCGAAATCAAAAGCTTCACCACCAATATCTTTGGTCTCTACAGGTATCCAACTACCACATAAGATACTACCCGATTGACCAAGTGCCCAATCAGATTGACCAGCAGGATAATTACTACCTTCATAACCATCCTGGAAATGATTTTTATCAGATTTACTTAACTCATACACCATTTGGGCAGCTTTTAAGAAACCTTCATTATCCCATGCTGCTCCTGTTTTATCACCTGCTGCTTCATATAGTGCATCTTTCCCTAACATACGTAATGATGCCCAATAGTAATAATAAGCATTATAGAAAGAAATGTTTCCATCAAGTGCTAAAGGTGCTATACCCTCACTTTTTAATTTTTCATTATTTGCAATAAATGCCTTCCAAGTTGTTGGTGGTGTTATACCATGTTTCTGATACAAATTCTTATCATAGAAGAATCCTGATGTAATGTAAGAATAAGGCATATAATAGAGTTCACCCTTTTGCTCATATAAGCGTAGGATTTCTTCGTTAAAGATGTCCATCAATGTACCTTTTCCTTCTGGACCATCTGTTTTAAAGAATTTTGTAATGGGCTGCACCATGATCTCTTCATCCTTCATAAGTGCACCATTTAATTCACTTAGATCTTGATCTACGATGTCTGGAGCATCATTCATTAATAATCGACTTCGAATCTTCGTTAAATTATCACGCCCAGCAAATTCAAATTCCACTTGGACACCTGTTTCTGATTCAAATGCAGCACCTTGTCGTTTTAAAGCTTCTGCTTGGGGTTCTCCTTCATTCCACATGGAGACATAATTAATCTTACCTGATAATGCTTTAGATGTTTCTTTTTTACCATTACATCCTGTTGCAGTTATTAAAACTAAACATAGAACGATTACCCATACAATGACCTTCTTAACATCTTTCATTGAATTTCCCCCTAAATTTTTATTATTAATCTTTTCCAATATTTGCTTTTCGCAATTTTAGGATGTTCATGTGATTAGTCTAATACTATCTATTATAAGCATGTCACCTATTCATCGCAAGATGGAAAAGCTTAATGTTCTATTCTTTTACCGCACCCATTGTTAAACCTTCCATAATGGTTCTTGACAATACGATGTATACGAGGAAAGTTGGAATAACAACCATGGTAAAACCAGCGAATAAACTTACCCAATCACCTGTATACTGCATAGAACCCTGTAATGAATATAGCCCCATAGATAAAGTATATTTGCTACTTTTTGAGAGCAATGTTAAGGCTAACAAGAATTCATTCCATAACCATATGAGGTTGAAAATACCTGCTGTTACTAAAGCTGGACGTCCTAAGGGCAACATGATTTTAAAAAATGTCTTAATAGGCGAACACCCATCTATATAAGAGGCTTCTTCAAGGGAACTTGGCAATGTTTTAAAAAATCCCATCATCAAAAACACGGTAAAAGGAATGGATAAAGCAATATACACTAAACACAAACCATATAAAGAATTAATTAAGTTTAGTTGATGGAGTATGAAAAATAATGGAACTAATAATAACTGATAAGGCACGCCCATACCAAATGAAAAAAAGCGACTTAAAAATCTTTTCCCTGTAAACTCGACACGTGATAAGACATATGCAACAGGTGCACAGATAACCAATAACCCGATGACAGCCATTAATACAACGAAGAGGCTGTTAGCAAAGTACATACCCAACTTATAATTTTGCCATATTTTTGTATAATTTTCCCACTGTGGATTCGTAAATAGCCCCCACATGTTCTCAAAAAGCTGTCGGTTTGTTTTTAGAGAACTAATGACAATCCAAAAAAACGCAAAGAGTGAAAAACCACACCAAAGATTCAAAAACACTTTTACTAAAAAACTGATACCCATATAACTTATCTTTTTCTTCATTTCTTACCACCTCCTCTATGACTTAGTACTCAATAGCATCTTTTTTAGCTATTCTTGATATCATCAATACAAATAATACGATTAATAGAAACATGACAACACCCATTGCGGTACTATAACCCATACGATAGATGGTAACCCGACGTCCAAAAGCTGTTATGTACATGTATGTTGCTAAGTTTTGAGACCCTGGAGGGGGTATGTCCACGCCTCCTCCCCATGCATATAAGAGACTAAATTCTTTAACTGCATTGATACACCATAAGATAATAGCTGTTATGAGGACATCCCAAATCATAGGTATCTTAATGCGAAAGAATATCTTGAATTCGCTAGCGCCTTCTAGTTGTGCTGCTTCTATAAGACCTACAGGCACCCTGTCCAGTGCTGCCAATAAAATAACACAATAGAAGCCCGTATACATCCATACGATAGCAACTAGTATAGCCCAAATCAAAGAATCCTGATCCAACCACACTTGCTGAAATTGACCTAAACCTATAGCTCTAAGGAGACCATTGAGTATGCCCCATTGTTTGTTATAGATGAAAGACCATAGGATGGCTATCGCTACTGGGTTAATCACTGATGGAAAAAATAGTAGTGCACGGTAGAATTTCTTTCCCCGAATCTTGGTTGTTAACACACCCGATAGTAAGAATGAAATGCTGAATATTAGCACACCTCCACCGAATATGATAATACTGGTATTTTTCATGACCACGGACCAAAAGTGCTGGTCTTTGAATAGCTCTATAAAATTCCCTAAGCCGATAAAGGTCATATTGTGGGAAAAGCCACTCCAGTCAAAGAGGCTCACATAAAATGCCTTAAGTGCTGGATATATGAAAAGAATAAGATACAATAGTGTAGCTGGTAGTAAAAATAGTACAATCATTTTTTTATGGGCTTTTCTAAGCATATGTTTTCACCTTTCCTGTATTCTTATGATTGGTATGTATTTATCATATACCACCAATGAGATTCATGTAAGTCCAGACTTTGTTGGCACTTATGCACAACTAAATCATGACAACAAAAAAAGAAGTACAGTATTAGACTATACTTCTTCTGATTCTAATGATTATGCTTAGTCTAAATCATCTTCCAATAGCATCGAAGCTAATGGAAATGGTTTAACCGCGCGCTTAATAATACCTTGAATATAGGCAATGAGCACACCATAGTTAACAATAGGAATTTCTCTACCAGTTGCTATTTTAATACGATGTTGCATCTCTCTTCGGTTCAACATACAACCGCCACAATGTACAACGAGTGCATAATCTTCCATATTCTGTGGGTACTTCATACCACTTGAGAATTCAAACTGTATGTTTTTACCTGTATGCTGACGTATCCAACGTGGAATCTTAACGGTCCCAATATCATCTGATTGACGATGATGCGTACAACCTTCCGATATAAGGATCTTATCCCCATCTTGCAAATCATCTAGTTTCTTAGCCCCTCTAATCAACTCCATGAGATCCCCCTTGTATCTAGCAAATAAAATAGAGAAGGATGTTAACATAATATCATTAGGGGTATCCGCAGACACTTTGGAAAACACCTGTGAATCTGTTATTACAAGCTTAGGCTTCTTCCCAATATTTTCTAAAGTCTCTCGAAGTTCATACTCTTTGGTTACAATACACGTAGCATCACTCTCAAGTATATCTCTAATCACTTGCTGTTGAGGGAGAATAAGCCGTCCCTTCGGCGCAGCTTTATCAATGGGTACGACCAACACAATAAAATCTCCAGGTTGAATCAGATCACCAACTAATTTAAACTTATCCTCATCATCGGGCAATAGCTTAATAATAGCATTCTTTAAAGTATCAATGCCCTTCTTCTCCAAAGCCGATACTGGAATTAACTTGATACCTAGGTCCTTCTCCATCTCTTTAATAGATGAATCTGCTACCTCACCTAAATCAATTTTATTAAGAACGGCTACTACAGGTATTTTCTTGTCCTTAATACTAGCTAGAATACCCTTCTCAAAATCTGTAACACCCAACTCTGCATCAATGGTGAGTATGGCAAGGTCTGTCTTATTAAGAACTTCATAGGTTTTCTGTTTACGCAATTCTCCTAACTCTCCAACATCATCAAGACCAGCTGTATCAATAATAACCACAGGACCTATAGGCAATATCTCCATCGCCTTATAGACAGGGTCTGTTGTTGTTCCTTTTACAGATGATACCAGTGCAATATCTTGATTTGTAATAGCATTTATTATACTGGATTTACCAGCATTTCTCTTACCGAATAAAGCAATATGTACCCGATCGCCTCTTGGCGTTTTATTTAAACTCATGGTTTATCCTCCTCCACAATAATGTATTATCTATTATAAATGACACAGCCAAAACCAAGTTTCGTTATTTTATCTTAATCTAAGCTTTTACATTTAGCTTACTACATTATATCACCATTATTCACTAAATAAAAGTCATTCTCATTTAATATATATAGGTAAAGGGCTATCTTACCAAAGCATAACCGTTTATGGTATAAGACAGCCCTTTACTATTTATTTACATCTGGTTTTCTTTTTAATATGACAACGAGTAGCGTAAGGATGGAAATATATATTGTAAAGCCAAGTGCTATATACGGTTCACTTTTCGTAATTTCTCGTTTAAAAGATTCATTTTCAATAAATAATATCAATCCACTTACTATTACTGCAATTATACCGACCATTATTTTATAAGTATTTTTTTTCTTAATTTCAAAGAATTCTTTTAAGACAAAAGAAGAAAAGAATAATGTGTTTGCGCTAATTCTATAGATAATGAAGCTCCATAACAACATAAATATATAGCGAAAAAGATTAATAATGGGTATCTTGATGCTATCAGCAATGGTAAGCAATGGCCAATAAAACTTAACAGCTATATCAGGACCTAGATAATAGATAATCATGATTGTTAACCATACATAAATAGCTACCACAATGCTAACACCTTTAAACATGGATGAAAATAGTTTTTTCTTATCACTGGCAAAAGGATATAATAGAAAAACGACTTCTATACCTGCATAACTATAAATGGACTGAAAGCTTCCACTAACCACATCACTTAAGCTACTATTAAAAACAGGTAATAAATTCAAATAACTTCCTTTAATAAGAGCAAAACCAGGTAATATGAATAATATAGCTGTTAAATAAAAAATAACAACATTCACTTTTGCTATCACTTTCATTCCTTTTATCGTAAAATAGTATATTAGAAGCATTGATATAACGATAATAGCATTCATCTGAGTAAAAGTAGCAATAAAAGTTCGCGTAATAAATGTAAAAGAAGATAGTACCACAATGAGAATATATATAAAAATAACACTTAGAAATAGACTGCATATAAAACCTAGATACTTCCCAAATAATTTTTTATTAATGGAAATAATCGTTTCATTGGGATAACGTTTACTGATAATCAAAGCCATACATATCATATATAGTGGATAGATTGCCGCCATAAGAATAGCTATCCACCCATCATTTCCTGCACTTTCTACTGTACCTGTACCGCCTAAAATACCAACGCCTATCATCATCGCTATAATGAAGTGCGTAATCTCACTAGGTGTTAATGTAGTCGTATTATTTGTATTTGTATTTGATTTCATCCTAAGAATTACTCCTGCCTTGTGTCTCAATCTGAACACTAACACTAAATCATCGTATAAAAATCATACTATATTATCTTCTTTTCATAACAGAACTATTCATTAGGATACCAAATACTTACATCTTTACTTCCCAGGTATTCCAGGCTTCGTCACCTGGTACGGGTTCAATACCTCATCTGCTTTAGCCTCATCCATAATCCCATCTTCTAATAATATCGCCTTAACCGTCTTGCATTCTTTTAGTGCCTTCTTCGCCACTACTGCTGCCTCATCATAACCTATATGATGTACTAATGCTGTAGCTAGTGCCGTGGAATTCAGCAAATGCTCTAGACATCTCTGAGTATCCACTTCTAGTACTTCTAGACAACGCTCTCTAAAAATGGTAACAGCTTTTTCCATCATCTCTAGTGAATCGAGTAACGAATCAGCAATAATAGGCATAAAAGCATTCAATTCAAATTGTCCGTAAGATGCGGCAAGTGTAATAGCTTGGTCATTGGATATGACTTTGATACCTGTCTGCACCACCATCTCAGGTATAACTGGATTTACTTTACCGGGCATGATGGATGACCCTGCCTGCATAGGTTTTAGCTTAATTTCCCCTAATCCGCCCCTTGGTCCTGATGACATCAACCTAAGATCATTAGCAATCTTAATCACATTCACAGCCGCTGATTTTAATAACCCGGATACTTCAACAAATACATCATTATTCTGGGTGATATCAATAGGAAACTCAGCTCTGGCTAATCCGAGTCCAGTTAAATCTCTCAACATCTCTGTCATCATATAGATATATTTTTTGGAAGCATTCATGCCAGTTCCGATAGCTGTTCCACCAATATTCATCTGACGCAAACGCTCTTCTACTTTATAGAGCCGCCAGCGGTCTCTTGCAACAGCTTGGGCATAAGCTCCAAATTCTTGACCAACCATGATAGGTAACGCATCCATCAATTGGGTTCGTCCTAATTTAATGATATCTGCAAATTCATTTTCTTTCTGCTGAAAAGTTTCTTGTAATTTAGAGAATGCATCGCTTAGTTTTCTCAAACGAAATATAGCTGCAATTCTTAATGCTGTTGGATAGACATCATTAGTGGATTGGGATCTATTGACATCATTAAGAGGATGGATTAAGGTATAATCCCCCTTTTTCCCACCTAGAATCTCAATGGCACGATTAGCTATAACCTCATTAACATTCATGTTAGTTGACGTACCAGCTCCTCCCTGTAAGGGATGTAAATCAAACTGATCGCGCCATTGCCCTGCTAAAATTTCATCGCAAGCCATAACAATAGCATCTGTTTTATCTTTTGGTAATTCTTTCAGATGCTGATGGGTTAAGGCCGCTGCTTTCTTAATGATAATAATAGCCTCAATAAGACTCCAATTAACCTTAGCATCACCAAGATTAAAATTATCCTTAGCTCTTTGCGTATGTATGCCATAATAAGCTTTATGTTCAATTTCTAATTTCCCTATACTGTCTTGTTCCAATCTATAATCCATTTTGCTATTCCTCCACTTCTTATAAGCATCACGTCATGACCTTATTTTATCAAGAAATCTATAGGATTATAAGCCCTTTTTATAAATCTATACCGCTTTTTCTTCCCGTTCATAATATATTTCTATACAGGACGCCATAAAATCGAGTACTTGATCTATATGCTGGACATCTGTGAAAGGGGACATAATAACCACTTTGACACATGCTAATGGTACATGATAGCCATCACTGGAGGTTACTGTTATTATCTTAGTTGTATCACCTAAGAATACTTCTGCTCTTTTTTCACCAAATATATCAAATAGTTTTTTATTAAATGTATTGGTTTCGTCAATCAAACTTTTAAGTCTATTACCTTTTTGTTCTTCCTCGAGACAAGGCATCCCTTCATAGAACCTAAAAGCAGTTGTCATGCCTATGGGACCTTCATTGATAATAGCCATGTTGATGAATCTTTCCTTAAGTTTCTTTCTAAAAGCTATCGTCACATTTATATAATGCCCCAACAACACCTGATACCCCTCTATCCCCATACCCAATAGTGCTGCATAGATTGTAATCGAACTCCCCATCCGTGAGCACTCTAATGTATAACTGGTATGATAGCTTCCGTATCCTCGATTACCTACATAAGGTGTGTCTGATTCACTTAGATCAAGGAGCCTAAAGTCTTCACCCTTTTTAGCTATAAATACAGATGATATGTAAGGTGTCGATCCTAATTTATGAAAGTCAAAACATACTGTATCTGCAAGATACATGGGTTTTATTTTCTTTTTTATTTTTTTAATTTCTTTTAACACTTGATTGGAAAAACACAAAGGATTATAATCTTCGTCATATTGATTAAAGACTAAGAACATACCACCTATTGCTGAATCAGCATGAATGCGTATAGGCTTAATGTGATACTGGTTTTGAATTTGGTGACAGATGGTTTTGATGCCTTGTATATCATCAATGGAAAAGGAATCTGTGCTTCCCATGGTAGCAAGAACGTATAAGGGAATGCCACCCTTATGGATAATCTCTCGTATTTTGTGCTCAAGATCGTTAAGGTCCATGGATAAGTCTTCATTTGTTTTTATTAAGATAAGATGATCGCTACCTATACCAGTAGCTTCCATTGATTTTAATAAACTATAATGACAATTTTCACCAGCAAAACAATATAGATTGGTTGGTACACCTTTCTTAGCTGCGGTGGCATCATGTTTACTGATGGCTAAACGTAAACTACTAAAGACTGCACCCTGGCCACCCCAAGTGGTATACCCCCAACTTTTTGTCTTATTGAAACCTACTAATTCTGATAGCATAGCAATAATTCGAACTTCTGCTTCTGCACTTGCAGGACCAACCACATCCCACACATTATTCCCATCTAGCAAAATAGCTGCCATATTGCCTATAAAAGATGGGATACTAGCTAAACTACTTACATTATTTAGATTAAATTGATTGACATAAGGATGCCCTTCTGATAATTCTAGAAGTTTATTAATGACCCTATCATTCTCACGACCTTTCAAAGGCAAATGTGATGAATGGATAAAATGATTATATAGGTCACTATTTTTTTGTTTAAACTCGCCAAGTATTGGTTTATTCTCATCTTTTTTCTCATCAATACCTGTCACCAATTTATGAATCAAACTAAGTATATTTTCTCGTTGAGCGACATTACCGTCCTGACTAGGAAATTTATTTCTTAATTCATAAATATTCATGCAATCCCCCCCTGTTAAGAATATATACTATTTTATACTATTTTGTGCAATTATTCAACAATATTAGATGGTTTACCCTCTTACCAAAATTATATTAAAGTAATATTTTACTTATTAAATTACATATTCGTAATAAACACCTCACAAAACCATGATTTATTAGTCTATTTTACTCACTCTGTTATAGTCAGAAAGAAGCATGATCACACCACACAATAAATTACAAGAAATAGAATGTAGAGCTATTCTATACGGCAAAAAAAGTTGCAATCAACAATGATGAATCACCATCATGGCTGAATGCAACTTAGAATTAAGCAGTTATCATGAATATGTTTCTTTTATTTTCTCATATAATTCATCACTGGTGTCGGCTTGCACTAATTCATCATCTACCAATGCAAATGGTCCAACAGCACAATCTCCACAGTAACCAAGACATGGTTCAACTTGCACCTCTGCATCTTTTAAATCATCTCGTACTCTATTAACTACCTCTTCTGTACCGAAGGTAAAATTATTCTCACAAAATTTTACTTCCATGTTAAGTTCCTCCTTATAATCTATTATCGTATACCCTCTTTGTCATTGGTTAAAAAGCTATTTTATTTACTTTTTTTTATTATTTCTAAAAAACCATCGATTGATACATTTTTATAATCGATTTGGCTTAAATCTTTTTCTTTTTCGATAGCTTTTTTTAATATTGGGGAGCTACTGATATTACCAATAATGATAGCTCCGATTACTTTATAATCCTTTATTAAAATTTTTTTATAACTATTATTTTCCAAATTTTCTTCAACTAAGATATCTGTAACTTCTTTATCCTCAACTATCCCCATTGAGAATAGTGTTAGGTTAAAAGCATTTAATGTCGTTACTGGTACTATGTGTTGATAAATTGCATCTTTTCCAACCATATTAAAGCCTGCTACTTTACCTTGCTCGATTGCTATGTTCCATAGGCCAAATATTTGACCATCTATTTCAGCCACATCTCCAGCTGCATATATATCTGGTATATTGGTTGCCATTCTATTATCCACAATAACCCCCATGTTGATTGCTATATTACTATCTTTTAATATATCAATATTTGGCTTGATACCTATGGCATATAACACACCATCACAGTGGATTTCCTCTTGTTCCATTGTCCGAAATCCTTTTATATCGTTCTCTCCTAGAATTGCATCTATTTGGGTATTTAATAAAATATCAATATCGTGTTGTCTAATTGCTTTTTGTAGTATATGGGATGCCTTTTCGTCCAATTGCTTTGGCATTAATCTTGATGATAATTCTACAATAATTACTTTTTTGCCATCTTTTGATAAGATCCAAGCCGTTTCTAACCCTTGTATACCACCACCGATACTTAATACTTTACTTTCGCTGTCAATGGTTTCTAATATGCTCCTTGCATCTTGTAGTGTTCGAAGGCTGAACACGCCTCTTTGATTAATTCCATGAATAGGTGGCACCAAGTTTTTAGCTCCATTTGCTAAGAGTAACTTAGTATATGACATATCATACCCATTATCTAAACTTACGGTCTTATTATTTGGGTCAATGGATAGCACTTTTGTATGGATATGGATGTCTACATGATTGTCCTCATACCATTGTTTTTTTTGTAGCAATATTTTATTTTCATCTATAGAAGTTAATAATCCTTTTGATAATCGTATGCGATTATAGGGATAAACCTTTTCTTCTCCAAATAGATGGATCTCCGTTTCCTTATCTACTTCCCTAATGGTTTTTATTGCTGTTATAGCGGCTATACCATTGCCTATAATCAGTATTTTTCCACACATATATCCTATCATCTCCATTCGAGTTGTCTTTTACTAGCTTTCCCTCTCTTAATGTTTTGATGCATGGATATAATCTATTAAACACCTTCACTAATAAATATGTCTCGTGCCCACTGTGCCCATTCATCCTTTACATCTATATCTTCCCATGATGGATAGTCTTTGGCTATAAACCCTCCTCCAAAATTGCCAAAATTAGTTATCATTTCTCTTGCACTATTTTGTATGTATGCCTTATCTCCCGTAGCCATAACTTTCTGAATATCTACTGGAGACCAAAAAGTAACTCTTCCTCCAAATTCACTGGATAACTTTTTAGTTCCCAACAATTCTGGTTGGTCAAATTGCAATACATCAACCCCTATTTCTATAAAATCTTCAATAATATCATAAACATAGCCACATGAGTGTACAAAAAAATTAAGACCTTGATCATGTGCTTCTTTTACAATTTTGGCATAGATGGGTTTAAATATTTCTCTCCATAATTCAGGGCTCATTAACAAGGCTGTTTGTGTTCCCCAATCATCATAAACAATAACCCCATCAAATCCTAATTGAGCTGCTTTTTTCACCAGTTTAATCGCTAAGTCTTCTAACTTACCTAATAACTTTACCACATTATTTTTCTCCAAAATGACATCCATCAATACATTATCAATCCGTCTTAAATCTCTAATGGTTGAAAAAACGGCTACCGATAATGCTCCTAATAAATATTTATCTTTATTATCATTCAATAATTGTTTGACTTCACTTTCATAGCTTTCATCATATTGGGGAAAATTAAAAGAATCAAGATCTTGCCAACCTTCTTGCAATGCACCCTTGATACATTCTCCCTTTGTTTTTTCCTCCAATCTACCATAAATATTACCATATGCATCTCTTCTCACTTCTCCAGTAAATCCAGGCACTTCTTTTAATTCATCTTCATAATATCCCCACTCTTTAATGTGCTCATAGACAGGATTCTTTAACCTAGCTGCTGGGATCCATGCTATATCATCTTGGTGTGGTTCATTAAAATCTAGACCTATTCTTTGTGGTGAACTAAATGCTATCACATCTTTAATAATCTCTTTACTTGTCATGGCTTATCCTCATTTCGAATATAATTTAATTCTATGGTAACTTAATTACTAGAAAACGTCCATGTAGAATCGTTATAAAACCTGTATTATATCCATATATGATTTCGAATATATTTGAATAACAAGACATTCTATATTATAATATATGTACTATATCCACATAGGAGGGAGAAGCTACTTATGTCTCATAGCAATCAATTTAACCACTACATACCTCATTTCATACATATAGCTGACCGATATTGTGATCATAACTGGTCTGTTCCTACTGTTGCTCGGAATTTCCATAATTTTTTATTCATTGTTACAGGAGAAGGCATTGCGTATACCAATGATAAAGCCTATAAATTATTACCCGGTATGTTAATCTACCATGCTCCTGGGGAAATTTATGGTTATACGACAAGCCAAACAAACTTGATGCACTGTTTTGGTATTAATTTTCAAGTTGCAGAAACCTTATTTTCAAATGGGTATTGGGTGACCAAGAACATTCAACAACTACCTTTTAAAAATATATCCCCTATACATAAAACAAGTATTTTAAATAAGTACTTTAACGATATTGCTGCTGTATGGGGAGAAGGTAAATACAATCATCATCTTAAATGCAGCAGTATTTTTCTAAATATTCTTTATGAATTATATAACCAACTACTCATACAAGAAAAGGGACAAGAAACCCTAGGAAAAATTGATGATGTTATTATCCATATACGGAAAAACTACCATAATTCAATAACACTTAAGGACCTTGCTTCATTAATCGGTTTACATCCCAAATATTTTGGGAGTTTATTTAAAAAGTATACAGGTCATACACCTATTGAATATGTGAATAAAGTTAAGATAGAAAAAGCTGAAGAATACCTTGGTATAGGGTATACAATAACTGAAACCTCCCAATTAGTAGGTTTTAACGATCCCTTTTACTTTAGTAGAGTATTTAAAAAGATTAAAGGCGTAACGCCTAGAGATTATGCCAAGACGCCTATACATTTTTGTTAAACTTATTAGACCTATAACCAGCAAGCAAGAAAAGTATGATAAAAAAAGCTAGAGCATTTTGCTCTAGCTTTTTATTAATAACTTGCTCTGTCCCACAGATCATTTAGGTTAGATTGTATAATACACATGGATACAATACCTAATCCAAATATACCTAAAATAACACAAATAACTGAATCATCTTTTGGACGTAGTCCAGCTTTTTCATATGCTTCAGCTATTTTTTGACTGTATTTATAATACCAGTAAATAACATAGGGAGCACATATAATCATCAGTAATATTTCCCCACCTATACTTCCATCTTCTCCTAGGTATGCTTTAATATCTCTTGTTGAGTAATACAACCAAAAAATACCATAAATACCACAGGTAATAAATGTTAATAATAAAACGGATATTACAGATCTTCTTTGATACATTTAACACCCTCCTCGTGTAAATCTATTTATTTTTTTATATATTACATATATTACAATATTAAACGTGCTTTTTCAACAATTTATTAATTTTTTTTATTAATTTCGTAAATTCTTGATAATCCAAGGATATATACCATCACTATAGAAATTCATTGGTTCATGATCTGGAAAATAATGTACCATTCTAAATATATATAGCACGATAGCGAGTAATAGTACTACTATATAGATGCCATTAGATATTTTTTTAAGCCCCTCGTTCCGTACAATGACATTCAGTATAGCAAGGCTAATTACCATTGGTACGACTAAAAAAAGAGGATGATAAAAAAATGCTTTGGCAAAATCGCCTTTAAAAAACGCAGAATATGCTCGACTTAAACCACACCCTGGACAGGGTACTCCGGTAATATTTTTAATAAAACACCTTGTTTTACGTTCAGTTAACTCAACAATTCCAAAATAGACGATATAGATACTTAATAATATCATAACATTTTTATATTTTTTCATGATCCTACCCCCATATGATGATGGCTTAACGTCATGTCGTATCAGTCATCATTTGACATCTATCATATTATACTATTTCATAACAATTAACAACAAAAAATAAAATAGAATTTTTTAAGAACGCTGACATTATGTTGTCAGGGCTCTTATGTTATCCTTAACAGTAATTAAAGTAAAGGAGGCACAACTCATGCTAAAACAACTAACAGATAAAATATATTATATGCCACATAATAACGATACAGATCGCCCTACCTTAGGACTTATATGTGGTAGTCAATATAGTCTCATTGTAGACTCAGGTAATTCTCCAAAGCATGCAAAAGAATTTATGACTGCTCTTCTGGATATGGATATTCCACCTGTAAAATATTTGATTATTACCCATTGGCACTGGGATCATATATTAGGTATAAAAGAGATGAATCTCACGACCATAGCTCATCATCATACCAAAATTAAGCTTGATGAAATGAATCAGTTAAAATGGGATGATTCCTCTTTAGATCATTATGTGAAAGAAGGGAGATTTTCCGAATTCACTATTAATTGCATAAAAAAAGAGATACCCGATCGTAATCATTTAACCATTGGTCATCTAGATATCACTTATGAAGATCGATTAGAAATAGATCTTGGGGACCTAATCTGTGTTGTAGAGTCTGTTGGTGGAGACCATACGGATGATGCTTCAGTTATTTACATAGCCGATGAGAAAGTTCTATTCCTAGGTGATTGTATCTATGGTTCTTCTTGTCACGGAGCATATGGTTATACAGAAGAAAAATTAATCCCTATGCTTAATAAATTCCAAGAATATGATGCCGAGCATTACATTATATCCCACGAAGAATTGTATACTTCTGAAACATTAGAAACCTTTTCTAATGAATTACGTATCGCTAATGAAGTAGTCGGTAAAAAAACATCTGTAGAAGAAGCATTGCAGACATTCAAAAATACCTATGATCATTCTCCATCTGAGGACGAAGCTTTTTATATCCGTTGTTTTGCTGACGTGAACAAAGCGAGGCTGAGTGAATAGTAATATAAGATAGTAGCAGGTTGTATAAGCTCATTCATGCATATACAACCTGCTATTTTTATCGTCTTTTCCCTAGTTCTTTGCAGATGTCATCCCATGTTACATCTTTCTCTACCATCAATACAGACAAATGATAAATTAGATCAGATACTTCATATATCACTTCATCGTTACCCTCATTTTTAGCACCAATAATAACTTCAGCTGTTTCTTCTCCCACCTTTTTAAGGATTTTATCAATACCTTTATCAAAAAGGTAATTGGTGTAAGATCCTTCTTTTGGATTTTCTTTTCTGTCTAAGATGACCTTGTATACATCTTCAAATATGGATAACACGCTCTCTGGCGTTGTAGCTTTCGTTTTGTCTTCTTTCGGGGTTATTTCCTTAGCCTCTAGATCAATATCTTTATAAAAGCAAGAATAAGCGCCTGTATGACATGCTACCCCTTCTTGCTGTACTTTCACAAGAAGTGTATCTTCGTCACAATCTAATGACATGCTTTTTAACGTTTGATAATGACCTGAGGTTTCACCTTTTAACCATAAGCATTGACGGCTTCTGCTATAATAGTGAACTTTCTTCGTTTCTAATGTTTTATCAAAAGCTTCCTTATTCATATAAGCTACCATAAGCACTTCATTGCTATCTATATCCTGAGTAACAACAGGTAGTAATCCATCCTTGTTTAATTTAAGATTGTCAAATTTCATAACAAGTTTCCTTTCTTTTCTATAACCTTACAGGTATATTATTTTCTTTTAAAAATTCTTTGAGTTCCTTCATGTCAAGCTCCTTAAAATGAAATAAAGAAGCTGCAAGGGCTGCATCCGCTTTTCCATCTGTCAAAATATCTCTAAAGTCTTCCATATTTCCTGCACCACCTGATGCAATAACAGGAATATTAACCATTTCGCTAATCCGCTTTGTTAACGCTATATCATATCCTGATTTCGTACCATCCTTATCCATACTGGTTAATAAAATTTCACCTGCTCCTCGCTCACATACTTCTTGTGCCCATTCTATGGCATCTATATGGGTATTTATACGACCACCATTAATATAAATATCCCAACTCTCTCTATCAGCATTATATTTCGCATCCATGGCGACTACAACACATTGACTACCAAAACGTTTAGCCGCTTCATTAATAAGCTCTGGTCGTCTTATGGCTGCCGAATTAACAGCCACTTTATCGGCGCCAGCTCTTAATATGGTCTTAAAATCATCAACTGTTTTGATTCCGCCCCCAACAGTAAGAGGAATAAAAATCTGCTTTGCAGTATCTCTAACCACTTGAACAATAGTGTCACGACCTTCATGAGTTGCTGTAATATCAAGAAAAACGATTTCATCAGCCAGACTTTTATTATAGGCTTTAGCCACCTCTACTGGATCACCTGCATCAATTAAGTCTAAGAATTTTACACCTTTTACAACCCGACCCCCGTCCACATCTAAACAAGGGATAATTCTCTTCGATAACATATTGTCACCCTCTCTCACATTCATATGCTATTATTCAAATAAGGTTACAGCCTCTTTTAAATCAATAGCCTGGGTATATAGAGCTTTTCCGATAATAGCTCCTTCTGCATTAATTTTTTCCACGTCTTTTAAATCTTCCATAGATGCTACACCACCTGAAGCAATAATATCAAGACTGGTTTCATCAATGAGATACTTAGTGTACTCCACATTAGGACCAATTAGCATACCATCTTTGGAAATATCTGTGTAGACGATGGTTTTTACACCATACCCTTTCATCTTCTGACATAGATCCAGGGCTGACATAAGGCTCACTTCTTCCCATCCGTTGATGGCTACCATACCATCTTTTGCATCAATACCTACAACAATCTTGTCACTACCAAATTTCTCAATAGCATCTTTTACGAAACTTGGATTCTTTACTGCAAGAGTACCGATAATAACTCTGTCAATACCAACATTTAAGCGTTCTTCAATATCCCGAATAGTTCGGATGCCTCCACCTGTCTGAACAGGTATATCAACAGCATTTACAATCTTCTCTATAGCTTCCTTATTGGTCCATACGCCATCTAATGCACCATCTAGATCAACAACGTGAATATAGGATGCACCTGCATCTTTCCATTTTTTTGCCATTTCATAGGGGTGATTTGCATATATGGTTTGCTCATTAAATTTTCCTTGTTTCAATCGTACACATTTACCATTTTTAATATCAATTGCTGGATACAGTCGCATTTATTTACCTCCATTATTGGCAATAGCGTCAATAGCATACTTTTGACACTTACACCATTATTAAAACAAAAGTGATTAATCTACAAAATTAGTTATTATAACTCGTATCACTGTTCTTGATTTGGTGGCAAATCCACGGTTATAAGTTAATAAAATTCCTCATGATTTGCAAACCAATGTCGCCACTTTTTTCTGGATGAAATTGTAAAGCATATACATTATCTTTTTGAGCTGCTATTTGAACTTCTTTACCATAGAAAGTCGTTGCACTGACAATATCTGCTTCTGTCTCTAGATGATAAGAATGGACAAAGTAGACATGACTATCGTCAGGTAAACCTACGAAAAGAGGAGTAGTTTTTTTAATATCAAGTGAATTCCATCCCATATGTGGTACTTTTAAGGGAACATCAAATTTCACAATGTGTCCTTCTAATATACCAAGTCCTTCATAGATGCCATGTTCTGTTGATGTATCAAATAACAATTGCATGCCAAGGCAAATACCCAAAAGAGGTTTTCCTTCAGAAGCAGCTGTACGTATGAAATGATCGAGCCCTTTTTCTTTCAATAACTTAATGGCATCTCCAAAGGCTCCTACACCAGGTAAGATTAGTTTATCCATCTTCTCAAGAACCGAAACATCTGATGATATAGCCCATTCTTCATCCATATAATCCAGGGCATTGGTGATACTTCCCAAATTCCCCATACCATAATCTATTATGCCTATCATTGTGATTCATCCTTTCATTATCCTTGGTTCATTTATCTATGGTAAAGGTGTCAAAAGTATTTAGTTGAACTTTGATATAGAATAGTATGTGTCCAAACGGTTTATAGGACACATAATATTCTATATCCATTAGAGAAACTTTACTTTTGGCACTATTACCATCTATTTAGAGCATACCTTTTGTGGATAATGCTCCCTTAATCCTAGAATCAACAAGTGTTGCTTGATCTAATGCGTTTCCGAATGCTTTGAAAATACCTTCAACAATGTGATGGTTATTCTTTCCATCTAATAACTTAATATGTAGATTCATCTCAGCGTTCATAGCAACTGCACGAAAGAATTCTTCCACCATTTCGGTATCCATATCTCCTAATCGTGGTGTTGTAAGTGGAGCATCAAAATTAAGATATGGGCGACCTGACAAATCAAGGGCGCATAATACCAACGTTTCATCCATGGGTATAATAGCTGAACCATAACGTTTGATACCTATCTTATCACCTACTGCTTTCTTAATACATTGACCAAAAACAATACCTATATCCTCAATGGTATGATGACAATCCACTTGTAGGTCACCTGTACATTGGATATCTAGTTTGAATAACCCATGTTTCGCAATGTGGGTCATCATATGGTCAAAAAATCCAATGCCTGTATCAATCATATACTCACCACAACCATCTATATTGAATTGAAAGCTTATATCTGTTTCATTGGTTTTTCTAGTGATTTTACTTTCACGGCTCATGACGCCAACTCCTTTCAAAAACGCATATAGGATGATACCTATTATATTATAGTTCCACCTATTAAATTTGATCTTGTAATTTTAACCCTGTATAATTGCAAGATTTAGTAAAACTATAGCTTTTTATTTTATATGGTTTTCATCACTTCAATAAGTTTTTTATTCTCTTCTTCTGTTCCTACTGTAATACGTATACAATGTCCTAAAGGTCCTGTAGTACCGTAACCTCGGACTAATACCTTCGCTTCTTCTAATTTTGCCACAATATCATTTCGCGATACCTTAATTAAAATATAGTTGGCATCTGAAGGATAGATTTTACTTACATAATCCATATTAGATAGTGCAGTATATAGAGTACCGCGCTCTTTAACAATCTCTGTAACATTATTTTTATAGTGCTCACTCTTCTCAAGTATGGTCTTAGCCATATATTGACTAAAAGCATTCAAGTGATAAGGAGGCAGAACAATCGTAAGGGCTTCTATCATAGCTTGTGAACCAATACCATACCCTACACGAAGACCTGCACAGCCATAGGCTTTGGAGAAAGTTCTTAATACAATCATATTTTCGTATTTATCAATATAATCAATCATGGTTTGATTATTAAATTCACCATAAGCTTCATCAATTACTACTGGACAGTCTATGACTTCTAGAAGTTTTTTCATATCCTCTATTGTGAGTGACGAACCCGTTGGGTTATTCGGTGTACATAAGAATACACACTTTGGTTTCGTATCATGATAAGCTTTAATAATCTGGTCTATAGGATACTGGAAATTTTCGTCTAGTGAAAACTCTACAGGTATGCCTCTATTTAAAGTTGTAGCCAACTGATACATACTAAAAGATGGTGTGGGCATAAGAACTTTATCTCCTGGTTCAACAAAAATTTTCACGATGCTCTCAATAAGTTGGTCGGACCCTACACCACAGATAACTTCTTCTTTGTCAACCTGCCAGAACTTAGCAATTGCATCTCTTAACATATGGCAATCCGTATCGGGATAACGACGCATATGTTCACAATCCTCTATCCAATCTTTCATAGCCCTAATCACATCAGGATCATGTGTATAAGGATTCTCATTGGCATCAAGTTTTACATCATAAGGCTTCTCTGGTGCATGATACGGTATATAGTTTTGTAAATCTTTTCTCATATATGTTTTAATCATTTTCAAATCTCACCTTTATGGCATTAGCATGAGCCGTTAATTGCTCCGCTTCTGCAAATTTGATAATATCGTTCTCGAGTGTAGCTAAGGCTTCTCTGGAAAAGGAAATAATGCTGGACTTCTTAACAAAATCATCTACACTTAATGGTGAGAAGAATTTGGCAGTTCCATTGGTTGGCAACACGTGATTAGGTCCAGCCATATAGTCACCAAGAGGTTCTGGACTGTACCCACCTAAGAAGATAGCTCCTGCATGTTTAATCTTAGGCAAAAGCATAAAAGGCTCTCTGGTGCATATTTCTAAATGTTCTGGTGCCATTTGATTACTAAGTTGAGCTGCTTCATCCATATTGTCCACAAGAATAATAGCTCCAAAATCTTCTAATGACTGATTAATAATATCTTTTCGACTGAGATAATTTGTCTGTCGTTTTATTTCCTTTTGTACCTCTTCTGCTAGTGTTTCACTATTGGTAATCAGCACCGATGAGGCTAATTCATCATGTTCAGCTTGTGATAATAGATCTGCCGCAACATATGTAGCATTAGCAGTTTCATCAGCAATAACAAGGACTTCACTAGGACCTGCTACTGAGTCAATACTAACATGTCCGTATACAGCTTTTTTAGCTAGAGCTACAAATATATTACCTGGCCCTACGATTTTATCCACTTTGGGAATCGTCTGCGTACCAAAAGCTAGTGCTGCAATGGCTTGAGCTCCACCTACTTTGTATATGGCATCTACGCCACATTCATTAGCGGCAACCAAAGTTAGAGGATTAACCAAACCGTTTTTATCCGGTGGTGTGACCATCATTATTTTTTCAACTCCTGCTACTTTTGCAGGCATAATATTCATGATAACAGAAGATGGGTAGACAGCCTTTCCACCAGGCACATACACACCTATTTGATCAATAGGGGTTACCTTTTGACCCATGATGCTACCTGTCTCACAGCTATCAAACCAACTTTGTTGTTTCTGTTTTGTATGGTAATCTTCAATCCGTTTCTTCGCTTTTCTCATAATGACAACAAGCTCTTCATTTACTTGTGTATAGGCTTGGTCAATTTCTTCTTTTGTTACTTGTAGGGTCTTGCTATTTAGTAAAGCACCATCAAATTTTTCTGTATACTTACATATAGCTTTATCACCGCTACACTTAACACTATCTATGATTTCCATTACCGTCTTATTATACTCTTCATACTGATCAGGTGCTCTATCTTGCAATAAACTCTGTAGTTCATTTTCTGAACAATCCTTATAGCGCATATATTTCATACGATTACCTCCTAACGACTATTTCGTCAGTTCTCTCAAACCTTTTATCATTTTACTAATACGCTCATTTTCCATTTTCATACTGACACGATTGACAACCATACGCGCAGATAATGGGCATATATCTTCTAATACAACAAGACCATTATCTTTTAATGTTGTACCTGTTTCTACTATATCAACAATAACTTCTGACAGTCCTACCAGCGGTGCCAACTCAATGGAGCCATTCAATTTGATAATTTCTGCCTTTTGATTTTTATGATTATAAAAGTAATCTTGGGCTATATTAGGATACTTGGTTCCAACTCTTATAGCACCACCTTGATCCAATACTTTTTTCATTTCTTGTGGTCCAGCAATAATCATTCTACATTTACCAAAACCTAGATCTAGTACTTCATAAAGATTCTTTTTCTCTTCTAAAATAGTATCTTTACCTACAACACCAATATCCGCAGCTCCATACTCCACATAAGTCGGTACATCACTAGCTTTTGCTAAAAAGAATCTTATTTTTAATTCTTCGTTGGTAAAGATTAATTTCCTTGTGTCGCTCTTCATCTCATCACAACTGATGCCTATCTGTTCTAACAGCTCTAATGCTTTTTGGGCTAATCTTCCTTTAGCAAGAGCAAAAGTTAAATATCTCATTATTCGTCACCTCGATCTAATAGTTCTTTTACCGCTACTTCTGTTTGCTCCATATTTTCTAAATTAATCAATAAGACCTGTTCCTTAGACTTAAAAGCCATAATACCGCCAACCCCTTGCTTCTTACCATATGCTATGTTAGAATCTAAGGATTTGTCTAATAAGCCAATCTCTACGTTCATCCCTTTAGAACGCAATTCTTCTGACAACCTAATGGCTTCTCGTCGCGTATCCTGACTATAGAGTACCAATGTATCAATGGTAAAGGTTGATAATTCTATCTGCTGTCTTTCCATAGCTACCATCAATTCATCCACTACAATAGCAAACCCAATAGCTGGTACATCTTTTCCAAATTGCTTCAACAAGGTATCATAGCGTCCTCCATCTACAATTGAAACACCTGTTCCGTAAGTATATCCTCTAAAAATAATACCTGTATAATAATTAAGGTGACTAACTAAGCCAAGGTCAAAGGATACATAGTTCTCAACACCATAATCGCAAAGTATACCATATACTTTTTCTAAGCGATCCAGTGCCGAAGTGGCTATTTTATTCTGGGTGAGATGCCTTGCCTTATTAATCACATCTACTGAACCGAATAATTTAGGTAAATCTAAGAAAACTTCCTTTAGTTCTTCTGACATCTGACACTCATTTAATAAATTTTCAACTGCTATAAAATTCTTTTCATCAATGTGTTTTCTGAGTTCTTCTTCAGCTTTTTGATCCAATCCTGCTTCTTCAGCCAATCCCTTGAAAAATCCCGCTTGTCCTAAATCAATCTGAAATTCTTTTAACCCAGCGATACTTAAGCTGTTAATTATTAGTGCAATCACTTCAGCATCAGCATCCGTACTATTATCGCCTATGAATTCAACGCCTGCTTGAGTAACCTCTCTTGACTTGCCCTGATAACTCTCATTATTACGATATGTATTACCCACATAGCATAAGCGTAATGGGTCGTCGTCATTCTTATAGTGAGTCGCCACATATCGAGCAATGGATGGTGTAATATCTGGTCTTAAAGCTAATATGTTACCATCTCGATCAAAAAATTTATACATTAATTGAATGTCAACTGTACCTCTTTCGTGATTAAATACATCATAATATTCAAATGTAGGTGTTTCTATATCTCTAAAACCGTAGCGATGAAAGACGCTACCTATTCTATCCTTTAACTCATTTTTTCTTGATGTTTCATTCATATTTAAATCTCGTACACCCTCTGGCGTGTGTAATAAACGCTCAATCATCATTGTAATATCCTTTCTTTATTTAATTTACCAATGTTAGTTTTTCTTTATTTACTAGTCATTGTGAAGCCAAATCAGGTTCCACTATTCCAGTAATTAACCACTTTTGCTTTAGCGTGGTAAATTGCTAATTCGTTGAAATGAATTATTGTATATTATATGGTATAACGCTATGAATGTCAACCTATTATGATTAATTTCTTTAGCTTTATGATGATTATTTTAAAACACTATTGTACCTTCAACGCCTAGCTTAGATTACCAATGTTTAAGATCGGTTGTTACAATTTAATTTGTTGAACTAAAAAAGACCCTCTGATAGTAGGGTCTATTATCTTAACCAGTTAATTTAATAATAAAAATAAAAAGGGCTTACCTCAATTATATGAGGTAAAATTACTTCGCTTTTTAAATAATACTTTAGTACCTCAGAATGTTTTTCTCTGAGGATATTGTGAATATACAGTTAGTGACGTCCCCCATGGAAGTTGCCCATAGCCATCAACTATCTGATAATGATAACTTTATGTTTAAATATGAGACATGAAAATATTTTTAAATGCTATCAATAACAATGGTATATACATACTTCCTAGCAACAATCGTTGCCATAACCCACTTAAACCAATTATCGAATTCTGATAGACTTCTCTTTCAGACATAATAAATAATACAAAAAGTAATAGACTTAATATAAAAAAGACAATTGAAATTATACCTATTATACTATCATTTTCTTTATAAGATATTACACCAACTACTAGAGGAATAAAAGTTAAAACTAGAAAGCCTATCCCTGCTCCAATACCATGAATTTTAGATGCTATTGTTTCAATCTTTTTAACGTCATTAACACTAAATATCCCTGAAATAATCCCTGCACCTATTCCAAAGATTAATAAAATTATTGTTCCTGCGCTTGCATAACCTTTCGATACCTCAGAATAAACAATATAGAAATTGACTGCTGAGACACACATTAAAATTCCTAAAATAATCAACCATAAATTATAAAAAAAGGCTACTGGACTTTTAGGGTTGCCAAGAACACTCATGACTTGCTTCTTATGGCTATAATTAGGATAAAAAAACGCTAAAACATATGCAAAAACATAATCTCCAATTATAGCAATTATCAGTAACATCCAAATTAGTTTTGAGTCCCATAAACTCATATACTTCACCTCTTCTTTTTAAAACTTAGTAGGAAATATAAACGTAATTGACATTAAGTAAAATTGGTTATATTTTTAAAGCGTATGCATATGAATTGTATTCAAGCTCTGGATTTGGTGATAAATCATTGTGACATTTATTAATTTGTTTAAAACCGTAATGTTCATAAAAACCGTAATTGCATCCTTCATCAGTCATGAGAATGACGCTCTTAATACTATTTTTTTTGCAATGACTTATATACCTATTCATAAGATTTTTTCCTAACCCCATTCCTCTCGTGTTTTCCTCAATAAAAAATAATTTAACTTCATTGTCATATTTGCAACTATCAGCCATTACTTCATTGAAGGATCTTATGAATTTAGAGATAGTCTTAATGGCATCAACTCTTTTTCCAAATTGTCCAATAATCCATCTAAACACAAAATTAATTCCTATTCCTATATGTTTTAGACTTATCCCCTGCTTTGTTTTTCCTGCCATTAAGAAACCTAACAATCTTTCATTTTTATCTACGACTATATCACAATAATCACATTCATAATAAGAATATTTAAATAATATGCTATAAAGGATATTTCTATATTTTAGACCTTGAAAATGCTCATCAAAATGCCATGTTTTACTCATCATTTCAGCTGCATCTTTTAAGTATGCTTTTTTATATTTTGTATATCTATATTCCATAAAAAACCTACTTTCATACTATTTTTTTTTACAATCAAATTTTCTATTTATCCTTTTCATCATTTAGTTTTTCATGCTCAATCTTCTTTTCTTTTTTTAATGTTTTCTTGACTCTAATTATAATTAAAGCTATCAGGCCAAGTATTACTAAATAGGGTGCCAAGTATATCATTACAATAATTAAATTTCCAATTGCATTTGTAAATATTTCAATTGAATCCTTTATACTATTTGCAAATCTATTCCCAAATGCTCCCCCTTTCGCTACTCCTGGAGTTACTTTAACAACTTCTTCTACTGACACTCTAACCGTTACATAATCAATCAAATTGTCCCATTTTCGAAGCTCAGTTGTCATAGCTTCAATTTCATAAGTAATATTTGCTAATTCCCTCTCGACAGCTAATAATTGTTCAACATCTTTTGTTTCCTTTAATAACTCTAATAATCTATCCTTATGAATTCTTTTTGCTTCTAGTCGTGTTTCATTATCAAAATATCTTAAGGTTATATCCTCTGTTGTTTTATGTTCACTTATGATATTTCCCAAGTTACCTATACTTTTCAAGAAAACCATATAGTTATCTTTAGGTACTCTAAACGTGTAGTATGCATTTCTCAGTTGAATCTCTCCATAGCCATTAATTCGTTTTCCCTCAACATTAGATTCTTCAATGTAACCATCTAAGTTATGTATTTCTTTTTCTAAGTTCATTGTACATTCATCAAATACAAGTGTTTCCATAGATATATTATTATTTTGAATAATTTTAGGTTGAATTTTCCCACTTATTTTTTTCTCTGTATTATCCAATTCCTCAATTTCTTTACTAAAACCCGCATCATTTAAATCCGTGGTACTGTCTTCACTTGCTGAACTTGAACTATCATCGTTTTTTGTACTTTTTTTAGTACTACAACCGCTAAAAGCCAATATTATTAATAAAACTCCAACTATATATATTACTTTTTTATTTTTGCTCATTTCCTCAATCCTCTCCTTGAATAATATCTAAATTCTACGTCTAATTAAAATCAGATTAGTGCCCTGTAATTATTCAAACTCAATACTCCTACCTCCTATGTATCGCTTCTCATTTTCTATGTTAATATTAACAGATAATTTAACAGTATGCAAAATCAATCTCAAATAATAAAGCATACTACATGACTAATTAATTAAATACATTAGTTTTCTTGAATGAATCTATGAAATAAATAGACATTCAGTATATATTAAGGCATAGAAAAAAGACCTCCTAAACAGGAAAGCCCTATATGCACTATTGTTTCTATTAGTATATCAGAAAGGCTGTTCCTAAGAAACAGCCCTCAAATGACTATGCCATTACAAGTTAATTTTTATTACTGTTGATGAAACGAGTCACTTCTTCTCGAATCGTATCAAAGTGTTTTAGCTTAAGGTGACCTCCGTTAGGTAGCGACAGCAGTTTAGCACCTTGTATTTTTCTTATAACATTCTCAGCATGAGTAAAGGGTACATTGCTATCATCTATAGCATGAATGACTAAGGTCGGTACCGTTATTTCATTCAGCTTATAATTCATATCCCACTGCTTATAGTACTTCTAAGACATCGTTCATTTTATGATAAGCTAGAAAATGACCTTCATCTGGGTAAAAATGTTCTATAGCATGTGGTAATTTCTTAGCCATGTATTGACACTGATTTCCTATGCTTCTATCTTTACCACCCCAAAACACATGAACGTTTTTCTTAATGACCTCTAATGGTATTTTCCAGTTGGCTGTATTCATAATATCGTGATACATAGCATTATGTTTTATAGGAGATTTTTGTCTGCACCCATCCGAATAGGCTTCTGCAAGTTTAATGTAAAAGTTATCTTTTTCCAGTGCCTGAAGATCAGGACCCCTTAGTTTTTTCTTACCAAGGTTAATGAATTTAACAGGATCTTTTTTTATGAGTTTCGTTATAAAATGTATTTGTAGCGCTATAAACCAAGGTACTTTTTTGGCAATTTTATATAATTTCTTATTACTATTCATATCACCAATTGCTTGATCTACAAAAGGTCCAACGCTACTGATTATTGCAATGTTTTCGAGTTTGTCTGGAATTTTCAGAGCACACATTAAAGTACCTGGACCACCTCCAGAGACACCTGCAATAGAAGCTTTATCTATATGAAGATAGTCTAATAATTGTGCAATATCAAATGGAAAATTCTCCAGAGCCCCATTCATATTATAATCAGAATGACCGTAACCTGGTCTATCTACTGCAATTATGCGAAATACGTGATTATGGACCACACCAGGTACATCTCGCCACATTAACTTTGAAAATGGTGTACCATGGACTAGAATTAGTGGTTTTCCTTTGGTATTACCATACTCTCTATAAGCCATTTTTCTTCCATCTTTTAAAAGAATCGAATGATAATTCATAAAATCCTCCTTCTTCATATTTTGCGCAATGACTTTGCTTGCTTTCAAGGGTAAAGTCACAGCAAGGGTGGAAAAATTCATTTCACACTTGCTATCATTATTACTACGGTGTTTAATGTATCTATAGAATTTATTAATAGCCTCATTTAAGCCTTAGCATCTATTATCTGTAAAATCTCATCACCATAAAAGCTTTCTGATTTTGTTAAGCTAAATAATCTTGCGGCTAAGTAATCAAACGCTTTTACCTTATCTTTTAACTCATCCCAATTGATTTTGTCTCGATCATTTTCAACAAATGCTCTTCCAACTGCCTCATTCGTATCAATAATTGAACTAAGAAACTGAAAAGCCATCCCATGAGGGTATCGAAATTCAAACAAACCTTGCTCAATACCTTCATTAAAAACACGTTCAAATACGGGTGTACATTGTCGTATGACATCTCTCTGTAACAAATGAAGTATCATGGCATTTTCATCAAGATAAATGAGCCTAACAAATTGTTCAACAGATTTATTTTTTATATTTTTTTGCTCCATAGGCTGCCTGAAATAATTCAACAACTTTTTCCTTTGGATTCATGTGTTTCCTATTAGCCACTTCATTTATTGCATCCACTATATGTGTGTTTAATAGATGGAGTAATCCATATACAAGCTCCTCCTTAGATTTATAATAATGAAAGAATGCGCCTTTAGTCATTTGGCTATATTCAATGACTTTATTTATCGAAAATTTTTGATAACCATCCATTGCTAGAACCTTTAGTGCATTTTCTAGAATTTGTTCTTTTTTAGCCTTATACTCTTCATTGTTCCTTATCCTTGCCATCATTTCACCTCATATATAATCGTTTATACACTATGTCACAATTAACAAACTACTGGTCTGTTAATTATAATTATACCACAAGTCTATTAATTGTCAAGCTCTACTTATTCCGCAGATCCTGTGCACCTATTTATTTTCTACCATGATTAGTCTTTGCTTAGCAAAACTATTTTATTTCACTTAATTTTCATCAAAAAAAGAACTATTTCCTTAGAAACAGCCCTCAAACAACTATGCTATGCTTATGTATCCAATGTAGATAAATAGTATTGTAATTGCTCCAAAAAATGAAGATATACACCATCTTTTGTTGATATTTTGTATTGAGGATCCATATCTTTGTAGGGTATGGATTTACGGCCTCCTAACTTAGCACTATCCCAATATTTCTTTATCCATATATACGGAAGGTAATAGTATTCATTATACTTGGAAAAATAAACAAGTATAAAAGCAATGCCTCCCTGTCTTTCAAAATCATCCATAAATACCATCTGATGCTCATGGATATTACATAGAGGTAATAATTCTTTGGTGGTCTCCTTGGCATCAAAGCATACACTAATGCCTTGCACAACACCTATATAGTCCACTGTACTCTTTTGTTCAAAATAAGCAAGTGATATATGCCTGCTTTTTTGATCTATTTTAATAGGTTTAATGGGGGTCGGAATCTTCTGTATCAGTCCTAACCCTTTATCACGGTACTTCTCATTGGTATAATTAATGAGCTCCTCTAAAGTACTTCCTCTTAATCCTCGTGTCTGCCAATATGCCATAATCTCCCCCCCTTATCTCTTACTCGTCTTTCAACCTTGCTATGACTCTATCTATTTGTTTGACTAACTTTTCATGATGTTCATGATCTTTCATCTTACTTAGCAATCTTATTCCTTCATTAAAACCCAAACGCAAAATAGCATCAATAACTTCTTCTCGTATATCCACCCTTGGATCATTAATCATATCTTCTAATATACTAAGAGCTTCCTTTTCACCACTATTGCCTAGTGCAATAACGCTATTACGTTGCAAGATTTTCTTACCTCGCCACCCTGATGCCGTTTTACCATAGCTATTCTTAAATGCTTTATTTGAGATCTCTAATAATGATCTATATTTTGGAAAAGGCGCAATTATGGGATCTAGTGTCTTGTTCTTCACTTTGTTATATGGACACACTCTTTGGCAGACATCACAACCGTAGATCTGTTTACCCATCTTAATTTTCATCAGAGGGTCTATATGGCCCTTATGTTGTGTAAGATAAGAAAGGCACTGTGTACAATCCACATTATGATCTCTCTTAATAGCACCCGTTGGACAAGCCTTAATACAGTAGTCACATGTATCACAACCTATAGTAAGTTCATAATCTATTGCTGATAAATCATAATCTATCAAGAGATAACCAATAAACACTTTTGACCCATAAGATTCATTAATCAACATTGCATTCTTTCCTATGAAACCTAGTCCTGCTCGGCAAGCTATGGCTCTATCTGAAAATGGACTCATATCTACAAAAGACATGGTCCTACAAGTGACATGATTTTGTAGATAACTTGCTAACTTTTCTAACTTTTCCATTAGAATTTCATGATAATCCCTGGATACAGCCGCCATACTAATATGGCCTCGTAACTTATCATCATCGGTATACTTCTCGTATTCTTCATAAGCCTCTAGAATAACAATAAAAGACTTACTATCTTCCATGGTTAGGTTAGGGTATATCTTACGCTCATAATCCTTTGACTCTAAATCACACATGTACCCTTTCTCTTCTCTCTGAACAAGGCGATCCTCTAACTCAAAAAAAGGTTTCGATGTACAAAACCCTATAGCGTCTACCCCAATATCACGACTATATGCAATTAATGCTTTTTGCAAAGCTTTATTATCCTTCATCATTCTACACTTCCAATGTACTGCGTCTATCTATTGAAATAGATATAAAAAGGCATTTACTGTGAAACCCACTTAATTATTCAAATAAACGTTCTATTATATGTTTGAATGTCCCATCAACAGGATCAATAATCTCTTTTCCATCTAGATAAGTCAGCATTCCAGTGTCTACATGAAATGTAATTCTATAGGCATGTAAGAACTGATGATTTAATCCGAAGTCCTCTTTAAATCGATCATTAACATTTTTCTTTCCATATTTATAATCACCAATAAGTGGATGTCCTATACTGCTTAAGTGAGCACGTATCTGATGGGATTTACCTGTAATAATCTGAACATCCAATAAAGAATATGCCTTATTATGATTAAGTGGTTTATAAATGGTTTTAATATAGTGACCATCCTTTTGTTCCTTGGTTATTTCTACTCGATTATGCCGGTGATTTTTGTTTAAATAACCTTCCATGGTGTTTTCTTTTGTAATATGTCCAACTGCAACACACTGATAATGCTTATCTATTTTTTTGTTAGCTACCAATGCATTAAGTTCTTGCAGGGCTTGTAGGTTTTTACCACTCATGATAATGCCACTTGTATTGCGATCTAAACGGTTACATATCCCAGGACGGAACCCTTTCGTTATACATGGATCATAATCACCTTTCTGTATAAGATAAGCAATAATCTCATCAACAAGGGATACTTCTCCTCCTTGGTCAGGCTGAGATAACAGACCTACAGGTTTATGGCAAATGAGGATATTGTCATCTTCATACAAGACCTTAAATGTAATCCCTATATGAGGCTTTAACATGTTATCTTGATTGCTAAATTTCTCTATGGTTTCCTCTGCCATATAGAATTGTAGACAATCCTTTTCTTGTAATATTTCATTACCCTGAATACGCTTATTATTGAGTTTTATCCTCTTTTTCCGTAGCATTTTATAAACAAAGCTTTTTGAGGCCTTACTTAAGTACTTCATCACATATTTATCAACTCTTTGGTTGCTTTCATCTTTTTTAATAACTATTTCTTTCATGGTTTACCTCTAGACAGATTGTCCTAATAATAAATGTGCTAAATCAACTTGAGTATCTGTATCCACATGTTTAAGTGTCCCTATCAGTTGTTCGTTCACATAACGATACATGGCTTCTTCGTCATTATACACACTTACTTTTGTTGAAAATCCTTTTGGTTTAATCAGCTTTTCAATATTTTCTTTATAGGCTAATATATCTTTTCGCTCTTTTTTCTTATTAATTAATAGCACTAACTCTTGATCGCTCATAACAGCTGCCTCATAGAATAACGTGTTCTTGCCTCTTACAATAGCTAGGCTGGCCAAACACACCAACTGATCGCTAACAGCCTCTAATCGTTTATAAAAACCTTCATTACCATCTTCGAATTGGCGATATAAAATATACTTAACAAGGAACTGGGCTTCAGGTAATGCCAACAATACAGTTAATAACAATAATACATTTCCTTCTAATATATATCTGTCAACGATTAATAAAGTAGCGATGACAACAACGCCTATTGCTGTTAGTAAGGCATACATCTTTCTCTGCGAACGGATATATCCATATTCTCCCTTAGGTTGTCTCATGTTCTGTAATCCTTTCTTTTGTAAACTTTATCCTATAAATTATATCATAGATTAGTATGGTTGAACATATCTTTCTCGGGTCATGATATAGCATACATGCTTAATATAACTATCCGTAAAGAGTTGAGCATTATGTTTAATACCCACTTCTTTAAAGTTTAGCCTTTTAGGTATGGCACGGCTTTTTGTATTTTTTTCATCCACATAGATATAGACTTTATTGAGTTTTAATCGATGAAATACGAGATGTAATAATGCTTCACAACAGGTTGTCATAATACCTCTTCCTACATAGTCTTTACCTAACCAATAACCTATAGATGTAGACTTTTCTCCCCAATTGATACCGTGTAAACCAATACGACCAACAATCTTGCCTCTATATATAATATTACATTGAAAGCCATTGTTTTCTGCATACTGTTGCATAGCTTTATGTTCAGAGTATCGGCAATCTCTCACACCCTTCATCACGTCTACCCATTTGAGCCATTTTTTTAGATGAACTCTTGACCCATCTATTAACTTATAAACCTCTTCAGAATCCGTTACATGAGCTAGCCGTAGGGATAAATCCTTATTAATTTTGTGTTCAAACATGAAAAGCAACGCTCCCTAGTATGATATTCCCTTATATTATTATACGCTTACTCGTGAATATTGAACGTAAGTTATACTATTTTTCTAAAATATCATGGGATGAGTGTGAGTAGCCTCTGAATAACATAACAAAGCCCCACTAAACAATTACATTTAGAGGGGCACAACCATTTAACTTATTATCTTTTCTAAGGCTTTTAATCAATATGATATTTGAGGGTAGCCTCTCTTTTTATCTTTTTATTCTTCTATACCAAATAGACTATTCATATTTGAATCTTTAGAAACCTTCCACTTACCATCTATTTTAACGACAATGAGTTCACTATCTGTTTCCACAAGATTTTCATCTTTACCCATTGCTTCTGTTAAAACATCAGTAATCATCTTGGTCATTTCTTCTTGTTGTGCAGCTTCATCTTTCGTTTCACCATCTGCAACTGACTCTAAAGCTTTTGCTGCAACTTCAGCTAATTGAGTCTGAGCTATTTCCATAATGTTTGCAAAATTAGGATGTTTTACAGTTAGTTTCACAGTTGCTTTATCACCGTCTTGTTTAACTTCTTTAACTTCATAGCTGATTTTACTAAATATCTGTGAAAGAACAGGGTCTGCTTCTTGATCTGTAGGAAGCTCACTAGCATCTTCCATGAATTCTGCTGCCTTCTTATAATCACTGGCAATTACACCATCTAAGAATCCAGAAGCTGCAACTTTTGCTCCGTCACCTTCTGATTTTTTTCCGCATCCTACACTTACTAAGAGTACACTTAGCATGACCATCATTACTAAAACTTTTTTCATATAAATTTCTCCCTTATTTATGTATTTGTAGAGATATACTCTACACGCTGACTTCCAGCTTCATAATTAAATTTACTCAAACAAGTAGACTACATATGACCCTCACCATATGACATGCATTTAATTACGTTACACATTATACCATAATTTCTAAAAATGTAAAGCATTTTAATTTAGTCTCTTAATATATTAATGTCTTCACCATTTAACACCTTGTTCAGATTTCGAACGGCGCACATTTTTCCACACATGGTACATGTTTTCTCATCTTCTGGTTTGGAACTCTCTCGGTATGCTCGAGCTTTGTCTGGATCAATGGCTAAATCAAGCATGCTATCCCAATCTAACTGCTGTCTAGCATAACTCATACGGTTATCCCATTCACGGGATTTAGGAATTTTTTTTGCAATATCACCAGCGTGTGCTGCAATCCTTGTTGCAATAATACCTTCTTTCATATCGTCTAATGTAGGTAGGCGTAAATGCTCAGCAGGTGTTACATAGCATAAGAAATCTGCACCACTCGATGCAGCTATGGCACCACCTATTGCACCAGTAATATGGTCATAACCTGGTGCAATGTCTGTAACTAAAGGACCAAGAACATAGAATGGTGCACCATGGCATAATTTCTTTTCTAAAAGCATGTTGGCTTCTATCTCATCAATTGCCATATGACCAGGTCCTTCTATAATAACCTGTACATTCTTTGCCCAAGCTCTCTTGGTTAGTTCACCTAAAACAATCAATTCTTTGACCTGACTTGCGTCAGTAGAATCTGCAATAGCACCTGGACGACATGCGTCTCCTAGGCTAATGGTTATATCATATTTAGCACATATATCTAATAACGCATCGTAATGCTCATAGAACGGATTTTCCTGTTTGTTCAATTGCATCCAAGCAAACATCAACGATCCACCTCTAGATACTAAGTTCATCAACCTTGGATTACGTCGGAATGTATTAGCTGTTTCTTGATTAATCCCTGCATGAATCGTAACAAAATCAACACCATCTTTACCATGTTGTTCAACTACCTCTAAAAACTCTTTAGCCGATATATCCTTTAATTCCTTTTCATAAAAGCCTAAAGCATCGTATACAGGTACCGTACCAATCATGGCTGGTGACATATCAATCAGTTTTTTACGAAAGTGAATGGTCTTACCATAATTACTTAGATCCATAATGGATTCAACCTTCATCTCAATGGCTGTTCTAACTTTGTCATATTCTCTATCCAAATCATAACTATCTTTGGATATTCCTAGATTCACATTAATTTTTGTTCTTAAACCTTCACCGACACCTTCTGGATCAATGTTCGTGTGGTTTTTATTAGCAGGTATAACCACTGTACCTTTTGCAATTCTTTCCATTAATACCTGTGGGTCCATACTTTCTTTTTCTGCTACTATTTTCATTTCTTCTGTGATGATGCCTCTCTTAGCTGCATCCATTTGCGTTGTATATTTCATGATTATCTGTTCCTTCCTATAAGCTTTTTTTAGGCTATTCATAGCTTCTGGTATATGAGAAGCATTGTAAATCTCCGACACAACAGCAATGGCTTCAACACTTCTGCAGATGTCGTCTGTTAAATTAGAAGCGGTAATGCCACCAATACCAACAAGGGGGATTGGTACTTCTTTTCTTATTGCATGCAAAGTATCCATAGACATAGGTAATGCATCTGTTTTCGTTGTTGTTGGAAACAAAGCCCCTACCCCAAGATAGTCCGCACCATGCCCATAAGCCTTCTTAGCCTCATCTACAGTTTTAGCTGTTATGCCAATAATGGCATTATCGCCTAATATGGCTCTTGCAGATGATAATGCTACATCATTCTGCCCTAAATGTACCCCATCTGCTCCAACCTCTAAAGCTATATCCACATGATCGTTAATGATAAATATCACGCCATGATGAACACATATTTTTTTGAGTGTTCCTGCTTCGCGTAAGAGTTTCTTCTTATCCTTACTTTTACACCGATACTGAAGAATGGTGGCACCATGCTTCATGGCAAGCTTTGTTTTATCTATGAGTTCATCATACGCTAACCCATCTTGTGTAACGAGATAGATATCTTTATTGAATGTCATGATAGTCAACCCCTCCTAGCGCCAATAGATTCGTATTTCTTCTTCTATAGATAGCATCAAACAACATGATCTTATAAGAACCAATTCCCTGATTGACACTTAAACACTCTTCCACATCTGTTGCGGCTACATGCATAGCCAACATACCGTAGACACTGCTGGCAAAGGGGTCTTTGCTACGGGCATAAGCTACGCCTATTAGTGTCGATATCATACAGCCTGTTCCAGTAATCTCCGTTAACCTTGGTGTATCCCCCTTAACCTTTGCCACTTTTGAAGCCGAACACACCATGTCATCTTTTCCAGTTATAGCCACAACAGCATTGTACTTCTTCGCTACTGCTACGCCAATGTCTGTTAATTCAGTTTGACCTAATGTCTCACCGTCTACACCTTTTGCTTTAGTTGTTAATCCAAGTATAGCTTTTATTTCTGAACCATTACCTTTGATAATATCTACATGAAAAGTATCTAAAATATCCATGATTATCTTTTTGCGGTATGATGTTGCCGCTACACCTACAGGATCAATAATAACAGGGACCTGATGCTTATTTGCAATGGCAATTGCATCATGTATGGCGGTTACCTTATCAGAAGTGATCGTTCCAATGTTAATAACTAAACACTGACACTGTTTGGTAATCTCTTCTAACTCTTCAACAGCTTCAGCCATAATGGGACTACCACCAAAAGCTAAGGTCATATTCGCCATATCATTAACGGTAACATAATTAGTGATATAGTGAATAAGTGGTTTTTCTTTACTTTCATAGATTTTCTTGTATATCGCTTCATATGTATTATTCATTATAAACCCCTTTCGGAAAATGCTTGATAGGTCCATCGCCACTACCTATTGAGAAGCCACCTTTAATGGCTTTAGTTATATAGCTTTTGGCTAATTGAATAGCCCTTTGTGTGGGATAACCTTTGCTCCAATTAGCCGCTATGGCAGAGGATAAAGCGCATCCTGTACCATGTGTATTGGTATTATGGATCCGTTCATGGTCATAGCTTATAAAATCATAACCATTATAATAAATATCCGTAGCTGTATCCTTTAGATGTCCACCTTTAACGAGGATATTCTTTGGACCTAGTTTGTGTAAGCGCATACAAGCTTTTTTCATATCCTGGATGGTTTTAATCGGCATCTTGGTAATAAGCTCAGCTTCTAATATATTGGGTGTAATCAATTGGCACATAGGAAATAATTCTTCAACCATCATGGTAATAGCATCACCTTTTAATAATATTCTGCCAGTGGTTGACACCATGACTGGATCTAACACAATATGAGGCAGATTATACTCCCTTAGGGTATTTAGGACTGCATGAACGATACGTCGATTGTATAGCATACCTATTTTAACACTGCCCACCTGTATATCACTAAATATGGCTTCAATCTGTTTTTCTATAATTAAAGGATCAAGTCCTTGAATATGTGACACACGCATTGTATTTTGTGCTGTTATAGCCGTAATCACACTCATACCGTAGACACCATGGGCTTCAAAAGTTTTTAAGTCTCCCTGTATACCTGCCCCACCACTGCTGTCAGACCCAGCTATGGTCAATGCTGTTTTCATGATAAAGACCTCTTCTTAGCCAAAACCATTCTTTTGATACCTGTTAATTCGAATATCAATACTGCTAATATTGCCCCTGCAAATGAACTAATCATAAAGGGAATGATAAAGGCAAATAGCGATGCTTCTTTTCCCATAAATAGAATAGCTACAGGAGAAGCAACCATGGCTCCAATAATACCTGTTCCAATACATTCTCCAAAAGCTGCTAAATATGTATTGGCATATCGCTTATAGAGCAAACCAGCAAATAGTGCACCAAATATACTGCCAGGAAAAGCAAATAGCGTGCCCATTCCTAAGATGTTACGTAATAGTGATACGGTAAACGCTTGACCAACAGCATAAAATGGTCCTAGAAGAACAGCTGATATGACATTAATCAAATGCTGCCACGGAAAGCATTTTGTTAGCCCAATGGGAATATGATAAGGACTTAAAATGACACCTAGGGCTACTAATATACCCGTTAATGTGAGTTTTTTAATATCAAGCTTCATGAAATTCATCCTTTCTACTTTTATGTACGAAAAATTAAGGCAGTCGCCTTTTGCTCGTACCTTCGTGGTGGAAAACTTATATTACGTAAGATGGATGATTGGATGTGTTACATAGATTCTTCTTATTACGACATATGTATAGGAGAACTTTTCCAATAGAAAAAGCAATCCGAAAGGATTGCCTCAATATCATCATGTATATGTTATAAGCTTCCCTCCGCTGGTATTAACCAGATCAGGTTTATAGGGTCAAAGAATCTTGTTCTTAATCTCAGCTGGCAACACCAGCACCCCTAGCAAAAAATATGTAGTTGTTGTTTCAGGTATATGGTAGCACAGTTTAATGGATTAATCAAGGGGAATGTTTTAACTATCAATCAATCATTAAACATGTTAGAATAAAAACATATAATTTTTAATGATAGGAGATAGATGATGACAGAATTCAAAGAACTGATTAACCATGCATCAAGAAGCAATCGCATTATACCTGGTTTTAATATTTTCGCTTATGAAGATGCTGTAGCTGTTTTAAGAGCTGCAGAGGCTTGCAATGCACCTGTTATGTTGTTGACCAATAAGAAAGCTATTAAGCATATCCCTATCGACTATTGGGGAATGTTACTCAATAAGATGGCAAAAGATGCCACGGTTCCTGTTGGTATTCATCTGGATCATGCCACAGATCTGAAAGTCATACAACAGGCACTATCAGCTGGATATCATTCAATTATGTATGATGGCTCTCAACTGCCTTTTGATGAAAATCTTAAACAGACAAGAGCCATGGCAACATATGCCCATAAACATGATCTAATAATTGAAGGAGAAATCGGTTCTGTTGGTTATTCGGATCGATCCGAAACAGAATACACTAACCAGTTTACCAATCCTATAGAAGCAGAGACCTTTAGTGCTATGACACAGGTGGACATGATGGCAGTATCTGTCGGTACAGTACATAAAATGGATATGCCAGAAGCCAGAATCCAATATGATCTGATTCGTGCTATTGAAGCTAAGACGGATATCCCCCTGGTTATTCATGGTTTTTCAGGGGTGAGTGATACAGATGTGC
>JMSU01000016.1_pt1 | contig 156133 bp, 143 predicted proteins | sample 179011 | NCBI WGS metagenome assembly JMSU01 (sample SAMN02769580, study PRJNA246767) | bioreactor metagenome | isolation source: Culture-1 Bioreactor ArsB derived from microbial biomass from the upper 2 cm... | place: Germany: Bremen | collected day 87 after inoculation
ATAGTAATTTATTTATTTCTAAGCCTATATCACAATTTGTTTTTAATATAACATTATAATCTTTCTCTATAATATTGTTTTTAACTTTAATATTATAGAAAAGGAAAGCAAGTATTATCACAATTAATAATGAAATTATATATATATTTAACTTTCTCATAAACCCTCCTAGAGTATTATATTTAGATATCAACTTAATATTTTACTTCTTAAGTAAACACCTCCTACCTATTATATAAGATAACTAACGGACTTTAAATAGTCATATTTATTAAGTAGTTGAATGAAAATTCAACAATACAATCTTACCATATATTTACATAAAATAAAAACATTTGATATCTAAATGGATTAACTGTAACTATATTTTTTTATTAAAATTAAATTTTTAAAACTACCATAAGGGGTACAGTCAACATTTCCAACTTATGCTGGCTGTACCCCAATAATAAGTTGTATCAAAATCATTCATGTACAACCTAGGTTAACTTAAAGATAACTTAAATTGAAAGATTAAAAACTATTAAAATACTGGTTTATGGGAGTGTACAAAATTATAAGTGTTCGGGACACTTTTGGGGTAGCGGATAACGAGGTGGCTCATTTAGATAGTGAAATGGTCAATATGGATAATACGAACAGTATCGTAAATAGACGTTTAGAATACTCTTGGATGGAATCGTTGAATAAATTGCTTTTAGAATAAATACCAGCGAAACTGCCAATAGGTACAAAGCAATTTGAAAATTTTAGACCCAACTCTATGGAATTAGCCAGTAGACAAGCTAGGCTATACGCAGTCTTGAAGTTTTACTAATAATAGTTTATATGTACTCCCTAGTACTTGCATTTACTCTATTTAAAGACTGATATTTCTTGAGATAAGTTTTATTTTCTAGATAATAATAATTCAAAAGTACCCTAGAACAGGCTTTTTGTTGTACTCTTTATCAAGGCTACCTATAGCCGATATAATATAAATTTCTCTAGTATAATTGTATATTCAAAGGGTATGAATGCCCCCTTTGTATCAAACATACGGTCAATATATAATTTTCATCTACCTTAACAGATCATTACAATACTCTTACAAATTCATTACAGGGTTTACAACTGGCGTTACAACACGCTTTTATAGAATATGGTTATTTTCCCCAAATGTTAATCCTATAACAGTGTTGGGTAAATATGTATATATACATCTCCTAACGATCTTCGCAATACACTACAATGATTTTTTGTAAACAGGGGGTAGATAATATGAGTAATTTAGCAAAAAAGTATTTAAGCGAAAATGACGAACACAAGAAGCTTTATGTTGATGGAATAATTTTAAAGGATTCAAAAGCACTAAAAATGCTTGAACAGGACTTTAATGACTATTTATTTAAAGTATACTTATGTGCATATATAAAAAAATCTATTCAATTTTCTTCGCTAAAAATCAAAAAAAAGAAAGATAAGATAGTAAGTCGAGAAAAATTGTATCTAAATGTTATAGATGTGAATTTTCAGGAGGAGAGAGTGAACCTTGTTCCAGATAAAAAAACAGATATGATTGATGAGGTTTATGAGTCTCAAAAGAACGTTGATTATGCTCAAATTTTCTCCAACAAAAAACTTTCAAATGCATTTATTAGGCTAACTAATAAGGAAAAAGAGATTATAAAGGAATGCATTGTAAAAGATAAGTCTCAAACAAACGTTGCTAAAGATCTTGGAATATCCAGACAAGCAGTAAATAAAATAAAGAATTCGGCATTAAAAAAATTAAATAGGGAGTTGAAAGGAGCGTGACTATGGAAGGTTTTAGTGATTTAATATCACAAATTGGATTTCCTATAGCTGCAACAGCCTTTCTACTGATTAAAGTAGAAAAGAAGTTGGACGAGCTAAATAGTACTCTTATCTAAATGACAGAACTCTTTTCACAAAAACAGTAGGAGGGATTTTTATAAACTTAAAAAAATTTAGAAAAACCTTTGAATCAGCTCAAAATGGAGACAACAATTCCTTAGAAGAAATATTAGAAATGTTTAAACCAATCATATATAAAAACAGCTTCACCAAAGGGGAGTTTGATGAAGACTGTTTTCAAGAATTAAATATACAGTTAATGAAATGTATTGAAAACTTTAAATTCAATAATGTTAATGAGCTACATAGCTATTTTCAATTCGAATAAGAAGGGGGATATCTCAGAATGACGAATTTCTGCGTTGTTTAAAATTTTATCGACTTGGCACGTACACTAGTACTAGCCAAACCGCTGAAATTTCAAAACCTTGAACTTCATTCATTCTGAAACACCCAGGGGCTAAACTCATAAGATGGTTTTATGAGACATCCCCTTTCTTACTTTTTTAGCCACTTTCATTATACCCAAAGGTTATGGACTTATAACAGTTAAAAATTTAAAAGCACCCTAGAGTGATTTTATCATCTTAATTGTTTAGAATCTTCGATATTATATTTTTGTTTTCTAGTATTATCGACATAACCAATTCAGCTACATCCCCTGTGACCTTAGTACACCTTTTTATATGTTCCTTCGATCCGAATTCATAGTCCTTAATAAGTACTCTACAACATGCGCTGCCATACTTTTCTCTAAATTTATCATGGAGCTCCTTTGATAGCTTCATAATCTTTTTATTGCTTCCTCCGGGCTTTTTCCTTCCATACACTAGGCCTATACCACATTGTCCTCCGGTCAAGGCTCCACATGAACAGCCTCCACCGCCCATGCCAACAGGAAATCCCGACGTAAGTCTCACATACTCTTCAGGCATCCCGCATTCTAATACCTCATTAACAGAAGACAGCACAGCTTCAGAGCAAAGATATTTACCGTCACTATAGTACTTTTCAGCTAGTTCTTTAGCTTCTTTTATAAGCTCCACATTACTTTTTTTCATATCCATCTCTCCAAACTATTCTATGTATAAGGTATTTATGAGTCTATTTTTTAATTAGATATCCAATGCTTTAATTACATTAAAAAGAACAAAGTGTAACAGCTTTATTATGTTTTTTCATGACTCTTGGCTTTCAGTATATCATAGAATAATCCGGAGGATCGATTGAAGTTCTTTATAACCAATTGCCCATCCATAAAGATTATCAATAGTAAAATTTTTCCTTTACTTTATAGGGAAATACAAAACATATATCACTACACAGATTATAATTGTATTGAATAAATACAACATCGGTATTCCTATATAAAAGCTTTTATGCTGAGTTTTATGTCTAACCATTGTCATTCCTAGAAGTACTCCAGCGGCTCCACCAATGGCAGCTGTTATAAAAAAGTTTCTCTCCTTTATTCTCCACTTATTCTTTTTAGCTTTATGTTTATCTATAAACATGATTCCAAAGCCAAATAAGTTGATTATAAGAATATAAAGTATAAAGTAAAACTCTTTATGTTTTAACAATTGCATCTTCACATCTCCTTCTACATATATATATAATGCAATTTAAATCTATATTTTGATTTCTTGAATATAAAAAGCGTGTCATACACCTTTACGGCTAACACGCTTTTTAATATAGTCTTTAAAGAATAACCTGAATTTTAGAGCTCTCTTAAATTTCCATTTCTTTTAAATACTCTGGAATTATGAGAGTGGCTTCAGTTGCTGCCTCCACCTCTTTTACTGTAAACTCAGGATTTATTTCTTGAAGCACTAGCCCTGATTCAGTGACCTCCATTACACCCATTTCTGTAACTATTAAGTTAACCTGTCCCTTTGCAGTTAGAGGAAGTGTACATTCTTCCAATATCTTGACATTCCCTTTTGCTGTATGGGTCATTGCAACTATAACCTTCTTTGCTCCTACAACTAGATCCATAGCGCCACCCATGCCTGGTACCATCTTTCCCGGTATCATCCAATTCGCTAGGTTTCCAGCTCCATCTACCTGTAATGCTCCAAGTACAGTTGCATCAACATGGCCTCCTCTGATTATTCCAAAGGAAACAGCACTATCGAAAAAAGCTGCTCCTGCTACTGTAGTAACAGGCATTCCCCCTGCATTTACAAGGTTCTCAATTTCCTTTCCTTCCTCTGGAGCCGATCCCATACCTATGAATCCATTTTCAGATTGAAGTATTACCTCTACACCATCGGGAATATAGTTAGCTACCATCGTTGGTAAACCTATTCCTAAATTAACGACATCGCCGTCCTTAAGCTCCTTGGCTACCCTTTTAGCTATGATTTCTTTCATTTTCGCCTTATCCATATCTACTTCCTCCCCTCGCTGATAACGTCAACAAATATTCCTGGAGTCATAACGTTATTTGCATTTATTTCTCCCACTTCGACGATCTCATCTGCTTCAACTATTACAAGGTCTGCTGCTGTTGCCATTAACGGGTTAAAGTTTCTTGCAGCTAAATCATAGTAGATATTACCCTTCTTATCCACCTTCGCACCCTTTATAAGTGCAATATCAGCCCTAAGTGGTAATTCCAATATGTATTCTTTACCATCTATTTCTAGTTTTTTCTTACCTTCTTCTACTATAGTGCCGATTCCAGTAGGTGTTAGGAACCCACCTAGTCCCGCTCCACCACTTCTTATTTGCTCTGCCAAGGTCCCTTGAGGAGTTAATACCACTTCTATTTCTCCCGCATTCATCTGCCTTCCGGTTTCAGCGTTTGTCCCTATGTGGGAAGCTATTACCTTCTTCGCCATTTTATTAGATATAAGTCTCCCTATACCAAAATCCGGTCTAGCTGTATCGGTACAGATAATAGTTAAATCTTTAATCCCTTTTTCTATCATTTTATCAATTATAATATGTGGAGTACCTACCCCCATGAACCCAGCTATCATAACTGTCATACCATCCTTGATATGTTCAACAACTTCTTCAATAGTTTTTACCTTATCCATGGTTCATTATCACCTCTACTTATTTTTTTGAAAATCCGTAATTTTGCCTCATTTATAATTATAGCAGATATATAGGGTTTACATAGTAAAACTTAATTTATTCATGTACAAATACTCAGTGCTTTTGGGAGTTTTGGCCATGGACAAATTAAAGCCTTTACTTAAATTCCTATATGTAAAGCTTTTAAATAAAAAATCCAGTACATAAAAGCCTAGTCACTTTGCTTTATAATATACCGGAATAATATTTTATATACTTAAACCCAAATTATTCATGAATAACTCGGGTTAAACCCAGATCACTCATAGAAAAGTTAAATTGCTTGATGATTTAAATTAATCTCGTTCCAAAAGCCTTTAAACTCATTTACAATTTCTTTTTGAATACCCATTCGTCCTTCATTTATTTCACTATAGTTAGTTCTTAACATTGATACAATGTCTTTATCTATCTCATTTCTCCTAGCCATATCCTCTAGAACAAACAATGCTCTTTCCTTTTTCATCCCTTCACGATAGGGTCTGTCTTCTGAAATAGCAGTAAAAATATCTGCTACAGCCATGATTCTAGAACCAAATGATAGTTCTTTATCCGTTTTATTGAAAGGGTATCCTCTTCCATTTAACCTTTCGTGATGGAGCCCTGCCCATTCATATATTTCTCCAATACCTCTTATTTTCTTTAAAATAGAATATGTATAATAAACATGCTTTTTAACTATGTCGAACTCATCCTTAGAAAGACTAGCAGGCTTTTCTAATATTTTCTTTGGAACTGCCAACTTTCCTAAATCATGTAAGTTTCCAGCAATTCTCATCATCTTTATTTCTCTTCTCGACATTTCTGAGATTTCAGCAAGCTTGCAAGCAACATGGGCAACTCCGCTCGAATGGGTCGCAGTAAATCTGCTTCTGAAATCAATTATTTTTTCAAATATCTTTGAGATATTAAGCATTTCATCTATATCAATTAGATCGTCTCCTAGAATAGCATTAAGAAGAGTTAAAGTATTATTTGAGCTCAGACTCTGCCAAATTAGTTTTGATCTGGATGTCTCTGTAAAGGCATCAACAATATCAGGGTTAAATTTTTTCCCCTTCTCCTTTGCAATCTGCTTCATTATACAGTCCATCTGATTTGGCAAATCTCTTCTCCAGTCCATCAAAACATCTATTCTATCGGCTAAGTGTATAACTTGACTACTTATAGAAACATCTATATTTTTCTCATTAAATTTATTAATATTGTTCCAGCTAACATGATGACACCTTACTATATTCGAAATCCTGTCAAAGGGTTTGTACATCTTAAGCAAACTATGACCAACCAGTGAATGAAGATGCGGATCTTTCAAATCAAATTCTAGGCCATCTAACCTATCCTTTAGAGATAATGCTCCTACATCATGTAAAAGGGCACTATAAATTAAACTCTTAATATCATCTTTTTTCATATTAAGCATTAAGGCCATATTTAAAGATAAAAATGCCACTCTTATATGGTGTCCTACAATAGCAGGACTGATTAGATCTAAGCTCTCTGATAAAGCTAGAATCAAGTCAACTTTAGGAACATTCTTTTCCTCCATAAACAAACCCCCAACACAACCAAATCGATCAATTTACTAATCATTTATATCTTAACACAGATTTAGACATTTATCTTTCTTATTTTACATATTTTTCACAATTTCTTATGGCACTAAACTATCAAAAAACAAAAATTAAGAGAGCACTAAAACTAAGCCCGGATTATTCATAGTAAATTCAAAATTACTTGCACCCTTTCAAACTTTCCATGAATAATCCAAGCTTAGCACTCTCTTAATTATAATTATTACACCTTAGAAAAAATATGGGTTTTTTACCTGTTTTATATGCCATCTGTAGTTACATTTGTTCTATTAAATCCGCCTCTCATGCCTGATCCAAAGCCAGCTCCAACTCCTCTACCTTGGCCTCTTCCAGCACCACCACATCCCATTGGGAAATTGAAGCCATTTTCTTTGTGGTAGCTTTCCATAGTATCAATTCTCTCATTCCAGTACTTTGCTTGTTCCTCTGTAATTTGTTTGTCCTCTACCGACTTCTCAATTTGATCCTTTTTCCATTTAATCATTTCCTTATACCAATCTGGGTTTTCATTAGCAGTCTCTGCAAAGGCTAACGCTCCAAGTGATAGTACCATTACAGCTGCAATAGCTAAAATAATAATTTTTTTCATTTTTATTCTCCTTTCTTGGGTTTATGTATATAGATTTCCTAGTAAAACTTAATTTATAAATATACAAATACTCAACGCTTCTGGGAGTTTTGGATGTGTATAAATTAATAGCTTTACTGGAGTCTCTATATCTTACATCTTAATTATAAGTTTAACTTATGAAGGAATTATGGAGATTCATAAAAAAAAGAAGATCCTTTTCTTCATATTTCCTCCATAAGTTTCAGTTATCATGTTATTAAAGAAAGTAATATTAAGGGGGTCTAAAAGATGATGCACTGGATGGGTTTTAATAGATTTGGATGGATGGGAGGCGGTTTTATGATGATCCTTTGGCCATTGATGATGGGATTGATTTTCTATTTCGTTTTTAAACACAATAGAAGACATTGTGTGCCTATGTATAATAATAACAGTAGAGCACTTGAAATTTTAGATGAAAACTTTGCTTCTGGAGAAATCACTGAAGAGGAATATTTGCATAAAAAGAAGTTAATTACTAAATAGCAAGGGGTTCCTAAGCAAGGATTCTCCTTGCTTTTTTCATTGAGGTCATTTCTCGAAGAGAAATCTGACCAAAACGAAGGGGTTCGATGCCCCTGAGTTTTCATTTTATTATTAAAACCCACAAAAAAGTGCTAAAATCGTATTAGAGGTGTGATAATATGAAAAATAAATTTAAAATTTTAATTGTTGAGGACGAAGAAAAGATATTAAACGTTATAGAAGCATATCTTCAAAAGGAAGGTTATGAAGTTTTTAAATCTACAGACGGTGCGGAAGGATTAGATATTTTCAGAAAAGAGTCTCCACATCTAGTAATTTTAGATCTAATGCTCCCCGGCCTATCGGGAGAAGAGATATGTAAAAACATTAGAAGCTCTTCTGATATACCAGTAATTATGCTTACCGCTAAGATTAATGAGGCCTCTAAGCTTGAAGGCTTTTCATTAGGTGCCGATGACTATGTAACCAAGCCTTTTAGTCCAAGAGAACTAGTAGAGCGTGTTAAAGCAATACTTAGAAGAAGCTATAGGGATAGAGGTCCATTATCGGATATACTTTCCTTTGAAAGTGATAAACTTAAAATTGATATAAGGAAGCATGAGGTTTCTAAGGATGGAGAAGTAGCCACTTTTACCCCTAACGAATATAAGATTTTACTTATACTCGCTTCAAACCCAGGACAAATCTTCTCTCGAGAACGACTCGTAGAAAAAGCCTTTGGAATCGATTATGATGGTTTCGATAGAACTATAGATACTCATATTAAAAACATAAGGCACAAAATAGAAGATAACCCTAAAGATCCTAAATATGTACTTACGGTCTATGGAGTAGGTTATAAGTTCGGAGGATAAACGATGAAAAAGATAAGCTTAAATAGAAAACTACTCATAAGCTTTATATCAATAATTCTTATTTCCCTTTTAATTACAGGTATTACATCAACCTATATGATTGATAGAAAATTTAATCTGTATTTACTTAAAGAACATGAGGAAAAGATTGATACTATTAGATCTATCATATCCTCGGCTATTGGCAAGAGTCCTATAACACCGGATTTCGAAGGAGAAGGTCTTACCAAGTACGCTATTTCAGAAGGATACGTTATTGAAATTTTTGATTTAAATAACAACTTATTATATACCACCGGAATGTATCCACTTATGGGTCATCAAAACAATGGACATATGATGGGTCCAATGATGGGAAAAATGTTTCAAAATATGTTTGAAAGTTATAATGAAGATATTTATCCATTAGCCCACAAGGATAAGGAGATAGGAAAGGTAACAATAGGTTATTTAGGCGCTTCAAACATCTCCAAGGAAGCAATGTCATTTAAGTTGACACTTTATAAATCAATACTTATCTCGAGCTTTATAGCGGTTATGGTCAGTGCCTTTATAAGTATTATAATATCCCGTCAATTAGGTATACCTATTAAAAAGATTACACAAGCATCGAAAAAGATTAAGGAAGGCAATCTGTCAATCCGAACTGATATTAAGACTAATATCGATGAGATATCGGAGCTTTCTTCTTCGATTAATAACTTAGCTAATACACTGCAGCAACAGGAGGCTTTAAGAAATCGTCTAACATCGGATATGGCCCATGAAATAAGAACTCCTTTAACAACTATAAAAAGTCATATTGAAGCTTTTATAGACGGTATCTGGGAGCCAACAACAGAAAAATTAGAGGATTGTCACGATGAAGTAACCAGACTCCATAGCTTAGTGGAAAATTTAGAAGATATCAACAAACTTGAAAAAACGAATTATGTTTTAAGCAAATCTGAATTTAGAATGGATGAGGAACTAGAAAAGATAGTTAATTCCCTAATACCACAGTTTAATAAGAAAAATCTTAAGCTTAGCTTAGATAGCAAAACCAACCTGAAAGCTTTCATGGATAGGGATAAATTCAAACAAATAATGTACAATTTACTCTCAAACGCCTTTAAGTACTCGTGCGAAGATGGGATTGTAAATATTAAATCCTATACACAGGATAATAATCTGTCTATTGCCGTTGAAGACTTTGGAATAGGAATTTCTTCAGAGGATTTACCACATATATTTGAACATCTTTATAGAGGTGACTCTTCAAGAACCAGAGCTACAGGCGGCTCAGGAATTGGTTTGACAATAACAAAAACCTTGATAGAAGCCCACGGTGGAACTATTGAAGCTGAGTCCGATATTAATAGAGGTACTATATTTACGATTAAATTCCCTCTAGAAAGCATCACAAACATAATAAAAACTCCTTGATGAATATTATTATTTATCTAAGGAGTTTTTTAATATTCCGATTACTTGACTAATTCTATTAATGGTCTCATGAGGCAAATCATTTACTGATATAAGCAATTTTCTTAAAGCCATTGTCTTATCAGTATAATAACTTTCTTTTTTTTCATTAATATGTTCGATAATTATTTTATCTATCAGATCTACAGACCCAAACTTTTTATCTGTGTTTATTCTTCCTAGTAAATAGTCTAGAGGCACATCAAATATATCGGCGATTTTTGTTAATAACTTTTCATCCTTTGGGAATCTAGTGCCTTGCTCATAATTACCAACTGCTTGCCTAGTAATCTTGAGAATCTCAGCCAAATCTTCCTGGGTCATTTCATTTTTCTCTCTTAATTCCTTCAACCTTGTTGAAAAATCCATGCCATCACCTCTTATATATGTTAGCACAAAGCTATATATAAGATAGTTTTTCGAAACAATTAGTGTATTATACTTGAATTGGCAACTGTTTGTGTCGTATAATGGGGTTATATTACTTTTTTTGGAATCCTACGAGGTGAATAAACATGCTGAAAGAGTTTGAGAGTACCATCGCCGAACTAATAAGATCTAAATACGATGAATTATTCTATTTTGAAAATGATGAGTTTGAAGAAGCCCTTGAACAAACCATGAATCATCTACTAGCAAACAATATCCTTTTCCTAAAGGATATAAAGTCAGAAGAGTTTGTAGAAAGCCTGTGGCAGTATATTGTTATTAAAAGAAGGGTGTTATGATTTATAGAAATCGCAAGAAATCAAAATGTGGATTTATAAGTGCGTTCTATATATAAGTTACGAAAAATCTACTACATTACGAAGATTTAACATCCCTAAAAACGCTGGCTGTCAAATCTCCAGAATGTAAGATGTTTATCGTATTATATATAGTTAAAATTCTAAGGCTATATAGATAAAGTGTGTATTCTCTTTGATGTAGGGTTTACATAGTAAAACTTACTTTATACATGTTCAAATACTCGATGCTTCTGGGAGTTTTGAACATGTATAAATTAAAGTCTTTACTTAAATCCCTATAGAGTCTACACACTTTATTTATATAGTATTAAATCCGGATTAAAGCTGTTTGATCTCCTTTTTATGTTTTAAAACAAATTGTTTTCCATAGAAAACACTGTTGTTTCTATGCTTCCAATTCTAAAATTGTAGATTTTCTTTACAATATTAAACCCAACTTTCTTCCAAAATTGTAGACCAATTAAGTTTTCTTCTAATACTCCTAATCTTATGCTCTTCACATTATGATTTGAAGCCCATTTTTTTAAAAGATTTGTAGAATTTCTCTCCTAGCCCCTGATTTCTCTTTTCCTTTGCAATCATCATTAGTCCAATGTACCATATACCTTTTTCCGGATACTCCTTAAGCCCCTCAATAATTCCAATCAAAGCATCCTCTTCATCATAAATTCCTATAACTATTTTATCTTCACTTTTTTTGCCTTGGGGAAGACCCTCAAATATATCTTTAGCAGTCTGTATGCCTACTGATTTTAATCCTTCGAGTTCATAATAGTCTAGACAGTTTTCACAAAGTTTAAGTACTTCCTTTATATCTTTCTCAGCTCTTAACATCTTGGCCTTATAATCTTTCATTTGAAATAAAAGGTCTTTATTATTTTTCATTTTCTCTACCCCCAAAAACCTAGTTTTTTACCCAATAACTACTACAATCGTTGCTTCTATCTAAAAAACCATATTCTATAAGATATCTTCTAAGGGTAACATAGTCATCATGTATTCTACTGAGTATTCCATTCACTTGTTTTTCACTATATTTAATATTATTTTTAAACTTTTCTGCTATATATCCCAAGACAATGATTTTCCTCTTTTCCTTCCTAGGAATAGTAGTTAGAACACCATCCTTCAGATAGGTTCTTATTACCTTCTCTCTTTCTGCTTCTGTAATAGCATACCTCTCATCCACCATTGTCGCCCCCTTATGAATGTTAATTAAACCCTCATTCTCCTCGCTTTTATTTTCAAGTAAGGCCATTATTGATAAAAATACCTTAGCCTGTTTTTCTTTTTCCCTTAACCTAAAGCGATGATTTCTTATAGTAGATGTACTTCCTCCATCGGTTTTATTCATGATTTCCTTATCGCTTAATCCTTGATAAAAGTATCTCATTAACTCATTCTGAATATCAGTAAGTCCAGTATATTTTTTATTCATATTGATTAGATATTCAAAAACTGAACTATGCTCCTTATTTATATGATTTTTAGCAGCTCTTTCCGCATCATATAAGACATCTCCTTGTGGATAAATAACTCCTTTTTCAAAGGTTTCTCCACATATTAAACAAATATATTTCTCTTGCTTTAAGCTATATAAATAACCCTGTTTTATCTCTTCTATGGTTGCATTCCAAAACAGTTCACTCACGCTCATTCAAACACCTCTTTATTTCGTTTGACTATATAATAACATTCGTGAGTATTGTTTGTCAAAATCGAGTCTAGCAAAATTAATAGGATGTCTCAGAATGACGAATTTCTGCGTTATTTAAAATTCAGGCGACTTGGCACGTACGTCAGTACTAGCCAAACCGCCTGAATTTCAAAACCTTGAACTTCATTCATTCTGAAACACCCCGGGGCTGAACTCATAAGATGCTTTTATGAGACAGCCCCATTTTGTAAATAAGATATAGTTTTCTATATTTAATGCACAGTATTACTATTGACAATCACTACAACCGCCTTCTTGCGGTAGGGAAAATTCTTTAGAATCTTCTAAATCCTTTATATCTACTTCATTTAGATCATTAACGGCTATAAGCTTAGTTGTGATCATTCCCATCCAGCAAGTAATAGTAATTGATCCTTCTTTATCTGGAATAAACTCTATGGTGTTATCCTTTGACGTAAGATTTCTTTCAATGCCATATTGTGGAATACCTATTGGATTATTACAACCATTAATACTCAAAACGTCTAGGTTTATTTTTACGGGAACTCCTGCTTTGACAACCCTAACATCGGGTACGTATTGGTTTGATTTTATTGTTAAGTTAATGATCTGCTTTCCATCTTTCATTTCAATTTGATTCGTTTCAGTTATTTCCTTTCCCACTCCTCCTATGTTTAAGGATACTCCCGATAATGCCAACCCTCTATTAAGCATTATAATTCCTAGAGCCATTACAAGAACAGCACTTAGTTTCATTATTTTCTTACCAGATTTTCCACCGATCAATGAAGTTATTGCTCCGAAGCCAAACATCAATGGTACTGTCCCTAAGCTAAAGAAGAACATGGATAAGGCGCCCTTCATTACGCTCCCCGTGCCCAGGGCATACAACTGCATAGTTTGAAGAGGACCACAGGGCATAAAACCATTTAATAACCCAACAAACAATGGAGTTAGAGGACTAGATATGTTATTGATTCGTAGTTTAAGCTTTGGAATCTTAAACTTAATCCAGCTCGGTAGATGAATAATATTTAACATTTTAAGTCCTAGGGTGAACATAAACACCCCTGCAAAGACAGCTACTATTCCTTTAAATTGGCCAGATGGAGATATTATTCCTCCTAAACCTCCAACAATTCCACCAATTATCGTATATGATATAACTCTACCTACATTGTATAGAAGAGAAGGTTTGCATTTCCTTTCTTTAGTCTTTGGTCCTACACTCTGAGATAATGCTAATCCACCACACATAGCAATACAGTGAATAGAAGTCAAAAGTCCTACCATAAGTATTAAACCATATCCCATTCCGTCTGTAACTTCAGGTATAAAATTAAAGCCAATAGTATTTTGAATTATATAAAGTCCAGCAAATAAAAGAATAACTAATGGTATAACAGTTTTAAAAGAATTTCTAGACTTTAATAAAACCTCATATCCTAGCTTCTCAATAGCGTTTATTAGAGAGATTTCATCAATTTTATTCCCATCATAGGTAATATCCACTGTAAATTTTTTCATACTTGCTTTTGCTTCTTTAACCCCTTCAACCATTAATAGGGTTCCTTCAATGCGCCTTTCACAATTTGCGCACACCATGCCATCAATATTTAAGGATATCTTTTCCAATATACTATTACCCCCTATACCTATATAAAATCATTTTCTTAATTTTATCATATTGTTAAATTATTTTCAAAACTTTTGGAATATTCTTCGTGTCAACAATATAAAAGCTTTATTTAAATCCAAATCATTCTATAAAAATGAAATAAATTTTAGAGTGTCAGAACTATAGAAATCAAAATCTAGATTTATACGTGCGTTCTATATATATAATAAGTTATTTATAATTTGCCTATACTAATCTTGAAAAATAAAAGAAGGTTCTATTGTAATGGCTATTATTGGAAATATTTTTAACGAAAATATGCAGGGCTATCTCACAAAAACATCTTTTTGAGAAGCCCTCGCTTTTTCTATTAACTAAATTTCCCCATTTCATCCTATTTTCTTAGTATGGAACAAGCCTATGTCCTCATAAGTTATAAATATAGGATAATATTTTTTTGATTTTAAGGGGGATTTAATTTATGAATAAAAAAGATAGTTATTACTCAATGGAAGATACTATGGGAATGAATCCATATATGGGAATGTCAATGATGCCGATGGATTATCCTATGGTGACAGAGGATATAATTCCAAATATGGCTATGATGAGTATGCAACCTATGATGCCGATGAATCCAATGATGATGAGAATGGACATAGATCCTATGATGGTAGATGACAATATGGCCCATGAAGATTATATAAACTATATGATTAATATGAATAAATACATGGCTTATATGTATGAAGCTGAGGCATATAGAATTAAGGCCATGGAATACATGAATAAAATAGACTAATAAGAAAAGAAGCTTCCCACCTCATATAGCGGGAAGCTTTTTCTATATCTATCTAAATAAATTTTCTAAGTCTGTCATGAATCCTCTTGCTGGCCTTCCTACATTTATATCTCTAGCCATATTTTTTAGTCTCGATATTTTACTTTGATCTACTGTCACAACTACCTTTTTAATAGATGGATCTATGTTTCTGATTCTGTTTGCACACTGGGTACGTAATGCTGCTACGTTTTCATTTGTTCCTGGAGTAGTATTAGCTCCAACATAAGCTGTATCTCCATTTTTTACAACAGTAGTATCATTAACACCCTTTATATTGTTACATGAATTTTCCATTTGATTTACCTGTGTAGAGTTTGTTCCAGTCTTTGACGGCACTTGCATATTCTCTGGTATATTGTCATATCCAAAGCCTCTTGCATCGTTTCCTGTATCAAAGAATCCATATAATCTGTTATCTGGTGTATAGCTTTGTCCATAATCTCTACCATTTCTTGTATTGTCTGTCACACCATAATTTGTTCCATTTCTTGTAGTGTATCTATCATTCTCCATATAGTACCTTGTACCGTATTTATTATCTGGTACAGGCCTCTCTTTTGGTTCCGTTGTCGTACACCCCACAATAAATGCTGAAGTTACCAACAATAAGGATAGGACAAGAGTTATGACTCTTAATTTATTATCTCCCATTAAAATTCTCCTTTCTAACTCCTTAGTTTAAAGCTTTTCTTCGTCTTTAATTTAATATTGTTTACCTATAGAGAGTTCCTAGTAAAACTTAATTTATGCATATACAAATACTCAGTGTTTCTTGGAGTTGTGGATGTATATACATTAATGACTTTACTGAAATCTCTATATATAGATAACCATCTTTACTGCATAAAACATTCTTTGAAAAAGCTAGAAACGTTCATCATCTTCTGCAGAATATTTTTTATTGTAAGACTTGATATCTATATTTGATACATCTATATTTTTTGTTCTTTTACATACAATTATCTGTTGTACTTTTTTCAATACTTTCTATTATTTACAAAACAAATATAGTTTTTTTTTGCATTAAACTGTTGCATTTTTTTTACAAAACTATATAATAATATTAGAATATTCGCATATAGTTGTCTTGAAATTTTTAAGGAGGTTGTTATGTCATTTACACTGACTTCATCATTTTTAAAGGCCCTAGCCCATCCTACTCGTCTTAAAATCTTAGATCGCTTAAAATCCGAAGATGAACTATGCGTCTGTCATATTTATGAGGACCTTGATCTTGAGCAATCTAATGTATCTCAACATTTGAAGGTATTAAAGGGCCAAGGAATATTAACTAGTAGAAAAGATGGCCTTCAGGTTATGTATAGGATAAGGCATAAGGAAGTTTTGGAAATAATTGACCTTGTTAAAAAATCTTTACACAGTCAATTAAAGGAAGATCAAAAACATTTTGAAGTATAGAGTTCATATAGCAAAACTTAATTTATACATATACAAATACTTAGTGTTTCTGGGAGTTTTGGAGATGTATAAATTAATAGTTTTACTTGAATCTATATATAAGGAGGTGCTTTATATTTGCTAAAATCTATTGCAGATTTCATAGTAGAAAGACTTTTAGGATTAGATCTTCACTCTAGATTAGGTGATAGTATCAACTTTTTTATCTATGATACACTAAAGATTATTTTACTACTTAGTTTTATGATATTTACTATTTCATATATCAGAAGCTATTTTCCACCGGAAAAGGTTAAAAGCATTCTCGCCAAATTTGGGGGTTTTTGGGCGCATTTTATGGCCTCTGTTTTAGGAGTTTTATCTCCCTTCTGATCATGCTCAACAGTGCCTATTTTTATAGGTTTCGTGGAATCGGGTATTCCACTGGGTGTTACCTTTACTTTTTTAGTTACTTCTCCTATAGTTAATGAAATAGCAATTGGCTTTTTATTTATTAGCTTTGGATTAAAAATAGCAATTCTCTATACTGTAGCCGGAATGATTATTGGTATTGTTTCGGGAATGGTAATTGAAAAGCTTAATTTAACTCATTTAGTAGAGGAATATGTTTATCAAATGCATGTTGGTCAGGCAGAAACCCCCGACATGGATTTAAAACAGAGGGCAAGCTTTGCTCTAGATGCGGTGAAGGATATCGTCAAGAGAGTTTGGATCTATGTTCTAGTAGGTATTGGAATAGGTGCTGTATTGCATGGCTGGTTTCCTGAAGACCTTATAGTAAAATATACCGGTCCTGATAATCATTTTGCGGTTTTTGCAAGCGTTTTATTGGGTATACCTCTTTACTCTAACGCCGTAGGAACTATTCCAATTATCGAAGCTTTAATTTCTAAGGGTGCTGGTGTAGGTATTGCTCTATCATTTATGATGTCAGTAGTCGCCTTATCTGCTCCAGAAATGATTCTCTTAAAGCAGGTTATTAAACCAAAATTGATTGCTATATTTGTTGCAATAACTGGAACATCTATTATCTTAGTTGGATATTTGTTTAATATTATATTATAGCGGAGGTGTTTTAATGGATATTAAAATCTTAGGCTCGGGATGTAAGAAATGTACTACTCTTTATGAACTTGCAGGGGAAGTTGCTAAGGAAGCAGGAGTGGAAGCAGACATTGAAAAGGTCACTGCCTTTAAGGATATATTAGCCTATGGCGTAATCAAAACTCCTGGCCTAGTAATAGACGGAGATTTAAAGATTTCTGGAAGAGTTCCTTCTAAGGATGAAATAAAGAAACTTATATCAAAATAAAAGGAGTGTTTATTTATGGAAATAAAGATCTTTGAAAGCATCTGCTGAGGCGGCAGTAAAGTTGCACCCATCGTTGATGCGGTCTTAACTGATTTAGGTTTGGATGATGATTTCCAAATCATAGCTGATATTCCATCTTTAGCAGAGGCGGATATAAAGGAAACACCTACTCTAATGATCAATGGAAATCTTAAGTTTGTTGGCAAGATTCCTAGCTTAAGTGAAGTTAAAAAAGCTATACAGGAAGAGATATAAATTGAAGTGACTGTCTCATAAAGGTATCTCATGAGTTCAGCCCCAGAGGGGTGTTTCAGAATGAAGTTCTGAGACACCCCCATTTTGTTTTTTAATATTTATCTTTAATTTCACGCCAATTTGGGTTTTCTTCTTTATGCAATGATTCTAGTAAAATTTCTGCTGTTGTTATGTTTGTAGCTACTGGGATTGAATGCACGTCACAAAGTCTTATTAATGCTAGTATATCTGGTTCGTGGGGCTGTGCCGTAAGTGGATCCCTTAAAAATATAACTAAATCGATTTCATCACATGCAATTTTAGAACCTATCTGCTGGTCTCCTCCAAGTGGCCCTGAAAGATACCTTTTAATTTCTAGATTTGTTTCTTCATTAATAATTTTCCCTGTTGTTCCAGTTGCACAAAGTTTGTGATTTTTAAGCATATTTTTATATTTTTTTGTGAAATTAACCATTTGCTGTTTCTTTTTATCGTGGGCTATGAGTGCAATATTCAAAGCTATCTTCCTTTCATGTTAATTCTCTTTTATAGAGTATTTTATCAAATTAAAAGGATTTAAGGAAGTTAAATTGAAGTTATTTAACGAAATAATAATTATTTAGGAGTTGTACATATCATGAAAATAATTAAGATTGATGAAGGCATTTTTCAATATTGCTTTAGTGGAGATGAAGAGCCCAATATGGGGTATAATATTTTTGCCCTGATAGCAGAGAAAAAGGCTCTTATTATTGATACCGCATATACTACGGAGGCTCAGCAGGTTAGGGATGATTTAGAGAAAAATGGTATAAAACCAGAAAAGGTGATAATATCTCACTTTCATCCCGATCATGCAGGTGGAAGCTCAGTTTTCAGCGACTGCGAAATAATTGGCAGTAAATTTTATAAGGTTAATATGAACAATTGTCGCAGATGGGCTCCAGAATATAAGTATGTTGAGCCAAATATTCTAATTAAAAACAATGATAGGATGGAATTTGGTCCCTTCAAGCTAAGCTTTTTTTATACACCGGGGCATAGCAATTGCAGCATTTCAACTGTAATTAACGATAAGTTTATTCATATAGGTGATTTAATTATGGCTTCTAATACAGGAAAGCCTCTGTTACCAATAGTTACTTTTAGTGGAAGCTTTTTTGAGCATATATCAAGTCTTGAGCTAATTAAAAATTTACACATTGAATATCTTCTTTTAGCACATGGATTACCTATGATGGAAAAAGAAAAAATTAATGTAGAAATAGATGATAGAATATATTACCTGAAAAAAGTTCAAAAGTCCAAAGGTAATCTAAGTGCTGAAGATTGCTTAAAAAGACCATTGGAAAATTATGAATGCACTAAGTGGCATGATACTAATAGTAAATATTTCAAAAGATTTTTTTAGCTTTTTATAGATAAACAACATTACACTTAATATAAATTTCAAAGAAAATAATGAACGCTTCTACATTTTTTATTTGAAATTTATTAGAGCTTGAAGTTGTTTATCTTTAAAACACTGTTTTTATTTAGAAACGTATGGATTATCCTTTATAAAGAATCTCCACTGAAAATCCTTTGCTTCCTTTGCATAATCTATGTTTATCCTATTTGATACACCTATATCAAATAGATTGTATCTATCATCTAAAAGAAATAATTCCTCTCCTGTCAAATCATCTCCGTAATTTCCCTTAGTAATATCAAGTGCTTTGCATAGCTTGCCTGGACCATTGGTCAAATTTTTTATCTGTCTCTTGCTTAGCTCTTTTGATTCTTTTTTATATCTATTTAGTGCTAGCTCTTCTATTTTACCTACTGGCTCCAATGCCCTTATAAGAACTGCAGCACCTTCTCCCTCTTTACTAGTCACTATGTTCATACAGTTATACATACCATATATCAGATAGACATAAGCATACCCTGGTTGGCCAAACATGATTTCAGTTCTCTTTGTACGTTTATTATCATAACAATGACAAGCCTTATCTGTAGACCCTACATAGGCTTCAACTTCAACTATTCTACCCATTAATTCCATTTCATTTACTTTATGGACCAATATCTTACCTAATAGTCTCTTTGCAACTTCAATGGTATCTCCTTCATAAAAGCTTCTGCTTAGTTTTTTCATTGTTATCTGCCTCTTTCATATCTTATAGATGTATTCAAACAAAATAGGGACATCTAGTCCCCTAATTTCAAATCACATTTATCTCCGAAATGACCTATACAGTATCTCATTTATTTTAGCTTCTTGATGCTTCCAATTATACTTTTGATTTTGCCCTCTTCCTCCAATGTAAATTGAGTCTTTTTATAAATTAATACATTTACTACTTTATCATTTATTCTCAGTTTATAATAGAACATATATCCTTGGGTGGAAAGATCTTTGATAAGTATCCCATAGACTTTGCCTATTCCGTCTACATCTAAGGTTTCCTTTCTCGTTATATGTAAGTATTCATCGTCACCAAGATCTGCTTCAAGGGTCTCTTCATTTACGACAGTATCCTTATCAGACACTTCATGTATACTTAAAATTCCACTTTTTTCATTCTTATACGAAACATAATAAAAACCATCTTTTGATTCTTTCTTATCCTCCTTATATTCCTTTGGTATCTCTATACTCCACTCTTTATCGATACTCTCGTAATTAAATGTAGTATCTTCTTTGGTGCATCCTGTAAAAGCAACAAGTACGATTAAAACTAAAACAACTGCTAAAGATTTTTTCAATTTCATCTCCTCCTCATGAATTGTTTAAAAATTCATATTATATATTATACTATATAGGTTCAAGTAAAACTACTATACATCTACCCATTTTTCATTTTCTCAGTTCCATTTTAAGGATTTATGGAAACTTATTCTGGTTAAAGAGAAAAAAAATTTGGTAATAATACATTATAAGGAGGTTTTAGTTTTGGCAGATAATATTAATTTAATGATTACGGGAATTCAAGGAGATGGAACAGCTAGTATTGGCAATACATTAATAAAAGCCCTTTCACGACTCGGTTATTATACCTATGGATTTAGAAACTTTTCTTCAAGGATAAAGGGTGGTCATACTAACTATGTAATAGAAATAAGCACTAAAAAGGTTCTAGCCTGCAATGATAAGCTAGATATACTTATTGCTTCAGATATGGAATCCCTAGAAATTAATATAGATAAATTAAAAAAGGGAGGATTACTCATTCATGATTCTTTAATCGATCCTAAAGATTATTTTTCTAGACGGGATTTTCATATATTACCCTTCCCTTTTATTGATATAGCTAAAGAATATGGAAGCTTTATCATGAAAAATACTTCTTTAATAGGTTTTTTAGGAAGATTATTAAATATTCCTATGAAAAATCTGGATGAAGTTCTACGAGAAGCCTTTATTAAAAAAGGAGAAAATATAGTTCTACAAAACCTATTTATTCTTGAAAAAAGCTATAATTTTCTTATAGATATTAAACCCTTTATTAAAAAGTATAACTTAGACACAGTCACCACAAAAAAAAGACCCTCTATGCTCGGCAATGAGGCCATAGCTTTAGGTGCTTTGATGGGCGGTTGTAGATTGGTAACAGCATATCCAATTACTCCTGCTTCAGAAATCATGGAATATCTATCTAAAAATATTGAAAAATACAATGGTGTATTAGTACAAACCGAGGATGAAATAGCAGCTATTACCATGGCTATAGGCGGTTCATATGGTGGGGCAAGAAGCATGACTGCAACTTCTGGTCCCGGTATATCTCTAATGATGGAAGGAATTGGCCTTTCTGGTATGGCTGAAATACCTATAGTAATAGTGGATTCTCAAAGAGCTGGACCAAGTACTGGACTTCCTACTAGACATGAACAGAGTGACATACAGTTCCTTTATTATGGGGCTCATGGTGAAATACCTCTAATTATTGTAACTCCATATTCAGTAGAAGAGTGCTTTTATCAGACATTAAATGCCTTTAATCTAGCTGAAAGATATCAATGTCCAGTGATTGTTCTGAGTGATCTTTCTTTGGGCTTATCTCGCCAAACAATCGATGCTTTAGATAAGAGCAAAATAACTATTGATAGAGGAAAAATCGCCGATGAAAAGGACTTATCAACCTCCACGAAGGATTTTAAGAGATTTGGTTTTTCTAAGAGTAGTACATCACTAAGATCTTTTCCAGGAATGAAAAACGGTATTCACAAGGTTACTGGTCTAGAGCACTCAGTGATTGGTGTGCCTAACAGTACACCTGAAAATAGAAAACGGATGATGGATAAAAGGTTAGGTAAAATAAAGGAACTTGAGACCAATGAGAATATTGATCTCTTTGGGAATTCAGATAGTGATGTGTTGGTGCTTTCAATAGGTTCGAATTATGGAATCATTAAGAAGGCAGTAGAAAGTTTTAATCTTCCCATAGCCTATGGATTATTTAAGATGATAAAGCCCTTACCTACTAAACAGCTTCAAGCTCTATTAGGTAAGTATTCTAAAGTTCTTATTGTTGAAAATAATGCTACGGGTCAACTTATTTCAATAATCAGACAGGAGATGGGCTATGGTGAAAAACTACATAGTCTCATTAAATATGACGGAACCACATTTATGATAGAAGAAATAAAAGACAAGGTGGAGGAGTTGATATAAATGAATATAATCGATAAATATAGTAATGACGTGACTCCTACTTGGTGTCCCGGTTGTGGTGATTTCTCCGTTCTTCGTTCTGTTAAGGCAGCAGCTTCTCACCTTAATATAGAAAATCATAATTTATCAATTGTTTCGGGTATTGGTTGTTCCGGTAGAATATCTGGATATATTAATTCCTATGGTTTTCACAGTATTCATGGTAGAGCTCTTCCTATAGCTCAAGGTATTAAGCTTTCTAATCAAGATCTTACTGTAATTGCCATGGGTGGCGACGGTGATGGCTTTGCCATAGGGACAAATCATACTGTCCATGCCATGAGAAGAAATATAGACATAACATATATAGTTATGAACAATCAAATCTATGGACTTACAAAGGGCCATACTTCCCCTTTGAGTGAGAAGGGATTTGTTACCAAAAGTACTCCCTTTGGCTGTAATGATTCCCCATTAAAGCCCGGTCTCTTAGCCCTTGCCTCGGGAGCTTCATTTATCGCCCAGGGATTTTCAGCCTATCAAAAACAATTGGTTGATCTAATAATTAAGGCTATAAACCATAGGGGGTTTTCCTTTATAAATGTTTTCAGTCCTTGCGTTACCTTTAATAAAACCAACACCTATGAATGGTTTCGGAAAAATCTAATAAATTTAGATGAGCATCAGCACTTTGATACAAGTAACTATAAAAAGGCTATGACTAAGTACATCGAGACCGATGGTCTTTTTACAGGATTACTTTATGAAAGTAAAGAAATAGACTTTGATGAGGAACTTTGTAATAAGAAAAATAGCTCAGTAGTCAACCAAGATTTAAATATTTTAAAAGATTTTGACAACTTAGTAAAAGATTTTATATAATTATATATACACAGACCAACACCCCTTGATTTTAAAACCAAAGGGTGTCGGTTGAAGCTATAGTTATATTTTTATGGAGGATTAGATATCAGCGATATTATATTTTTGTTTGCTGATTATTTAGTTCTTTCTTTTTTTATTGATCCTGTACTAATTTCAAATTACTTCCACCTGCACTTAAGTCAAAGAAATAATTTCCACTGTCAGAATATGAGTTTACCTTAATTTGGTATGTACCTGTGCTTGTAGGTTTAAATCCAATATTTTCTTGTCTAGCTGAGCTAGTTGATTTTTTTACTTGCGTTCCGCTTGGATCATAAAGGTATACATCAAAATCAGGCTTTCCACTCCAAAATACGCTTTGCCAATCAGGCATTACTAGTGTTATAGAAATAGGATAATCAGTATTATCAACTGTAAATTCCCAAGTATCTATTGAACCTTTTTGTGCTAAATCTTCTGAAGCATACATGTGGTTAGGTGTAGCTATATTGCTTCCACTGAATCCACCGGCTTCTTTAATTACCTTGTATCCATCTAATCTACCATAACCATAATCAACATCCTGACCATTTCCTGCCCAATCTTCAGCATTAGAAGTAATAATATTCTTTACTTGAGTAGGTGTTAAGTTTTTGTTAGCATCTAACATTAAAGCTACAGTTCCAGCGGTAAATGGAGTAGCCATGCTGGTTCCACTGTATGTTACATAACCATTTCCTGTATTTGTCTTTGCTGATGTAATATTTGTTCCTGGTGCTCCTATATCAGGCTTCATTCTACCATCTGCAGTAGGCCCTCTACTTGATAAGAATGCAAGTCCAAACCCATCTTCACCTACATCTATCATATTACCAACTGTTAAAGCCTTTGATGCTGCTGCTGGAGCTCCTATTGTATATTTCTTTGGTCCTGCATTTCCAGCTGCTACAACTACTGTTATACCACTTTCAACAGCTTTATTTACCGCTAATGAACTAGCATCTGTACCATCAGAGCTTCCAGAAGTTCCAAGACTCATGTTGATAACATCAATACCATAGGTATCTTTGTTAGTAATACACCAGTCTACTGCTGCAGCTGAACCACTTGATGGGCCTGTACCATTAGCAGCAAGAACTTTAAGCCCTATAAGAGCAGATCCCTTTGCAACACCCTCGTACTTGGAGTTTCCATCGCCTTCTCCAGCAATTGTTCCAGCAACATGGGTTCCATGTCCGTTATCATCATAAGGAGTAGTTTTATTGTTTATATAGTCCTTCCATGCAATTACCTTTCCACCATCTAAGTCAACGTGAGCTGCATCTATACCAGTATCGATTACTGCAACAACCACGTCATCCTTTGAATAGCTACTTAAGTTTCCATCTCTATCTCCATCTAATCCAAAATCTGTTCTAGCTTTCTCTGTTCCAAACCAGTAGTCAGCTGTATCATTAAATGCTACTACCTCTTCATCATATTCTATATGCTCTACAGCATCACGCTTTGATAACTCTTTAATTTCATCCTTGGTTAATTCCATAGCCACAGCAGGAATGTTTTCAAATTCGTACTTAACTTTATTCTCACTTAGCAATGTTTTTATATCTTCGTCATTACTTTTTGTCATGCTTACATTCTCTTTAAATACTACTATAACAGCAAGCTTCTCATCACCTTTAACCTTATCCATCTCTACGGATAAGCTTTCTACTAGCTTGTCCTTATTATTATCATACAACATCTTAATGTCTTTAGATTCCTTCTGTATGCTGAACTCTTTCATCTTTTCTTTTCCCTCTCTAATGATATCATCATTAGCAAAACCATAGGTCATAAGTGAACCAACCATTAATGTGCATAGGAAACCTGCAACAATTTTTTTACCATTAAACATGTTTTTCATTTTTTTCCCCCTATTCATATTGTGTTTAACTTCCATTTCTATCATCTTTAAATCTAGTTTCCAAGTACATTGGAATCACCCCCCTTTATATGTGGATAACCAACACCAGTTTTTCAAACCTATTGATCACTGCAGTCAGTTATCTTTATATTAAATTCAAATCTAATGAAAGTAAATGATTTTATTCATTTCAACTTATATTTAGTAAATATTTTTACAAGTTTTGATTTACTTAATGATACTACCATTTTTTGCCTATGTCAATATTATTTTGATAATTTTATGAATTTTGTAAATATTTAGTTATAAAGCACTAGTTTTTTAACATAAAAAAAACTGCTGTAAGATATCTTACAGCAGCACTACATTTCTTTATTTCACTTTGCTAGGTCAATGATGGAATCTGGTTCAATAGCCCATGGATGCGGATCAATTTCTGCCATGGCTGTCACCCCTAGCGCAGCGCTCAAGATTAGTGTAACTAAGGTCATTACAAATAATTTTTTCAATTTCATTATAAGTCCTCCTCTATATTAATATTATTAACTTACCATCTAGATATACCAGCGGAACTATTAAATTATACATATCCAGGGCTTCCACAAGTATTGAGTATTTGGATATCTATAATTTAAGTTTTACTAAGAACTTTCAATATTCAAGCCTAAACTTAGAAGCTCTTTGCTTTTTTCAATATTTCTATCAATATAATAGTGGGCTGCTTTAAAATATATATCCTTCGCTTCATTAACCTTACAATCCTTATTTCTGATGATTTCCTTGACATTTTCTATCAACTCATCTATGCTACTGTCCTTCTTCCCGTGTATATAGCTCTTAAGAAGCTCTTTATATACATCTATTTGAAGGTGTCGTTTTCCTTTTACATTAGCTTCTTCTAAAGCCTTCAGTAGATATTTTTCTGACAAGTCATATTTCTTTATATTTCCATATCTTTTGCCTAGCTCAATATATATATCCTCTAAATACTGATAATTCATATTGAGTCTGATTTTCAAACTCTTATTTATATATTCAATAGATTTTTCTTCTTCATTTATTTTTAAATATAGATCACTTAAATTCATAAAGGCTAATGCCAAGAACTCTTGATTCCCATTCTTCTCAGCTATTTCTGCAATTTGTTCAAATATTTTTTTTGTAATAGAATATTTTTTTTCCTGAAGATAACAATTTCCCTTTAATAATAAGATATCGCAGTATTGCGATTCCGTTAGGTCATCGCCCATTTCATTCTCTAATTCTTCTAACGAGGACAAAGCTTCATCAAATAGCTCTAGTTTTTTGTATGCCAATGCATTATTGAATAGCACTCGTTTTCCTATGTAGTTATCTCCTGATTTTTCATTTTCTAAAATAGCAAGAGCATAATTGTTTAGATTTATAGACTCTTGATAATTTTTCAGCCAACTGGCACACCTTCCCAGTTTCAAATATAACTCAGCGGTTTTCAATTGGTTTGAAATCCGAATATAGCCTTCTAAGGATTTTAGGTAATTTATATGGCTTTCATTAAATTGTTGTCTCTTATAGTAATAATCTCCCACTAGTTCATATATTTCTGCCTTTTTATCTGCAATATCCCAGTTTCTGAAGATCTCCTTTGCTTTATTTAATTCATTTTCAAATTCTTCATTTTCTTTATCTATATATTTCTTTAAATTATTTAAATATCTTTTTAATAAAATATTAGCCTGAACAATTTCATCTCTCATTAAATATTCTACATCTATATTAAGAGGAATTTTCTTTTTCTCAGCTGATTCATTCATAGACTCTACAATTATCGTTGCAGTATCTTTTACAAGTTTCGTCTTCCCATTTTCTATATAACTTATTAAATTTCTAGTCACTTTTCCGCCTGTTATTTCGTACTGCTTTAACCCAAGGTAACTCCGTATCCGTCGGATCTTTTCCCCTGGAGGTAGAATAACCTCATCTAAAAAATACATCTATTTTCCTCCCTATTTTACTATAACTTATCTGCAATATGTCCGTATCTACTGTGCATGTCTACCTTATATTAACATATATATTATTTGAATGTAAATAATATTACTAATTTCTCATTACTTTTTTTAGTTACATTTTCACGATTGTATTTACTTGTTCTTTTTTGTGATAAAATCTCCGTGACTCCAATTCTTATAACTTTTATTGTTTCATCATATGTAATATCGGGTAGATACTTAAATAATACAATACGAGAGGGGATATCATGAAAAAGTATAGGATAGCTGTACAACAGGGCTTAAATGAAATTACTCAATTATTAAAGGATAAGGGTCATGATGTAGTTCAATTTGAAACCTCTAAGGCTAATGTCGATATTACAATAATATCAGGAGTAGACTCTGCGTATGAAGAGATTGAAACTGCCCAATGTAGAGTTTGTGGTCCCGACGAGAAAATGCTTGTTATAAATGCAACAACTCTTTCCCCAGAGAAAGTTTTAGAATATGTTGAAAATATTAAATGCTCATAAAAGAAGTGTCAATGACACTTTTTTTATGAGCAAATTGCACGTTTTTAAACACTTTTTATTATGATAAGATCCAAACCTTATCTTAAGCAGTTCCTGAATAGTTTATTATAAATCAAAATACATCTCGTATTCTACAGGATGAGGAACAATATTAACTCTTGAAGCATCCTGTCTAATTTGTTTTATTTGGTCACCAATGATACCCTGTGAAAATACTCCGCCTTCAAGTAAAAAATCATGATCTTTTTCTAATGCATCAGCTGCTTCATCTAAGGATTTAGGTAATCCTTTTATTTTAGCCTTTTCTTCATCATCCAAATCAAAGATATTTACATCGTATGGTCCATAACCTTCTTCTACTGGATCTATTTCATTCCTTATTCCATCCAACATAGCCATAAGTAAGGCTGAATAAGCTAAATATGGATTACAGGTTGCATCAGAAGGTCTAAACTCAAACCTCTTGGCCTCAGGCTTTTTAGCATAGCCCGGTATCCGTATTACCGAGCTTCTATTTGCAGTTGCAAAGCACATGCTAACCGGTGCTTCATATCCTGGAACAAGTCTCTTGTAGGAATTTGTACTTGGATTTGTAAATGCCATTAGGGCAGGAGAATGCTTAAGTATTCCTCCGATTGCATATAGTGCTGTCTTACTCAAATTTGAATATCCAAGGTCATCATAGAAAACTGGCTCTTCATCCTTAAACAACTGAAGGTGTACATGCATTCCATTGCCTGCTTCTCCAAAGAAGGGCTTTGGCATAAATGTCACGGTTTTATTATGACTTATGGCCTCATTTTTTATAATATACTTGCTAAGCATGGTTCTATCGGCCATTTCAAGTAAACCGCCGAAGCTAAGCTCTATTTCAAGTTGTCCTGGACCACCAACCTCAGCATGGTGATATTTTACCGGCACTCCATGTTCTTCTAACTTAAGAACCATGCTGTTTCTTAATTTAAAATTAACATCGTAGGGAACATCTACATGATATCCCTTCTTATGATGTACCTTGAACCCTAAGTTTCTAGTGTCTTTTTTTCCTGTATTCCACTCAGCCTGTTCAGCATCCAAGTAAACTTCCATATGATTTGGTGAATTTATATAGGAAATATGGTCTAGTATATAGAATTCAAACTCTGGCCCAAACATAGCCTTATCAGCGATTCCTGTACTACTCATATAGTCTTCTGCTTTTTGGGCAACGTATCTTGGATCGCCTTCAAACCTCTCTGTTTCATCTCCTAGGGCATATATGTTACCTATCATAGTTATTGTGGGAACTTCATTAAATGGATCTACAAAAGCACTTCCTAAGTCGGGCTTAAAAACCATATCAGATTTTTCAACGCTCAAGAATCCATAGCTCGATCCATCAAATCCTATGCCATCTTCTATTATTTCTTCAGAGAATTTTGAAGCAGGTATAGTCAGATGATGCCATCTTCCAGCAAGGTCAATCACCTTAAAATCTATAAGCTTTATCTCATGATCTATATAATAGTGTCTAAAATCGTTCAAATCTTTAAACATATTAGTACCCCCTACTTTTTATTTGAAATCGTTTTCCTCAAAGCTAATTTTACTTATTTCCTTTGCTGTAGATAATACCAAATAAGTGTATGTACTTTTTGCTATGCTATTTATCTTATCAATTAACTGCTCTAATTTTTTTGTATTCATTGTCTTTACCTTTATCAGATAACAGGTGTCCCCCGTTACCTTGTGACATTCTAAAACTTCAGGTATTTTAGACAAAAACTCTGCCATTTTATCTATTGGCAAATGGCCAATTGGAACAGATATAAATGCGGTTATATCCATGCCTGCTTTATCACTATCTATTATTGCTGTATATCCCTTTATTATCCCCTCCTGTTCTAACTTCTTTATCCTTTCCTTAGTAGCAGTTGTTGAAAGTCCTATTTTTCTACCTAGCTCTGTCGTACTGATTCTTCCATTATTCTGTAATTCCATAAGTATTAAGTAATCAAATCTATCCATGATTTCATTCCCTTCTTAATTAGATTGTATATCAAATAACCTGTTTTGTCTATGATTTTTAGTCGTTTAAAGTATAGCTTTCTCAATTCATAGTTGTTTTAACTGTAAAATTTGATTTCCATAGTCGTATTCACTAATATGGATTTATAATTTTTTCTCTAATATGCATTATCATTATCTCTTTTTCTATATATCAAGCTAGATATACCCTTTCTTTTTTACTATTTTTTATATACTTCCTGATAACCCTAAATACAAATTGGTCATACTAGTGATATAATAGTGATTGACGAATGTAGTCACATATCTTTTTAGTTAGAGAGGAGGGACTGGTTTTTTGCCAGTTTAAATAATGAGCCTAATACTTAATGCATTTGCTAATGTATCTAGAATGTTGCCTAAAAATGTGAGAATAAGCTTAACTCGTAAATTAATCGATAAATTTTTAGATACATATTCTGAAATTGAAGTTATAAATAAAGAAGTAATCGAGAAAAGAAAAGGAATTCCAACAATATATATCGGAAACCATCTTAGTAATGTGGATGGAGTACTCCTAAATAGGTTATTGAGGGATAATGATGTAGCTTTCATGGCGGGAGTAAAATTAAGTAAAAATCTTGTCACTAATTTGGTTCTTGACACTGTGAAAACTATACATATAACCCCTAATACTGCTGATAAGAAAGCTATAAAGGAAGCCCTAAAATATTTAAAAAACAATGGATCTATATTTATTTTTCCTGAAGGTACTAGAAGTAGAGAAGGTTCTATGATAAAGGCTAAAAAGGGTTTTATACTCTTAGCAAAAATGTCTAAGGCTCAATTTGTTCCCATCGCTTTGCAAGGTACTGAGGAGCTATTACCTATTAGTAGCGATAGTATGAGTAAGGAAAATTTTAACCATTCCAAGGTTAGAGTAACATTTGGAGAGCCCTTTAGTCTTCCTGAAAAAACAGAAGATAATAAGGGTATATGGACAGAACTGGCTACGGAGTATTCTATGAAGAAAATTGCAGAGCTGTTAAGTCCTAAATATCGCGGTGTATATAAATAAAAACTAAGGGGCATCGAACCTCCTTAGTTTTGGTCAGATTTCTCTTCTAGAAATGACCTCAATAACAATCTGAGTAAGGGAGAAATCCCTTACTCAGATTGTTAACAAAGTTAACAAGATGTTAGGCTGTTAAGAAACTCGAAGTTCGAGGCGTGCTTCAACCAAGAGACCGCAGCGTATATAAACATACGTAAGGGTTCTTGGTTGAAGTAACAACGAAGAAATTCGGGTTTGTTAACAGCCTTAGTAAGGGTGAAATTCCTTACTCGTTTCTATGTTGTACTATATCTATTGCTCCTAAGACTACATGTGCTAAACCAAATCCCATTATTCCCCATGCTACTTTATCGCTTTTGCCACGGGAATTTCTTGACATAAGGGCACCGGTTGTAGCAACAGCGGTCCCAAGTACTGTTGGGATTAAACCTTCACGCTTTCCATTCACTGAGCAATAACCTCCTTAAATTTAAGGATTATATAGATATCGATGTTTATACACTTTAAAGCCGATATCTGTATAGAGTTCACATAGTAAAACTTAATTTATAGATATATAAATACTCAATGCTTCTAAGAGTTATGAATACGTATAAATTAATAGTTTTACTTGAATCTCTATATACTTATGATGGGTAATTTACAAATAAATATCCCTGTTAAAAAAGAACAAAAATAAAGTTTTTATCTACAAAACTACTACCACAATTTTTACTAACCGAGGTGATTATATGAAATTTTTAAATATTTACACAGATGGTGCATGTTCTGGAAATCAAAACAAAGACAATGTCGGTGGCTGGGGTGCTATTTTAGAATATGGAGATAATAAAAAAGAGTTATTTGCTGGTGAAGTCAATACTACTAATAACAAAATGGAACTTACAGCTGTGGTGAAGGCTCTTGAAAGCCTTAAAAAGGATGAATTAAATGTTAATATTTTTTCTGATAGTTCCTATGTAGTAGAATGTTTCACAAAAAAATGGTATGTAAAATGGCAGCAAAATGGTTGGAAAACCTCTCAAAAAAGCCCCGTTGAAAATAAGGAACTTTGGGAGAGCATACTATCTCTAATAAAGAATCATAAAAAAGTTAATTTTTATAGGGTTAAAGGTCATATTAATCTCAGTAATGAATCACAGATAAATAAATGGTTTACAAAATTCAAGTCATGGAATGGTGACCACTTTACAAGGGAAGATTTTCTATATGTAACAAAAATGAATATACGGGCCGACGAACTAGCAAATCTAGGCATTGATGAAAATAGAAAATAGCATTCATACTATTTTCTATTTTAGCCATCCTCACTATCAATAGATTTGTTCCATAGAAAAATCATGAACCTGAAGATAGTGCTTAAGTACTTCTTCTAGCGCCATAAGAGGCACTGGCCCAATCAACTCAGCTCCTTCTACTATAACTCCATAGCGAGCAGCCTCTGAGCGAATAGTTTCCATAACTCTCGGAATTGGAGTTTTTTTATAATTAACAAGATTCATAGAAACTTGAATCATTTTCTTTTCTTCCAATCTAAGGGCAATCGCTCTAACGTATTTATATCCTCCTTTGGCACCTCTGATAGACGCTACAATCTTCTTTCCTATTTCTAAATCTTCTGTTCTTAGATTTACATTAAAAGCCACTAATGGGAAACGAACTCCAGTTACAGTAGCACCACTTTTAGCAATAAATTCATGAGGGCCTTCATCAGGCTTCCATTCCGAGTTCTTCATTTTTTCTTCAAGGGCTTCATATTGACCCTTTCTAATCTTGACTAAACTTTTTCTTTCTGCTGTTGTTGCAGCATCTTCATAATAGTATACAGGAACTCCAAGTTCTCCTAGGAAGCTGCCAAATTCCTTAGCAATTTCAATTGCTTCTTCATTGGTGACATTCTTCACAGGAATAAATGGAACAACGTCTACTGCTCCCATTCTAGGATGGCTTCCTTCATGCTTTGCCATATCTATTAATTCAATTGCCTTAGCGGCAAGTCTTTTCGTTGATTCAAGTACTGCTTTCGGTTCTCCGATGTATGTGAAAACAGTTCTGTTATGGTCCTTATCAGAGTCGAGGTCAATGATCCTAACATCTTCTTTGGCTAAAAGTGCTGCCTTTACTTTATCAACAGTATCTAAGCATCTACCTTCACTGATATTAACCTCTGCTAGTAAACTCTTCATTTTTTCTATACCTCCCCCTAATAATTATTTAGCTCATCAACATATTTCTCAAATTCAGATTTTTTTTCTTGATCTTTAATAAGTGGTAAATTAGCTTTAACGTTTAAGATACATCCCTTAATCCCTGCATTAGCTAGCATAATTGCCTCAGCTAAATCCGACCCTGCATTGGGATTTGATTGTCCCTTAAGTATCATTCCTAATTGGTATATCCTTTTACACCTCCATCCATTGTCCTTTGGAACTGTTGCCGCTGATATTCCTCCATTTTGTATTGCTATAGAACGCTGCTTTTTTTCTTCATCCGTTGATTTTGGAAGAGCATATGCATCCTTTATCATGCAAAATGCCTTTTCATCAGCCTGTGCTCCAGCAAGCAATTCTTTAGCTAATTTATCTGCTTCTTTATATACCTCTTTATATTCATCCACTGTAAGTCCATAATCCTTCTTTAATGATAACTTGGCAACCATTGATATCATCCCAGCTGCCATCGCACCAGCCAAAGCAGATGCAACTCCTCCTCCAACTGTAAAGTTGTCTGAGTCAATAACCTTTTTTATCATCTCTGTTCCAGGCATAGCTATATTCACTCCCTAGTAACTAGTCTATATATGCTAAATTGCATATTCAAAAGATTCTTTATCATAAATAAACAACATTAACATTTGAAATTTATTAAACCTTAAAGTTGTTTATCTTTAGTGTTATCTATGACAATCTTTCCTCTCTTTATTACTTTCTCTACAAGATTTGATCCAAGCCTATAAATTACATCTTCATATGTAGATGTATCCCAAATCTGAATGTCTGCTAGTTTTCCCACTTCCAATGAACCCCTGTCTCCTTGTAAGTTAAGTGCCATAGCACCACCGATTGTAGCTGCTCTAAGGGCCTCAGCAGGAGTCATTCCATGCTGTCTGCATGCAAGCATCATGACAAACTGCAGGGATACATTCCAACATCCTGGACAACAATTTGTAGCCAATGCCAGAGTCATACCTTCTTCAAGCATAGGCCTAGGATTAAAGGGTTTTGGATGTTTTACTGCAAAATCTATGGCTGGGAGCAGTACGCCGGGAACCTTTGCCTCTGCTAATTTACCCATGACTGATCTAGGTGTATAGTTGAGGTGATCCGCCGATACCATCTTCATATCTACAGCTAGATCTGATCCCCCTATATAGGAATAAGCGTCTGTGTGCATTTTAGGTTCTAGACCAGTTTCTCTTGCGGCCTGTAGTATTTTTTCAGATTCCTTTGACGTATAGTGACCTTCATCGCACCAAATATCACAAAATTGTGCTAAATCTAACTCCGCAATCCATGGAATCATTTCCAATAATAGCATCTGAATATACTTATCTTTTGGAATATCTTCAGGCCACCCATGGGCACCTAGAAAAGTAGATACAATGTCCATAGGCAAATTATCATTTAGTTTTTGATTTATCTTCAGCATCTTTATTTCAGATGATGTTGTTAGACCATACCCGCTCTTGCTTTCTACTGTAGTTGTTCCCGCACTAATCATTTCTCTTAATCTATGTTCAGCATGATCAAATAATAATTGCTCTTCTGCATGTCTCGTCATATCTACAGTAGCCATAATCCCTGTTTTTATTCCCATTCTCTCTAAAGCCTTATTATCATTGGTTGTCATACGCGCTGCATATTCTTTTACTCGGGATCCTCCAAATACAAGATGGGTATGGCAATCTATAAATCCTGGTAAAACAATTTTTTCACTTCCATCTATAACACAATCGTCATCATAGTTTACGATATTTTGAACTTCTTGTTTTGTACCAACAGCTACAATTTTTTCATTTGATATGGCTATCCAACCATTATCAAGCCTTCCTATTAAATCTGCTGCATTTTCGCTACAAGTTATAAGCTGCTTACAATTGGATATTACTAAATCTGCTTTTATTTTATTATTTTCCAATCCCCATCACTCCTCTAGCAGAAAGATTATGCCTAAAATTATCAACGCTGAATAGAAAAAAATGATATATTTGCTGATTTTTTTTAATTCAATCCCCCGATTTTCTCTTCCACTGTCTTTACAATTTCATGGCTTGCCACTAATTTAAAGCATGTCTTCATGTCCTTATAGAAGACTCTATCATTTTTAACAGGTTCTACGTATTCCCTTACCTTATCATAGGCAGCTTTTGTGCCTTCAGCCAGATTTTCTTTAGCTCCAAACTCTATTGCCTGAGATGCTGTCATAAGCTCTATGCCCAATACATTCATAACGTTGTTAAGTATTTCCCTTGATTGTCTAGCAGAAATAGAACCCATACTCACATGATCCTCTTGATTAGCCGATGTAGGAATAGAATCTACACAGGCTGGATGTGCTAGTACTTTATTTTCAGATACAAGGGCAGCTGCAACGTATTGAGGAATCATAAATCCAGTATTTAAGCCTCCGTTTTCAACCAAGAATGCAGGTAGTCCACTTAGACTCGGATTTACAAGTCTTTCAATTCTTCTTTCACACACATTTGCTAACTCAGCCACTGCGATTCCTAAGAAATCAAATATTAATGCCATCGGCTGTCCATGGAAATTCCCTCCTGAAATTACATCTTTGCTGTCGGCGAAAATCAAAGGATTATCAGTTGCCGCATTAAGCTCTATACTTACTTTTTTAATTATATAATCAATGGCATCCCTACTTGCACCATGGATTTGAGGTATGCATCTTAATGTATAGGCGTCCTGTATTCTTATTTCTCCTTGCCTGCTTGTAGACTTACTTTCTCTGAGCAGTTTTAACATGTTTTGTGCACATTTAATTTGTCCTTCATGAGGCCTTACTTCATGTATCCTTGGGTCATATGCATCTATAATTCCACTTAAGGCTTCTACCGTCATGGCAGCACTAATGTCAGCAAGCTTAGTGATCATTTTAGCATCATATGCTGTCAAAGCTCCAACTGCAGTCAATACACAGGTTCCATTAATTAGAGCTAATCCCTCTTTAGACACTAACTCTACAGTTACAATACCAGCTTTTTTCATGGCCTCTGCCCCTGGCATCATTTCACCTTCATAATATGCTTCTCCTTCTCCCAACATAACTAAAACCATATGGGCTAATGGACATAAATCCCCACTTGCGCCAACAGACCCTTTTTCAGGAATGATTGGATGAACTCCTTTATTTAGCATCTCTATCAATACATTTAAGGTACTGAGCCTAATACCTGAGAAGCCCTTTGCTAAAGCATTTATTCTAAGCATCATTGAAGCCCTTACAATTTCCTCTGGATATGGATTTCCAATACCACAGCAGTCACTTACAATCAAATTCCTTTGTAGGGTTTTTGTATCCTCCTTTGAAATTAGAACATTGCTGAAGAGTCCAAATCCAGTCGTAATTCCATATATGACCTTCCCTTCCTCCACAAACTCATCAACTATAGCTCTAGATTCTTTTACTTTTTCTATAGCTTCTTTAGTGAGTTCAATCCTACAGTTCTCCCTCGATACGTGTATAAGTTCCTCTAGCGTTAAGCTATTTCCATCAATATATACTGTTTTCATAGGCTCCCCCCTTAAAATGGTGTTCTTTTCTAAACAATATGTAAGGAGGCTCATAAATTAGTCGACTTACTATATGAACCTCTCTTTAACCCAGATTATTCATGGAAAGTTTGAAAATATACAAGTAGTTTTGATTTCTAAGGCTTTCATCAAGTTCGAAGGCATACTAAATCGGTACGTCAAGAATTTGATGGAGGTCTTAGAAACAAAAGGACGTAGTAGAGTTTTGAATTTTCTATGAATAATCTGGGTTTAATATTAAATTTAACAAGTCTATAAATTATATCCTTAGCTCTAAAAAACCATTGCACCTATAATACCCAATACTACTAGTGGTACATTGTAGCACAAGAAAGTAGGCACACATGTATCCCAAATGTGATCATGCTGTCCATCGGCATTCAAACCCGCAGTTGGCCCTAAAGTTGTATCAGAAGCCGGTGAACCAGCATCTCCTAATGCAGCAGCAACAGCTATTAAGAGAATTGTGGCCTTTGGACTAAATCCTATAGCCAATGCCAAAGGAACATATATTGCTGCTATAATAGGTACTGTTCCAAAGGATGTACCGATTCCCATTGTTATGATAAGTCCTAATAAGATCATAACAGTGGCTGCGATAAATTTACTACCTGCCATTATATTTGCAGCTGCATCCACAAGAAACTGTATACCACCGGTTTCTCTCATAACAGCGGCATATCCCGATGCAACTAGCATAACAAATGCTATGAATCCCATTAATTTGATTCCATCCTTCATAAGCTCTACCATGTCGGCAACTTTAATAGCACGAGAAATCAACATAATAGCTATCCCTGCTAGTGCTCCAAGAGGCATTGAACCAAACTTCAATTGAACTGCCAATGCTGCTATACCCGCTATCAATGTTGCATAATGTTTTATTGTTACTACTATCTCTTCCGATGCAGTCGCTATTTCTGATTCAGCACTGTCAACAATGTTATATTCTCTAGGCTTTCTATATATAAATAATGCAATGATAAATCCTACAAACATGGCAAGACCTGCTACCCAATTGGCTCTCCAAACCATACTAGTGGTTATTTCCATTCCACTTAGGCCCATTTGGTCTCTGATAATGTTATGATATATTAATCCATATCCAACTGGTAAAGTAATATAGGGCGCCTTTAGTCCAAAGGCTAAGGCTGAAGCTGCCGCCCTTCTATCCATCTTCATTTTGCTCATAAGTGGCAAAAGTGGTGGTATAAGAATCGGAATAAAGGCAATATGAACAGGTATAACTGTTCCCGATAGACACGCCACAAATGCTATAACAATCAATAATACTATACCTTTTCCTTTAATCATTTTAGAGATTTTCATTGTTAATATATCTGCGGCTCCTGTTTTGGCAATGGCTGCAGCTAATGACCCTAGTAATATATAGCTCAAAGCAGTCTCGGCATTTCCACCCATTCCCCCTACCAGTACTCCCATAGTATCTCCAATAGGCATTCCAGCAGCAAATCCTCCTACAAGCCCTGCAACTAACAGGGAAATAATCACATCTACCTTTAATAGGCATAACACAGTCATTACAATAACCGACAACACAACAGGATTCATTAATATCATAAATAACCCTGGTTTGAAAACCATGTTCAATAATAAAATTTTGTACAATTAAATAGATTGAGGGAATTACATAATTCTAACTTGGCAGAATTGCATATGCGAATATCATCCTTAATTTAATTACTTAAAATAGAGCATATTTTGGTGGTATGGCTCTAGGGCATTTAAAACTATATATAGTAGTAAGTTCTTTTAACGGTAATTATGCAATTTGCTTAGATTATTTATGTTTAAACTATCCCTAGTAGCATCCTCTTGTTTTAGGCTACAAACCAGGATATCCACCTCCTTATAATTTATTTTTTCACATATAACAGATTACTATATCTAGTTGCTCTTTTCATTAAGTCTGGGATTACTTTATATTAGGTGGCCACCTATCATGTGAATTCACAGTAAATGATTATAACTTTTAGGATTTGAGTCTATAAGATTAGATGTGCATTTGGTGCGGTAGTTAGGACAATAACTATAGTTATTTCTATCCAGATATTAAAAATCGACTTACACCTTACAATTATTCATTGTAAAGGCTACTGTAAGGTACAACCTCTATATCAATCACTGTATACTTATACCGGATTATTCATTAAAATTTCAAAACTCTGCTGCGTCCTTTTGATTCTGAGTCATCCATCAAATTCTCGACGTACCGTTTGGGTATGCCTTCGAACTTGATGAAAGCCTTAGAATTCAAAATTACTTGCACCCTTTCAAATTTCCCATGAATAATCCGGGCTTATATATATTTCTAACGCGGTGCTTTCCCATCGGGACCAAAGGTTGCCGTTGGTGTCCACCATAGTGGAATCTTAATACTCTCATCGGTTAACTTGCCCTTACCATTGGCAACATCTTTTGCTGCTTCATATCCAGCTTGAGCGTGTCTCACTACCCCTATTCCTGAGTCTACTGTCATAGCTGCCTCTAATCTGACCTTAGCTATCTCAGTTCCATCAGCTATCATTGTTACTCCTGTATGCACTGCTTCACCCATTGAATAGTTGGCTTGGATCGCTATAAGGTCACACATTCCTGCACAATTTAGCAGTGCATTTAGATATGGCCAGTCAGAGATTAAGTCGCCTCCATCCTTCATGTTTTCTGACTCGAAGGTTGGGTTTACTATTGATCCTGAATCTAGGTTATCTCTTGAAAAAGCTACCGGCCCCTTCAGTTCTCGCTTCTTAATTAATTCGTTTACCGCAAGTGCAAATCTCTTTCTTTGCCCGAATCCCATGTAACAAATCCTTGCTGGTAATCCTTCTATTGGAAGGTTCTTGCATGCTAGGTTTATCCATCTTTCTACCAGTGGGTCTCCTTTACAGATTTCTAGGGCTAGATCATCTGTCTTTTTTAGGTCCTCTGGATCTCCTGATATACAAGTCCATCTGAAAGGTCCACGTCCTTCACAGAATAAAGGTCTTATATATTCAGCTACAAATCCCGGTATTTGCATTGCCTCTTCCTTAGGCATTCCTGCATCCATACACTCTTTTCTTATACTTGTTCCATACTCAAATACTTCTGCACCCCTTTTAGAAAGCTCTACCATAGCTGCTAATTGCCTCTTCATAGTTTCACGTGCCTCTTTTAGATATTCATTACGATCTCTTACACGGTACTCATCGGCCTCTTCTCCAGTGTATCCCGATGGTATGTATGAAATCGGATCATGACAAGGGCACATTTCACTTACGATATCTGGTAAGAAACCCTTTTCTAATGCTTCTTCATATACATCAGCTGCATTTCCTACTACTGCAACAGATATTGGATCATTCTTGGCTACTGCTTTCTGGGCTATTTCGATTGCTTCATCCAATGAATATACCATCTTATCTAGATAGTTTTTTTCTATACGCCTTCTGATAATTCGTTCATCGGCATCTACTATAATGGCAACTCCTCCGTGCATCTTCATTGCCCAGCTCTGGTTTCCGCCCATTCCTCCTGCTCCAGCAGTCAGATAGATTTTACCTGTGAGATCATTATTAAATCTCTTTAATGCTATTGCCGATAATGTTTCAAAGGTTCCTTCAATAACACCCTGTGTTCCTATGTACTCCCACGGTGCTGCCGTATATTGGGCAAACATTGTAAGATTTTTATCCTGTAGATCATAGAAAGTTTCCCAATCTGCCTTCATTATGTTTGTTGTTGCCATTACTACAGTTGGCGCTAATTTATGAGTTTTAAAGATTGCTACTGGCATTCCTGATTGTACTACCAGTGTTTCATCATCTTCTAATTCCTTTAGGGATTTTACGATAGCATGGTATGATTCCCAGTTCCTTGCACATTTTCCGTTCCCGCCATAGATTACAAGCAGCTCTGGTATCTCCGCATTCTCCATATTGTTTTCAAGCATTCTAAGTATTGTTTCTTGCTTCCAACCCTTACATCTTAGAGTATCTCCTCTTTGTGCCTTTACTTCATAAAGTATTTCTGGTTTTGACATATATTTCTCCCCCTTTAATCTTAGAATTAAATTATTATCTTTACATACCTATATCATTAGCAAGGGAGATGCCAAGTTTATTTTTAAGCTCCTATGCATTCCTAAAATATGTTAAGTCCTTGGTTAGGCAATTTTTATCAGTAAACCCTTCATCATAATATTTTCATCGTAGGTTGTATAGTTTTTATACATACACCTTAAGACTTCTCACTTTGAGAGAAACTATAAATTCTACATGTGTATAGTTCTTATACAGATCTTGCTCAATTTATATCTAGTTTTTTCATACGATATAATAGGCTTTGCCGAATAATTCCTAAATCCCTTGATGTTTTACTTACATTCCATTCATTCTTATCTAGGCTTTCAACGATAATTCTCTTCTCAATATCTCGCAGGGTTTCAGGTAATGAACTTTCTTTTTTCCTGATTATTCTTGATGCATTTTCACCTATAATTGTAGTCTTGATGTATTGAGGTAGATGTTCAATCCTTAATTCCTTTTCTTTTTCTCCTACCCGAATCATAAGATTTTCAATAGCATTTTCTAATTCTCTTACATTTCCCGGCCAGCTATAGGATAGCATCACCTCATTTAATTCCCTTGAAAAGCGTTTGACTCTCTTACTAAGAATTGTGTTAGATTCCTTGATAAAATAACTGCTTAAGCTCAATATATCCTGTTCTCTTTCCCTGAGAGGAGGAATATACAGACAAAAACTAGCAATACGAAAAAATAGATCCTGCCGTAGCTTGCCCTGTTTAATAATCTCTTGTGGGTCTTCATTAACAGCACAAATAACTCTACAGTATATCGGTTCTGTCGTTAATCCCCCTACCTTTCTTACCCTTCTCTCCTGTAAGACTCTTAGTAGTTTTGTCTGCATAGTTATAGGCATAGAATTCAATTCATCTAAAAACAAGGTTCCTCTTTTAGCCTCTTTAAATAACCCAACTTGATCTACAGCACCGGTATATGAGCCTTTTGTTGTACCGAAAAGAATGCTTTCAAGGAGATTTTCCGGAATTGCAGCACAATTAATGGCTACAAAGGATTCTTCACTGTTCTTGCCAAGGTTATGAATACTTTGAGCAAAAACTTCCTTTCCTGTACCTGTTTCTCCAACAATCAGTACATTGCTTTCTAATAATGCAATTGTCTGTGCCTCCTTTATTACACGCTGCATTTGCTCACTATCGCCTACAATATTTGCAAATCCATAGGTTGTCCCATTATTTTTTTCGGATTCCTTTGACTTAGCTTTACTAAGCAATTTTCGTTTTAGCTCAATTGTTTCCGATAATAGAGCCTTTAGCATTGTTTCATTCTCGCTGACGGAATATATAGCTATAATTTCCCCATCCTTTTCAATTGGATATGTACTATAGGATAGATATTTAGGAACTCCATCGGAATAAGCATGTGCTCTATATTTGTTTACAATAGGTATTCCTGTTTTATATACCTTCTGATGCTCAGACATTTCTGCTGCTTTATAGTTGTACGCCTCCCATAGATATTTTCCTACTATATTTTCAGCTGATAGGTCTTCAAGATTTTCCTGCGCCTCGTTATATAAGATGATTCTTCCCTCTGAATCGCTCATGATAATCCCATCATTAATGGAAGCTAGTATTTTTTTTAGACAATATAACATTGTTTTCTCATTCGTAAAATCTTCTAAGTCTTCTATAAAGACAAAAAAATATTTATTATTTTCTACAACCATTTCCCGTGCCTTCATGCTATATTTTTTCCCATAGGGTGTTTTTACAATTTTACTTTTGTTTCTAATTTCATTTAAAGCTATTGAAAATAGGCCATCAAATTTATATTGCATCATCTTCTTTTGATTGTATATTTGCTCAGCCCTAGCACTAATCCATATAACCTCTTCATTCTCATTTAGTATTACAATCCGATCAATATACTCCGTTAAGAATCTTCCTATATTTTGTATTTCCATAGATTTTATCCCCCTTCTAAAATCACGATGACTCTTGGTGCTTTTATTTAACTATGCAAACAAGCCCAATATTATATATTGTAATTATATTATATCGAACAATTAATTATATATAAGTTACGAAAAATCTGTTACATTCCGAAAATTTGCCATCCTCAGAAGCGTTGGATGTCAAATCTCCAGAATGTGAGATGTTTATCGTATTATATATAAAATATTCAAAAAAAAGAATGCTATAAAATTTGTTTTATAGCATTCTTTTCAGAAATATAGGGATTTAAGGAAAACTATTAATTTATATGGTAGTGTTCATTCAAAAGCCTATCTAAATTCATTTTTCCCATCGTTTATACTACTGGCCAATTTATAAAGCCTTCCATGCTTAACTTCACCGAAGGATAATGTAAATGTAATGCCTATTCCCTCCTCTATGCTTGCCCTGTATATATCGTAGGCCCCATGAAAATCACTTAAACTATATCTATTTTCTATAAACTCTCTAATATTATCTACTAAGGCATCACTTATGTATTCTGCCTGTTCAAACAATATTGCTTCCTGCTCTTCATCTGAAGAATATTCTATCTCTTCTATTTCATTTTCTAACAATGCACCTACATAATCACTAGTAAGGCTTACGTCAAAGCACATTACGCCATTTCCAACGGTATTACTTATATTCCTTACCTCTCCAACTCCATCAAAGCTTTCTATAATATTTCTTATATCTTCACTTTCAACCTCAACATATTTATCTTGTGAATATATTGTCAGTTTTTCCATAAAAACTCCTCCATTTTGAAATTTTTATAAAAAATTGATATTTTTTTAATTATTCTCATGGGTAATTTCACTTTTATAGCATTTTATAAAATTGCATTATTTTGGAAGCCAATTTCTAAAACTTGCATTTTTCTCAATATTCATAATTTACTGATATATCCTGGAAGCTTCTTGAGTAAAACAACAAATAGGTTTTGCAGAAATAGCCTTTCCATCTTTTTAAGCTACAATTTAATATTATGATTGTCAGTATGATTTATAATTATTCTTTTTTGCATATGAAATAGTTAGAAGAACGCTTTAGGATTGGCTAAATTACAATTTTATGGCATACAATTTCTAGTGTTATTTTTTTGACTATTCTTTATATTTTGTATTTTTTTTATTATTATATAATTATAAATATTCTTTATAGTCATAAAATTATTTGTTACTTATTATGTTTCCAGAAAGGAGAGGCTTAAATACATGGAAAAAACAATAGTGAATAGAAGTTTGTTAAACAGGATCGATGACATAATTAAAAAATACGATTTTGACAAACATAATTTACTAACCATCCTCCAAGAATCCCAATCATTAATTCCAAACCATTACATTCCAGAGGTTGTAGCTAAGCACATCGGTCTAGAACTCGGAGTTCCTATCAGTAAGGTATATGACGTTATGACTTTCTTCTCAGCACTTAATGACAGACCTAAAGGCACACACGTAATTCAGCTCTGTAAAAGTTCAGTATGTAGGTTAAATAAATATCAAACAGTCAGAGACGTTCTTGAGAGAGAACTCGGCATAGAAATGGGTGGAACAACTGAAGATGGATCCTTTACTTTAGAGTATAGTGCTTGCTTTGGTGCTTGTGATGTGTCACCTGCCTTTAGAATCGATGAAAAGGTCTATGGAAACTTAACCGAAACTAAAATAATTGAAATAATTAATGATTACAGGGAGGTTAATCATGGATAGAACCGTTAATATTATTTCAAAAAACTTTAAAAAGTACGATATTGAGCCAATTGATGAGTATATTAGTCTTGGAGGCTTTGATGCTCTTAAGAAAGCCTTTGATCTAGGACCTCAGGGTATTATTGATGAATTAAAGCTAAGTGGCCTTAAAGGCAGGGGAGGAGCTGCATATCCTACGGGTAAAAAATGGGAGCAGGCTGCTAGAGTATCTGGCGATAAAAAAATCATTATCTGTAATGCAGATGAAGGTGAACCTGCAACCTTTAAGGATAGGTATTTGCTTCAATACGATCCCTATAAAGTTATTGAAGGTATGGCAATAGCAGCTATTACATTTAATGCAAATGAAGGATATATATATATACGAGAAGAGTATAGACATCTCCATGATAAGTTCAGAAAGGCAGTACAGCTTGCAAAAGAAAATGGCTTTCTTGGAGAAAATATTTTAGATACTGGTTTCAACTTTGATATAACTGTCTTCTCCGGTGCAGGTGCCTATGTTTGCGGTGAAAGTACTGCATTAATCGAATCTATGGAAGGTAAAAGTGGAAGACCTAGACTTAAGCTTAATAGAACGAGCGAAAAGGGTCTTTATCAACTACCAACACTAGCTAATAATGTTGAAACCTTGGCTGCTGTAACTTCCATATTATATGCCGGCGGTGAGGAATATGCTAAATACGGAACACCAAGCAGTAAAGGAACAAAGTTAATAAGCCTCTGTGGGAATATTAATAAGCCAGGCGCTTATGAAGTACCCTTTGGAGTTACTTTAAGGGAAATCATTTACGACATTGGTGGTGGTGTGAAGGATGGTAAGACTCTTAAATTCCTTCAACTCGGAGGAGCCTCCGGTGCTATTGTTCCGGCAAGCCTTCTTGATTTAAAATATTGCTATGAAGAATTAAAGGATAACGGAATAGATATAGGCTCAGGAGCCATACTTGTGGCCGACGAAACAAATAGAGTTGTAGATTTCTTAAAATCAGTTCAAGATTTCTTTTTACACGAAAGTTGCGGTAAATGTACTCCTTGCAGAGAAGGAAATAGACAGATAACTAAAGTTCTTAACAGGTTTGTTTCTGGGGATGCAAGTGTAGAAGATTTGCAAACCATAGAAAAATTCTCCAATATAATGAAATATGCATCCTTCTGTGGATTAGGCAAGACCGCTCCCACAGCACTACTCTCAGCTATAGAACATTTTCCAATAGAATTTTATCAACAAATCCACAAGGTAAGGAAGACGAGTTAAAGTTCCTTTTGGTTTTTCCTATAAGTAAAATAATGATCTCTAGCTTAGGAAAACGTTTTTTCACATTCAACTCTTAAGGAGGATAAGTATGAAAAATTGTACGGTTATAATAGATAATAAGACAGTGACTGTACCGGAAGGTACTACTATATTAGAAGCTGCAAAAAAAGTTAGTATAAACATTCCTACCCTTTGTAACCATCCTGACCAAAAAGTTAAAGCGAATTGTAGAATATGTTTAGTACAGGTTGCTCCTGAGGAACTAGTAACTGCTTGTTCAACCTTTGTATGGGATGGAATGAAGGTAACTACCCATTCAAAATTGGTTAGGGATACTCAAAGAGGAGTTCTAGAGTTAATTCTGGCTAATCATCCTCAAGATTGTCTAAAGTGTATTAGAAACGGTAACTGCGATCTACAAAATCTTTGTGAAATGTTCCATATATCAAAGAGTAATCTAGAGGATGAAGTAGATTCCTTAGAAGTTGACGAATCTAGTCCAGCTATTGTAAGGGATCATAGAAAGTGTATTAAGTGTAACCGGTGCATTGAGGTTTGCCAGGAGGTTCAAGGTGTTGGGGTATTGAGTCATGCCCATAGGTCAGTAGACTATTGCATAACTCCCGCCTTTGAAAAGAAGTTAATGAATACTCTATGCGTATTCTGCGGCCAATGTACTTCTGTCTGTCCAGTAGGAGCCTTATACGAAAAGGATGACACCGAAAAGGTTTGGAATGCTCTTTATGATGAGAATCTACATGTTATTGTTCAGATAGCACCAGCCGTTAGAGTAAGTATTGGTGAAGAATTTGGTTTTAAGCCCGGTACCAGGGTAACTGGAAAGGTTGTTGCTTCCCTAAGAAGGCTAGGCTTTGATAATGTGTTCGATACCGATTTTACTGCGGATCTTACTATTATCGAAGAGGGTAATGAGTTAATTCACAGGATAAAAAATAACGGAACTCTTCCAATGATTACTTCATGTAGTCCTGGCTGGATCAACTATATCGAGGGCTTTGATCCTAAACTCCTTGATCATTTATCTAGTTGTAAATCTCCTCAGCAGATGTTTGGAGCACTATCAAAGACCTATTATGCTGAAAAGATGGATATCGATCCGTCTCAGATTTATACTGTCTCCATAATGCCATGTACAGCAAAAAAATATGAAGCGGAAAGAAAAGAAATGTCTTCCTACGGATATAAGGATGTAGATGCAGTTCTTACTACAAGAGAACTTGCTAGAATGGTTAAATCCGCCAGTATTGACTTTGCAAATATTGATGATGAAGATTTTGATGCTCCATTTGGAATAACTACCGGTGCTGGGGTTATATTTGGTGCTACTGGTGGAGTTATGGAAGCAGCTCTTAGAACTGTCTACGAGGTTGTAACTGGTAATGAACTAGAAAATCTCGATTTTGAAGAGGTTAGAGGTCTTGAAGGTATAAAGGAATCCACTGTAGACCTAGATGGAACTCCTGTAAAGGTTGCAGTAGCCCATGGTCTTAACAATGCTAGAAAGATATTAGACTTGATTGAGGAAGGTACATGTGATTATACCTTTGTTGAAGTAATGTGCTGTCCTGGTGGGTGCATCGGCGGCGGTGGCCAACCGATAGGTACAGATATGAAGGTTAGAGAAGAAAGAATTAAGGGTATCTATGATATAGATCAAGATATGAAGCTCAGAAAATCCCATGAAAATCCAGCTATAACAAAGCTCTATGATGAATTTTTAGGTGAGCCTTTAGGGAAGATATCCCACAAAATACTACACACCCATTATAGTCCACGTAATGAAAGTGTGGATCTAGGTCATTTAAGAAAGATTGATGAGGTGGCAGCTACAGAGCAGTAAATTTGTGCATCTCAGAATGACGAATTTCTGCGTTATTTAAAATTTCATCGACTTGGCACGTACATCAATACTAGCCAAACCGATGAAATTTCAAAACCTTGAACTTCATTCATTCTAAAACACCCCGGGGCTGAACTCATAAGATATATTTATGAGACCAGTCCCCTTTTTAGTGATACGTTCTGAATTTTATAGGTCATTCTGTAGAGTATCAATATACAAAAAAAGAAAGCAGCTTGAATATTTCAGCTACTTTTACTTCTTAAGGAGTAACCTAAGCCTTATGACTTATCACTTTGAACTGCAAAATCGTCATTTAATGGTTTTGTCTAAACTCCCAGAACCTTTATATACTCAACATATGCATCTTCTGTCCCTTGAAGTAAACTATGTTGCTCCTTTAATCTATTTACATATTCTATCATTTCCCTAGTTATACGCTCACCGGGTGTAACAACTGGAATTCCCGGAGGATAGGCCATGATCGACTCTCCACTAACTTGCCCCTCGGCCTCGTCGAGTTTTACCTTTTTCTTTCTGCTGTAATAGGCATCTCTAGGCGAAACTATTACCTCAGGGTTTTTTAAAACTCCTCTTTTACCCTTAATTTCTCTATCTGTTTTATGGTTTTCTGCTATATCCTTTAATGCATTTACTAAAGCCATGAGTGACTCCTCTCTGTCTCCTAAACTTATAATAGCAAGTACATTGTACATATCCCCTAGCTCAGTCTGAATATTGTATTCGTCCCTTAGGATATCATAAACTTCAAATCCAGTTAATCCTAACTTTTTTACGTTTACTCCCAGCTTCGTTTCATCAAAATTAAAAACTCCCAAAGTTCCTATAAGCTCTTTTCCAAAGGCATATAGCCCCGGTATCTTATTTATTTCGTCCCTTGCCCACCTAGATAATATTAATGTTTTCTCCAGCATTTCTTCCCCTATGGTAGCAAGCTGCTTTCTAGCGAGATCTATACTTCCCATAAGTAAATATGATGCACTTGTTGTCTGTGTGAGATTTAGGGTAGTCTTTACTGTTTTTTCATCAACAAAACCTTCATTTAATAGAAGTATGGAACTTTGTGTGAGTGACCCTCCTGTTTTATGAGTGCTCACAGCGCACATATCTACTCCAACGTCCATAGCTTCTAATGGTAGATCTTCATGAAATCTCATATGGGCACCATGAGCTTCATCAACAAGAACAGCCATACCATTGTCATGGGCAATATGCACAATTGATTTCAAATCAGATGTCGCACCATAATATGTTGGGTTAATCAAAAATATTGCTTTGGCATCTTGGTGCTCTGCGATTGCCATTTTTACTTCATCTAAGCTTACGCCCATAGCAATACCTAAATCTTCATTTACCTCGGGTTGAATATATACTGGAACAGCGCCACTTAATATTAGAGCTGTAGTAGCAGATTTATGGGCATTTCGAGGAAGAATTATCTTATCTCCTGGGCTACAAAGGCTCATAATCATTGTTTGTACCCCGGAAGTAGTTCCATTTACAAGGAAAAATGCATGTTTAGCTCCATAGGCTCTAGCAGCAAGCTCTTCAGCTTCCTTTATTACCCCTATAGGGTTACATATATTATCAAGGCATTTCATGGCATTAACATCTAATTCAAGCATTGTATTACCAAAGTAATCCGTCATTTCCTTAATACCTAGACCATATTTATGTCCTGGAACATCAAAGGGAACAACATCTTTTTCGTGATATTCCTTCATCGCTTCAAATAAAGGTGCTCGATTTTGGTTTAACAGTATAATTTCAACCACATCCTTCTTTTAATTAACATATTAACTTACCGAATATCTTTTAGTTAAAATAGTCTTAAATAATTTTTTCATTAGGTATATTAAATTATATTTTTGCCCAAAATGCAATATCTAATTATTGTATTTTTAGTATTTAACCCAGATCATTTTTCATAAAAATACGGCTATGGAAAAAATCCATAGCCTACTATCTGTCCTCTTATTCTATTAAGCTCAATCCCTGTTCCTTTAATTCACCTTCTCTTTGCACTAAAGCATCTATAACAGTTTGAATGTGCTCCGTAAGGTCTACTCTCATCTCCTCGGCACCTTTCTTAATTTGATCTCTATTTACAGCCTTTGCAAAGGCTTTGTCCTTAAGCTTTTTCTTAACGGATTTTACCTTTAATCCCTCAAACCTGTTTGGTCTTACAAGTACACAGGCTATAACAAAGCCTGAAAGTTCGTCCACAGCATACAAGGTTTTTGCCATCATGGTTTCTCTTGGTGTATTGGTATGATCTCCGTGGCCCTTTACCGCCATTACAAAATCCTCCGGATATCCCTTTTCTCTTAATATTTCTACTCCTACTAGTGGATGCTCCTCAGGATGTTTTTCGAAATCAATATCATGCAACAGGCCACATGATGCCCAGGTTTCTACATCCTCACCAAATTTTTTGGCATAGCCTATCATTGAAGCTTCAACAGCCAGACAATGTTTTATCAAACTGTGGGAATCTACATATTCCTTAAGTAGTCCAAATGATTCTTCTCTCTTTATTTCCATTCTCCCCAACTCCTTTTATTTCTAGAGTGTTGACACATTATTGTATTTTTCTACTTTATCACTGAAAATCCTTTAACAATTTTTGAAATCTATGCTTTTTTCTGAATTATTAGGCAAAAAAATAGAAAGATGCACCGTAGTACATCTCTCTTCTCTATAATATATTCTTTATTCCATTCCCTCTATTTTTTCCTTTAATGAATCAGTTCTTTCTTGAAGATTTTCAAATATCTCATCTAATATTTCATTTATCGTTTCAGTATCTTCTTCCTCAATCGCAGTCCTTAAGGCCTCTCTTTTTTCCTTTAGATTTTCTCGTTTTTCTTCAAACTTTCCTTTTACTTCTTCTTTCTTTTCTTGTCTGTCCCCCTTTAGTTCTTCCATGTAGCTTTTGAACTCTTCTCTTGCTTCTTCTTCAGTAATTTCTTCAGCCTCTACCTTTGCCTTTAACCCATCTCTATAGGCCTTTACTTCTTCTCTATTCTCGCTTCTATTTTCTACCCTGTTTTCTTTTCTTTCTCCACGATTTTCCTGAAGTTCACTTCTTAATTCCTTTTGCTCTTCAATCAATGCATTCCACTCGTCTAAATCCTCAGGTGCATATTTTTCTACTAATTCAATTAGTTTATCATGTCCATCCTTTGCTGTTTCGCGAACATCTTTCCTAAATTCCTTTATTTTACTAATACCTGGTCTCATATTTTTTCCAGTTGAATCTGCGATTGTATCATCAGTGTTAGCGAATACCGCTGAAGGTATTAATAGTGATGCTGATAATGTAGCTACTACAAGTCCCTTTACTATTTTAGAATTTTTTAACATGTTATCCACTCTCCTTATAATGTTTTGATTGCCTTCTATGGTTATATTATAGGAGATAGTTATGGAATAAAAATATTATAAATGTGGAAAATCTGTGGAAAGTCAGATTATATAGATTACATGGAAAACACCCATAATAAAGTTTCTATCATGGGTGTTTATCCATTTATAAGTATGGCATACTATCTAATTTAAAATGTATTTTTATGAAAATCAGATTATAAGAAAATCTTTGATAAAGATTCTCAAGGTTGACTTTTTTGAAACATATAACGAAAATTATGTTTATCTACAACTTTAATACGTTTATAATTTCCTATGTGTTATAAAGGCAATGGATTAAATCCAGAATAAATCAATATGGCAATAAAGGTTGCTACAGCTATTCCATAAATGAAGGTCGGTATGGAGTTTCGTCTAATTATTTTACCCTCTGAACCCATTGCTCCAACTGTAGCACATACAGCCACTACGTTATTTACACAAATCATATTACCAACTGCCCCACCTATAACCTGAAGAGCAACTATTAGAACCTGAGGCATACCCAGTATAGATGCTGTCTCAAAATGCAAGGATGAAAATAGTATATTTGACACCGTATTTGACCCTGACATAAATGCTCCAAGTACACCTATGAATGGAGCGAAGAATGGATACGCAGACCCTGAAATCCTTGCTGTTGCTTGGGCCATTTCGGTTAACATGCTTTCTACTCCTGCTCCATTTACGCCTGAATTTAGCATTAATTGAACCATGGCAATACCAGCAAACAATGCTATAGCTGCACCAGTTATTTGTTTAAATGATGTTTTCCATGCTGTTTTGATCTCATTAGAACTCATTCCATGTATGAAATGTGTACAAAGGGCTACTAGTATAAATGGAATTGTACCAGGTAAGTATGCCCACTTAAGACCATAATTCAAACCTTCCATACCCATAACATTTTTAATAGTTATGACTTGTGAAGCAAGTAAGGACTTTAATCCTAAGGATGGAATCCTTGTTACTACGAGAATCAACGCTATTAGTGCATACGGAGTCCATGCCTTTACTAATGACATATTTGCTGCTCCAACATCACCCATATCTACAGTTGACTTCCAATCATCTGACCATTCACTGACATCTGGAAAATCCCAATTGTTTTTTGGTATTAAAAATCCTCTCTTAGCTGCAAAGACAACCAGTGCTAAACCTATAAATGCACCAACTAATGAAGGTAGTTCAGGCCCAAATATTGTAGCAATCAATATATAGGGTACAATAAATGCTAAACCTGCAAATATTGCAAATGGTGCTGCTGCTAAGCCCGGTTTAATAGACCTTTGCTTGCCAAAGAATTTAGTCATCATACATATACCTAAGAGTGGTATAAAAATACCTACTACGGAGTGGGTAATTGCAACCCATTTTGTCAAGCTTAATTTGAACACCTCAGCATCTGCACCTACTGCAGCCAGGTTGCCCGATATTGTACTCATTGTACCGAATATCGGTGTTCCAACTGCACCGAAGGAAACCGACGTACTGTCGAATATAAGAGCTACCATAGCAGCCGCTAATGGAGGAAAACCAAGTCCAACAAGCAATGGACCTGCTAGGGCCGCTGGTGTACCAAATCCGGCAGCACCCTCGATAAATGATCCAAACATCCAACCGATAATTACGGCTTGAATTCTTCTATCTTGTGTAATTCCACTAAAACCACTATTTATTGTAGCCATAGCTCCCGATTGCTTTAATGTATTCATTAGTAAAATAGCACCAAAGATTATTATAAGTACATCAATTGCTTTTAATACTCCAAATACTGAATAAGACATTACATAACTAAAATCCATCTTCCATATTCCAAGTGCTACACCTGCTGCCAAAACCCAAGCAACTGGTAATGCTTTTTTTGCTGACCAGTTAAATCCAACCATTAATATAATAGTTACCAATATTGGTAAAAAAGCCATAAATGCATACACAAATAACGCCCCCCAAACTTAGTTTTAAACGCTTAACATAAAACCTCTATTATATATTTTGCTAAGTTTATAGGAATACCCTGTATCATGTTTTTCGAATTTTCTGTATTTTAAAAACAAACCTCTTGGCATTTTTATTGATGATCACCATAATTTTTTTGAAAACAATATTATTTCTTCTTTGCTTAAATTAATTATACTAGCATTTTTCTATAATTTTATACAGCAAAATTTTCTAAAGCAATAATTTAACTATTCCTACAGATTTTTAGTAGTATTATTGTTTATATATATAAGGTGGAGTCTAGATAAAGAGCTATGTCGAACGTGACCCTTTATCTAGAGGGATCTTAACCATTGATATTTTAACAAACTTTACCAGGATTTAAAATTCCCTTTGGATCAAATGCAAGTTTTATATTCTTTAGGATATTCATTCCGTTATTACCCATGGACTCCTCTAGATAAGGTTTTTTAGCATAACCTATACCATGTTCACCTGATACCTTACCGCCTAACTCATTAGCCTTTGTATACATACAGTCAAATACTTCCTTTAGTTTTTTATGCCATTCATCTTCCGGCAGCTCATCTTTAAGTACATAGATATGAAGGTTTCCATCGCCTGCATGACCAAAGCTCTTTATTCTTATGTCAAATTCTTTCTGTAAATCATTGGAAAATTTCACAAACTCAGCTATCTTATTTCTTGGAACAACTACATCGCACTCATCCATCTCGGTTGTAGATGCTTTTATAGCCTCAAGAAATGCTCCTCTTGCTGACCAAATGGATTCCTGTCTTTCCTGAGTGTTAGATATTAGTACATCTATTGCACCTGCATCTAAGCAAATGTGCGCAACTTTTTCGTATACCTGTTCTATCTCTTCCTTGCTATTGCCATCAAAAGTAAGTAATAAGTATGCATCGGCTGAACTATCAGGGAACTTTTTACCCAAAAACTCCTCTGATGCAAGTATTACATCCCTAACCATATATTCTATTGCCGTTGGTATTACCTTCGATTTAATAATTTGAGGTACAGTTTCTATTGCCATTTCCAGATTAGGAAAAGGTATCAATAGACTTATCGCCTTCTTTGGTAATGGTAATAATCTCAAAATCGCCTTTGTTACAATGCCAAGAGTTCCTTCTGAACCAACAATTAAATCCTTCAAGCTATAGCCTGAACTGTTCTTAACTACTTTACCTCCAATCTCCATTATTTCGCCATTTGGCAGTACTATTTCCAACCCTCTTACAAAATCTCTTGTTACACCATATTTAACTGCCCTCATGCCACCTGCATTGGTATTAATATTTCCACCTATGGTAGCACTCTTTTCTCCTGGATCCGGTGGATAAAATAAATCATGTTCTTCTACATACTTTGATATCTCCATCAACAGGACTCCAGTTTCAACAGTTAATGTTAAATTATCCTCATCTAGTTCTACTATGCTGTTCATCGGACTCATATCCATCATAAGTCCGCCATAAAGGGCAACTGCTCCACCAACAAGGCCAGTACCTTGTCCTCTAGGGGTAACAGGTATATTGTTCTCGAATGCATATTTCATAACCTTTGAAACCTCTTCTGTACTCTTAACCTGAATCAATACTTCTGGAAATTTATGAATTCCAGCAAGCTCATCATGACTATAATCTTCGTTTATATTTTCACCTGTGAACACTCTGTCTTCTCCACAAACAGATACAAGGAAATCTAAATCATTATTATCGATTTTTTTAAAATTCATATTCTTCCCCCCTTAATTTGCAGTAACCGCAACTAGTTTTTCTGCGCTTAGTTCCCCAGCTTTAATTTTTTCTATAAGCTGTGGAATTACTTCATACACATCTCCTATTATTGCGTAATGGGCTACACCAAATATTGATGCCTTTTCGTCCTTATTTATTGCTACAATACATTCAGAATTATTCATTCCAGCAACAAATTGTATAGCACCAGAAACTCCACAGGTTATTATTAGTTTTGGCTTTACTGTTCTACCACTGAGGCCGATTTGTTTTCTTGGATCTGCCCAGCCTGCCTCAATTAAAGGTCTGGTAGTTGCTACATGGGCCCCTAGTAGATCCGCTAGTTCATTGATCATTGATAGATCATCTTCCTTTTTGATTGCTCTACCAGCAACAATAATAACTTCTGCGTCTTCTATACTTTCTTCCTTTTCCTTTTTCTTTATATCTAACACTTCAATCTTTGATGAAAGTTTTCCAGATTCTATGCCACAATGAGTAATACTTCCATTAGATTCTTCACTTCTCTCCGGTGCAGAGAATATTTTATATCTTACTGTGGCAAACTGTGGTCTGTGGTTTGGTGTATGGATATGAGCCATTATGTTTCCGCCAAATGCAGGTCTTATTTGGTCCAAATCCGTATTTTCCTGAACATCTAGTATTGTACAGTCAGCAGTTAGTCCAGTTCTAAATCTAGCTGCCGCCCTTGGCGCTAAGGATCTTCCTATAGTAGTTCCTCCAACCAGTACGGTACTAGGCATGATGTTGTTAATAAAGTCTTCAAAAACTGCAGTATAAGGTTCTATTCTAAAGTCTTTTAACTCCTCTTCATCATATACAAATACTTCATCTACACCATAGTGTAGTATCTCTTTAGCTCTATTTTTGATATCATGACCCATAAATATAGCATATACTGGGTGGTTTATCTTAGCAGCAAGTTCTTTAGCTTTACCAATAAGTTCAAAGGTTACTGGATGAATATCTCCTTCTAAGTGGTCAACATACACTGCTATACCCTTCCATTTATCCTTATCTACACTGTGAACTGTTTCTTCAACAAACTCAAAAACTCCCTCTGGACCTTTTTTTACACATATATTGCACATCTTACAGGCTGCATTTATTGTAAGATAGTTATTAACATATTCTATAGCTGCAAATGGACATAACTTCATAAGCTCTTCCGGATTCGTAACCTTTTCTTGATGAATCACTATTTTTGCCATATTACCTACCCCCTCCTATATGAATTTTAATTCTTTCAATTTATCAAATAATTTTTCAGATAATTCGCCACCTGAGCCATTCCAAATCTCATGGTCAGTATTCGCCTTTGGTGGGAATATTCTTTTTACCTGAGTTGGCGAACCATTTAATCCATATTTCATTTCATCATGATCATCTAAGTCCTTTAAACTATAGAAAGGTATTTCTCTTTCCTTAGTTGCAAGCTTTCTTTTAAAGGATGGAAGTCTAGGTTGATAGATATCTTTGTCAACTGCAATTAGACATGGGAATTTGACATCTACAACTTCAATAGTATGGGGCATATCCATTTCTAAAACAATTGAATCTTCTTTTATTTCTAATATCTTCTTAACATTGGCAACATGTGGTATATCTAAGAATTCAGCAATTTCTGGGCCAACCTGAGCAGTATCTCCGTCGGTTGTCATCTTCCCACATATTATTAGATCCGGACTTCCTAGCTTTTTAATACCTTGAGCCAATGTATATGCTGTAGCAAGAACGTCGGCACCTGCAAATTTCCTATCGGTGAAAAGCGCTCCTTTATCGGCTCCCATCATATAGGATTCTCCAATTATCTCCGCTGCTTGCGGTGGTCCCATACTTAATACCGTAACCTCTCCACCCTTGTCTTCTTTCATCCTAATGGCTGCTTCAACGGCATAAAGATCATAGGGATTCATCTTTGAATCTACTCCATCCCTTTTTAATACACCTGTTTTTTCATCAACTTCAACTTCAGAAGTGCCTGGCACCTGCTTAATACAAACAAATATATCCATATGATTCCCTCCTTTGGTATTATGGTATTACCAGTCAATCAAAATTTTTTAGTTATATTCTTCTGCTAGAAATACCCTACAATAGCTGAGACTGAGACTTAGCCTTTAATAGCTTTATTTCGATATAACTCATTTATCGCATTGTAATAAGAAGACTGTCCCACATTGCATGTTGCTTCAGTAACAGTCATTACGTTAACAAGAGATATACAACTCCAAGATTTAGAGATGTAGACATTTTCACTATTCTATTGTAATACCTAAATTAATGTTTGAAGCTCAATATCTATAGTTAATAAATATTTTTTGTCTAGTGGGATGATATCCATGGTGAGTTATAACAATATCTGCATTTACATTTTCAATCTTAAAAAGTCCTAATACGGCCCATACCCATCTTGTGGGACTTTAGACTCTCTCCTGCAAATGCGCTTATTATCCGGGATTAAATCTATTTCGTCGTTTAATATTAACACTTAATGTGACTAATAGATTAGTTTTTTTAAGCGGCATGTAACAAGTCGGTGTGAATTATTTCCTATTGTGTTTATTCTTATATATTCCCTAGCAATGAACTGAGATTTAATTGAACACTCAGTTATAGGAAGTTCTATTACTGATTTATAATATTCGAAAACGATTTCCTATGGCATAAAACTCTAATTAATTTTTACTATGTGAATTCTATACCGGTGATTCTAGAACCTCTATTAAATTACTTTAAGCAATTTCTGTTTCGAAATGAGTTTTTAAATACTGAGTTTAGCCATTGTACATTTATACTTAAATATATATATTTCAATTATTGGTGATATGGTACTACCAGTTAGTTTAAAAAAAAGAAATTTCATTAGTGCTTTGTTAATGTTTTAGATTCTACTGGCAATAACTATTCCTTAAGTGGTACTACCAGCTTACCATTATAATATTATACTTTTCTGAAAATTTCAACAATTGTTTAAGTTTTAACAAGATTTTTATATATTTTCTTATAAATCTACTTTTGTCCTAACTAGATATTAGTTTATAATTTCCTATGTGCTATAAGAAAAAGGTGCATTTCTGCACCTCTTGTTCCAAGTTTTATTCCATTTCTTCTAATCTTTTCTTTACAGCTTCTATTCTTTCTTTTAATAAGTCTGTTTTTTCTTTAACATTTTCAAGTATTTCATCTAATAACTCATTAATCTTTTCAGTATCTTCTTCCTCTACTGCCGTCTTTAAGGCATCCCTTACTTCCTTTGCATCTTCTTTTCTTTCCTTTAGGCTTTCTTTCTTTTCTTCAAACTTTTCTTTTCGCCCTTCTTTTCTTTCTTCCCTATCGCCTTTTAACTCTTCGATATAACTTTTGAATTCTTCCTTTGCTTCTTCTTCATTGATCTCTTCTGCCTCTACCTTTGCCTTTAACTCATCTCTATAGGCCTTTATTTCTTCTTTTTTCTCGCCTCTGTTTTCTGTTCTATTTTCCTTTATCTGTTCACGTAGTTCCTTAAGTTCGCTTCGTAATTCTTCTCTTTCTTCAAATACTGCATTCCACTCATCCAAATCTTCTGCCGCATATTCCTCAACTAGATTTAATATTTTTTCATGTCCATTTTCTCCTGCCTTATTGATTTTGCTTCTAAATTCCTTCATTTTGGTAAATGCTGGTCTCGCTTTTTTCTCTGCAATATCTCCACTTACATCCTCTGTATTGGCAAATACCGCTGAAGGCAATAATAATGATGCTGATAGTGTAGCTACTACAAATCCCTTTACTATTTTAGAATCTTTTAACATGTTATCCACTCTCCTTTAATGTTTTGTTTGCTTTCTATGATTACATTATAGGAGATAATTGTGGAATAAAAATATTATAAATGTGGAAAATTTGTGAGAAATGAGATTATGTATTCAATATTTTTTTAGCTACTAGCACACATTCTTCAGGACTCTTATTAAAAATATCTTTATCAAAACTAGAGATAAATATATTCTGGATCTTGATGCCCAGTTCTTCAGCAGTAACTCCATCAAATATTATATGGTGTATCTCAGCAATTTCGTCTTCATACTCATCATCCGGTGAATGTGGAAACAAGTCTATAGGATCCCATATATTTATTATGTTTTTTATTTTTTCCAGCATTAAAACTTCTCCTTCTATAATACAGTTGTAATTATCTTCCCAAACTCTGAATGCTTCATATAAAGTATTTGCATTTGATTTATATCTATTCTACGAGGTTAAGACATTAATAAAAGGTGTTAGGGAAAATCCTCATAATAGAATCTATAGTTCTTGAAATTCAAAAAAATAGTTCAATTCATTGTTTGTTTTCTTCAGATTGAAAAATCTCAAGTGCCCTTTCATAAGAAGTTGCCTCATTTAATTTATAAATACCTTGTGCTAATAATAAGTTGTTGTTTTTCATATACTTAATCATTTTCTTTTTTTCGCTTTCAGACCATGAAAATTCAGGATTTTCTATAGCACGGTAATCTCTAATACTACCAACTATTAATTGTGTCTCATAGCCTATGCCTACAAGACCATTTTCTTTGAAAGCAGATAAAAAATCTAGATACACAATAACCGTACCTACCACAAATATCATTATTAAAATAACAATTACAATTCTTTTGTTTTTAAGCATTATTACATCACTCATTCTCTATTTAATTCTTCTACTTGCAACTTCTCACATTTGGAATCACAGTTGTAAGTAGAAGAAAGTATTATAACTGATTTCTTAATTTTAGAAATCAGTTAGGTTATAATAATTAGAAATTCCCTTAGTATCATTCATCATAACTATCCCAAAAGCAAAAGGGACGGGGTTATTGCTTCTAAAGCAGAAGGGACGGGGTTGCTGCTTTTCTATTTCTATAACTTCCAAATAATATTTACCGATATCCCTGTAACTCTTGATAGTTGCCTTGTTGACACCCCATCTATTTCTAATACCCTTCTTAATATTACTTTCATTTCTTCCTTTGGCTCATTTTGTATCACCCATGCTTCAATTTCAAACTGTTTTTTTATAATCTCCCTTAGTTCATCATCTGATATTTTCTTCTTTTTTTCTTCTATTTCTAAACATTCATCATCATTACTCTCATTATTAAATTTTATAAATGCTTGGATCGCCACAGTATAATCTTCATCAAACATTTTCAGAACATAATCCTTATCTATTAACTTCCTTTTTGCTGTATATTCAATATAGCTACTCCACTTATATTCTTTTATGTTACTTGTTATTCCTACTTTTACTGGGTTTTGATGTATATACCTTATAGCTGTCAAAAAATATGAGTCCGTTTCTATAGGCTCACTTCTAAATCGATCTTGAAATAGATTTCCAATGCGGTCATATTTGCGATTATACCAATACACATAACTTCCACTTATACGTCTCATTATTTGAGCTAATTCCTCATTTTCTTCCTTTAGTAGCAAATGAAAGTGATTCCCCATAAAACAATACGCATATATACTATATTCACATTTTTCTTTATAACGTAATAGAGTTTGCAATAACTTTTCTCTATCTTCATCATCTTCAAATATACTTTGCTTGTTTATTCCTCTTAGTATTATATGGTATATCCCTGTCTTACTCCTCTTTCTTGCCGTCCTTGGCATACCTATCACCTCAAGATTAGTTTAACAGATTCTCTTCAACGAAGCAATAACCCCGTCCCCTTGCATTCCTATGGGTTAGTATGCATATAGAATAAGCAATTGGAATGTTGATATAGCTTCAATGCTTCTATAACCTCCAAATAATATTTATCGAATTTCACAAAATCTGCCATACCCTTGCATCAAAGTATAAAACTCCTATGAACATTTAAAATGCCCATAGGAGTCTTATTTCTAATATGATTTTATTAAACTGTCTTAATTATCTCTAATACTAATCTTGCACTATCAACAAGATCTTTAATTGCTATATGCTCCTCTAATGTATGAGGTTTCTTTTCCCCGATACCAAGGTTTACACACTTTATTCCATTAACATTTAATATATTTGTATCGCTTCCACCACCAGTTGAATCTGTGAATGGCTTAAGTCCGATGTTGTCACATGCTTTTTTTACGATTTGAACTATTTCGTCATTCTCATCTATCGTGAAGGCTCCATAGGCTCTAGATGTTTCTATTTCTATTTCTGCTCCGAATTCCTTAGCTGCCTTTTCAAAGCATTCTACCATGTGGGCTGTCTGCTTATCTAGTTTTTCATTACTAAGGCTTCTTGCCTCTGCCTTTACTTCTACCTCTGGGCATACGATATTAGTTGCTTTTCCACCGTTTATTATTCCTATATTGGCAGTAGTGTCTTCATCTATTCTTAAAAGATTCATTTTATTTATAGCTGCAGCTGCAACCTGAATGGCACTTATACCTTCTTCTGGGCAAACTCCCGCATGAGCTGGCTTTCCTTTTATTGTCACATCTATTTTGTCTTGAGCCGGTCCTTGTATTATTATTTGACCTGGATCTCCACCGCTATCTAAAACAAAGGCCGTCTTAGATTTTATCTTTGAGTAGTCAAGATTTTTAGATCCGTTAAGTCCACCCTCTTCTGCTATTGTGAATACTACTTCTATATCTCCATGAGATACGTTTTCCTCGCGGATAATTCTTAACGCCTCAACTATAGCTGCTATACCTGCTTTGTTATCTCCACCTAGAATAGTCGTCCCGTCACTGTATATAACATCATCCTTTATAACAGGCTTTATACCTTCTCCAGGTGTAACTGTGTCCATATGACAGCACAATATGATAGTTTCTACATCTTTATCACCTTTAAGGGTAGCAATAATATTATTTGTATCTGATCCTATTTTTTCCCCTGCGTTATCAACTATAACTTCTAATCCAAGGTCTTCTAACTCTTTCCTTATAAATTTCGCAAAGTTTCCTTCTTTTCTTGTAAGACTGTCGATTTGTACATACTCAATAAATTCCTTTACTATTCTTTCCTGATTAACCACGGTGAACCCTCCAATATATTTTTTTCATTATGTATTTTATATCTTTATTATACTATTCTTCTCATAAAAAAATCATAAACTTTTTTTAATATTAAGAAGTTCAAAAAATGTTTAAGGCTCTTCTACATCATTTATAGTACAACATGATTTTGTCCTTATCTATATAAACTATTTTACTTTTCTATTCTATGCATGGTAAAAAAACACAAAAAGGACACAGAGAAGACAAAAGTTTTTTCTATAATAATTCAATGGTAACCTTTCAAGTTTACTGTCTATAGAGAGTTCCAAGTAAGTCTTAATTTATACATATGAAAATATCCGATTTTTCTGGGGAATTTTGATATGTATAAGTTAAAGTTTTGACTGGAATCTCTATATGCATAACGGAAATTATAGAGCCATTCGCGAGCTCAAATGGTTTATACCTTCCTATGTATTATAAAATCAATTTTTTAAAATATATTATTGACATTAGAGTAACTCAATGGTTTAAACTTATGATTTAACAATGAAGTACGTTAAGCTTTTTTCCTATATGGGCGTGTTACTCACAAACTTTTGAAAGAAAGAGTGCTTTGGAAAAATTTTATATTTTCTTTATATTAATTTAAGGGATTTTTGAGGTCCATTCATTATACTGGTAGGATGGAAAGGGGGTGATAAAATGATGTTATCGAATAGCAGCCGTGTTGTTAGCAAAAAACTCATTGTTAGTTCTCCATTAAAAAACTCTACACAACCTGTTCCAAAAAGAAAAAATATACAGAAGCCACAAAGTACTAGCAACAAAGCAACAGACTCTGAAATAAAGAAACTATTAAAGCAAAAAAAAGAAATTATGAAGAAAATGAGAGACCTTGATAATGGACAAGCTTCACCACAGCTAAAAACGAAACAAAAAAAAGCTCTACAAAAACAGCTAAGTTTAATTGATTCAAAGATAAGGCAAATACAGGCTAAAAACGCAAAAAAGCTTAAACAGAATTCAGCTGCCAGCAAATTGGCTGGTAAAGGAACTAACGTTGATATGTTAGTTTGATTTTTCAAAAAACTCCTCGGTTAATTCAGGAGTTTTTCATATCAAGATTGCTTCAAAATATATCAACATCCAATTTTTCCCACAGAAGCAAATTTGCCAAATAGCCTTCTATCTGCCAAGCTTCATCAAAAAACTAAGAAGACGGCACTAAGCCGTCTTCAAAATATAATATTCTATTCTTCTGTCATTATCTCTGCATCAAGCTTAAAGATATCATCTTCGCTTATTACTGGCATAGTAACTTCTCCACCAAAGTCAGTGTAATTAAATTCACCCTCTGCATTAGTTACCATCTCTACTTTTACATCTGATAAGTCAGTATTTTCTTCTTTATCCATTGCTGCTATCATTTTGATTAAGCTGTCCATGTTCATATAAATATTTTGCTTAATCTTCATTTTGTCATAATTCATAGTATTCTTATTGATATAGAACTTGTAGCTGATTTCTACATCCATATTTTCAAGCATCGAAGTAACTGCCATCTTTGCCATTTCAGATCCAGGATCTTTATCTGATGAATTCATTTCTTTTTGCTGTTCAAAAGTAGCTTCCATAATCTTTTCAGTATATTTCTGGAAGAACTTCTTGTAAGTTTTCTTATCAATTTCTGTATTTATAACATAATAATCTTTTCCATCTATACTCTCATCATCACTATACCATGCATAATTCTTAAAGAAATCAAGTTGTTCACCTGATAATTGCATCATACCTTGAGGATTATTCCCTTGTAATGACTGTACTTTGCTTAAAACCGATGACATATCATTTTTAATCCACTTATCTCCAGTTAAATCCATTTTTTGATACATCGCATCTTTATCCATAAAGATTTCTATAACATTTTCTTGTACGGTATCAGCTTCCTCTGGCATATTCATCTTAATTTTTGCTTCTTGCTTGATATATGCCTTATCAGGGTTTTGTACCTGCATATCTAAGTTCATGTCGATATCCATGTTCATACCTTGCTTAAGTAACTGCTTACCTATTTCATCTTCTGCTGGTAATCCTTCAGCCTTCATTTGCATATTCATTTTCATGTTTCCATTTGCTTTATATGTTTTTAGCTCCTTAAGCTTTGAATCTGCTTCTACAAGCATTTGCCCTGCAGATAATCCTCGACGAGTAAAATTCTTTTCAGCAGACTCTTTAGCATAATATATCATATCCTTCGATGTCTGCTTACTTAAATTCATTGAAGGATTAAATATCGCTTTGCTTCTTTTAACTAAATTATTTTGTATAGCATATGTAATATAAGGCTTTGCTGAAGGGTCAATAATGTCATTGTCACTGAAATTCATTACCTTATTTATCATTTCCTCAGTTACTTCATTAACCTTTGCTCTTTGTCCGAAAACCTTTGCAAGGACTACAATCGCTTCTTCTTTAGTTATTTCTTTGTTTACATTAAGCTTTGCATCTTTTGAAATAAAATCATTATTGTATGCTGCTTCTACATAAGGTATATACTCTGCATCAACAGTATCTGCTAAGTCAGATTTAATATCCTTTTCAACGCTTACCTTTGCAACTTTTAATACGTCCTTAAGAAACCGCGCTGTAGTGACTTCGTCCTTTGCGAAGGATGTCATTGGAATAGCAAGGATCATAATCATTGCTAATAATAATACCATCTTCTTTTTCATTCTCTATTTCCTCCCAAAACCATTATTTTTAGTCACTTCATAATCTAAGATTATCATGACTATTACCAACATATATTGAATAATATGTAAAATTCAATATGCTAAGATTATATCATCATAAGGAAAGATTTTCTAGTACTTAAGTCTGGATTACTCATGGAAAATTTAAAAATTGATTTGCATAGTTTTTATTTTTTTTGAAAAAATAACTATATAGAAGTCACTTAAAAATCAAAACTTCAAAATTTTATTATGACTTCTATATAAGCATACATTTAAATTGGAGGCGTTATTATGCATGTGATCTATCACGATATTGGAGGTAGTCACTCCTCAGTAGTAGCCACTTATATTCATCTAAATAAGCTTCCCATGGATAGAATACCCTCCTCTAACGAGATATTAGAAGTTCCTATGTTTGATAAATTAGAAAAGCATCAAAAAGGAAGATTAATTTTTCATGGTATAGATGAGTATGGAAATGACGTTTATACCTTAAGCAGACAATATTATGAGCATCCCATGAAAAATGCTATAAAATCCGTTCCAAAAATGATAGGTTTACCTGAAGATGAGGTAGCTCTAATTAATACTACTCCTTCAGTCAACTTCTATATGAAGCTAGGTGGAAGCTGCTCAAGAGTATTAAAAATGGTTACCTTTGGAAGGCCTATAGTTGCTTATGGTACAACAAAGGCCTATAGTAATATAGTAGATATTGTAAATAAGACTAAATTGACTATTGCTCCAAACTAAAAAAAGCGCAATTTGCGCTTTTTTAGTTTTAAATGATATACTATTTTGTATAATTTAATAGCGTCTGTATAATCTTTTTAGCCTTTTCTTTATCAATACATTCATCCTCTTCTTGATTTAATAAGCAATCTAAAGCATGTTCTTCAACTATTATCATGCCTATCTTATGCATTGAGGATTTTATAGCTGCTATTTGGATTAAAATGTCTTCACATTCCTTACCTTCTTCAACCATCTTTTCTATACCTGCAATATGACCCTTAAGGGTTCTTAATCTATTAGTAATTTTTTTTCTTGATTCTTCATTTGCCATACTTATCAACTCCTTTATAATCATAACCAACTTCAAAGTCTAATAAATTTTAGTATTGGTTATCTACAATTAACTGTTTACAAAGAAATTATATCATAAATATAAAGGGTAGAAAATATTTCCACCCTTTTCCATATTATTATCTGAAATTGTTTTATATAAATAGGTTTACATTTGCTTCATCTGCCTCTCCTAAATAGGAGGCCACCCCTGCAAATTCTAGTCCACCAATTAGTTCCTCTTCTTTGATTCCCATAACATCCATTGACATAGTACATACAACCATCTTAACACCCATCATTTGAGCCATCTCTATAAGTTCAGGTAGACTGCTAACATTCTTCTTCTTCATTATGCCTCTCATCATTTCTGCACCCATGCCACCAAAGTTCATTTTTGATAATCCTAATTTTTCTGCACCCCTAGGCATCATCCATCCGAACATCTTTTCCATAAACTCCTTCTTAACCTTCACCTTTTTAGCCTTTCTTAATGCATTTAGACCCCAAAAGGTGAAGAACATAGTTACTTCATTGCCCATAGCGGCAGCACCATTTGCGATGATAAAGCTTGCCATAACCTTATCTAAGTCTCCACTAAAGACTATCATAGTCTTCTTATCTTCCATTTTCTCACCTCTACTTAACTTTTATTTTAGCGCCTATTTCAGTATCAGTTTCATTCAGCTCTACAAGCTCGTTTCCAGTCTTTTTACACCAAGCTTCAATATCCTTTTTAAATCCTCTATCAGTAACCTTAACATTTAAAATATCTCCTGAATTAGCTCCCTTTGCTGCTTTAAATACCTGCATTATTGGTCCTGGACACTGTAACCCTTTACAATTCAAATTTATCTCTGCCATTATAATTCCTCCTTAGAATTGTTGTAATTTGTGTGTTATATCTCTATTTGAATACCCTTAATGAAATAAATCTCTACAATAGTAATAGATTTTTCGTAACTTATATTGTTTCATATGGATAGGCTATCATTCCGCCCTCAAGGATCTTAACATTTTTAAAGCCCATTTCTTTAAGCTTTATATATGAAAGGTATGCATTTTTACCTATTTTACATACAAGAACCGTTTCTTTGTTCTTATCTAATTCATTTCCTCTCATATATAGCTCCTCAGAATAAATATTTACTGCATCTGGTATTGAGCATATCATGTGAGAAGCCTCATCTCTGATGTCTAGAACAGTAACTTCATTCCTTATATCATTAAGCTCTACAGGTGAAATACTTTCAACCCTGCCACTCAGTTTATTTAGAAGCACATTAGCTGCTAAAATAGTTGTTGACATAGCCATTGAAAATGGTGGTGCATAGGCTAAGTCAAGCTTTTCTAAATCTTCTACCTTAGCTCCAAGAGTTATTGCGGTTGCAATAATATCTATAGGCTTATCAACCACACCTTCACCTATTACTTGAGCCCCTAATACCCTGTGAGTCTCCTTGTCTGCAATAAGCTTTGTAAGTATCATTCTATATCCAGGATAGTAATGGGCCTTATCATTACCTGGAACCAAAACACTAATAGCATCATATCCTTCTTTCTTAGCTGCCATTTCAGAAAGTCCTGTTTTCGCAGCATTTAATCCAAATAGCTTTACTACCGTAGTTCCTAATACTCCGCTTAACCAATCTTTTTCAGTGCTTCCATTTATATTGATTCCTGCTATTCTACCCATCTTGTTAGCTGTTGAACCCATAGGATACCAAGCTGGCTTTCCTGTAATTAGGTTTGTACTTTCAGCACAATCTCCTACAGCATACACTCCTGAGACATTTGTTTCCATATTTTCATTTACCTTAATAGCACCGGTAGTTCCTATTTCTACCCCAATATTCTTCGCTATCTCTACATTTGCTCTAACTCCTACCGACATGATTACTAAATCAGCATCGAGTTCTCTCTTATCTGTTATAACTCCTTCTACCTTACCTTGTCCCTTAATACCGACTGCCTTTTCCCCTGTTAAAATATTAATTCCTTTTTCAAGTAAATAGTTCTGTGCATATAAAGCCACTTCTTCATCAAATCCAGGTAATATATGGGGAGCTAGCTCTAGTAATGTAACCTCTACACCTTTTTCAAATAAGTTTTCTGCAGTTTCTAGACCTATAAAGCCTCCACCAACTACTACTGCTTTATTTATCTTTTCGCTTTCTACTAAATCCCTAATAGCAAGGGCATCTTCAACCTTTCTTAGTGAAAAAACGCCCTTAAGACTTACACCTTCTATAGGTGGAATAAATGGTGAGGCACCCGTTGCAAATACTAATTTGTCATATCCAAAATTCTTGATTTCCCCAGTAGTTAATACCTTAGCCTTAACTATTTTATTTTCCTTATCAATATCTATAGCCTCATGCTTTATAAGGACATCTACCCCTGTTATTAACTTAAAATCTTCGGGAGTCTTTACAACGAGTTCACTTTTTTCCTCTATTACTCCCCCAACATAGTATGGCAATCCGCAACCAGCATATGAGATATATTCATCTCTTGTAATTACTGTTACATCTAAACTTGGATTTTCCCTTTTCAACTTAGCCGCAGTTTTTGTTCCAGCTGCAACAGCTCCAATTATTAACACCTTTTGATCATTCATTCTATTCACCCCTATTATTAAGCTTTTCTAGCAATCTGTCACAATCTACATTATATATTTCACAAGCATTACCAATGCTTTTAAATAGCGCACCACCTCATCCAAAACATCTAATTCCAACGGCTTTAAATATTTTCTCGGTGTCTTTGTCCTTCATTAGAACATCATATATGATATCGTTCTTCGAGAGCATTTTTTTAGTCTCCTTTTCCCACCCCCCCTCCGGAGGGATTTCTTAATATTATAATACTCCTTTTGTTAATATGTTGTCAACAAAAATTAATCATTTTCTGATGTGATTTTACTGGTAACTGTTTACAATGTCCTCTTAACGGTTGATTTATCTATATAGTTTTCCATAAAAAAAGAGCACTACTTGTGCTCGATATTGATAATTATTTATTACTTTAATTGAGACTACTGCATAATTCTAACTTGGCAGAATTGCATATACGAATATCATCCTTAATTTAATTATTTAAAATAGAGCATATTTTGGTGGTATTGCTCTAGGGATTTTAAGAGTATATATAGTAGCAAGTTTTTTTAGATGGTAATTATGCAATTTGCTCAATTAAAGAACTTTGTTGAGATTCCTTGAAACTTAGCTTCCTCAATATAAATATTTCTTTCCACATCTTCATTTTTAACATCTAAACCTAAAGAGTGGAAATTAAGATCTATTCCATAAAACTTAGCCTCTTCCAATAGTATATTACTTTCAATACTTTCAATTTTTTCACTATTTTTATCACATAAATATATAGTGCTAATAATTAGTATTAGAAAAAATGCTATAGCCGCTTCTTTAACTATTTTCTTCAAAATGCCATCCTTCTTTCTTAAGGCACACTCAAAAAACAAACTATTCACCTTACTCATTCTTCTGATTCTTTTCGTCGTTACTCAATCACTTACATACAGTTAATATGCGTGTTATTGAGTACCTAGAAAATAATTAAAATTACTTCGCAACCTGACTTGTTTATTTTTTTCATGTGTCTAAAATTGTTAATCTACAAATTATCAGGGTCCTTAGTGAAGTAAATTCTTTCGCTATTCTCTTTAGTTTCTTTGATTTCCTTCTGTATTTCACCTATTTTTCCCATAATAATTTGTGTTTCTATCTTTGGAACATTGTAGTATAGAAATAAGTCTTCAAATTGTTTTATTGTTTTATTTAATTCGCTGCTAATTGTGACAAAATCATTGATATTTCTACTATGTACAGCGTTTTTGAATTGTTCGAGATCTATTTTTATAATATCTACTACATCTGATTCACATGTGAATTCCTTCATAGGCAAGGGATAGGGTTTTATACGTTCTAAAAAATACTTACCCTTTTTATTGATATTGTACACATAGGCTAATTCAAAGCCTTCGATGTCAAACTTTACATAACACATCTTGCCATTTACTTGTTCAACCTTAGCCCCTAACTGAATAAGCTTCATATCATGCTGCCTTGCTTCTGAGTTGATGTACTTTCTCATATTAACACCCCATTTCATTTTATTTTAACCCACATTATTTATAGAAAATCTGAAAATATGCAAATAGCAAAACTTTAGTTTTTTTATAAATAATATAGGTTTAATACTATACATAAAAAATAATAAGATAAACAGTGGAAATAACAACAGAAATAAGCATTAATGGAAAGCCAATCTTCATAAAACTTAAAAAGCTTAATTTATGGCCATTTTTTTCAAGCATGCCACCTACTATAACATTAGCAGACGCTCCAACCAGTGTTCCGTTGCCGCCTAGACATGCCCCCAAAGCTAGGGCCCACCATAGTGGTACTACATTCATATCTGAAATAGCAGAGACATTCTGTATAAGAGGTATCATGGTTGCAACAAAGGGAATATTATCTAAAAATGCAGATGCTATTGCCGATAACCATAATACAAATATTGTGGTCATAAATAAATCCCCACCAGTAAATTCCATCATCTTTTTTGCTAGCAGTTCTATGATGCCTACTTCTTCTAGAGATCCTACTAAGACAAATAATCCAATGAAGAAGAATATTGTTGTCCATTCTATTTCGATTAAAATCTCTTCTGGCTCTATTTTACTAATCAGTAAAAGAAAACTTCCTCCAAACAATGCAACAGTTGCCGATTCTAATCCTACAAATTGATGTAATGCAAAGCCTATAATAGTAAGGCACAATACAGCAAGACTCTTTACTAATAATACCTTATCCTTGATTGTTTTCGTTTCATTGAACTCAAATATTTTCATTCTATTTTTTTCATCGACCTGTAATGATTTGCCATATATTATTTTAAGTATAAATATAGTTATAATAAAAATTACTATGACTACTGGTGCTAGATTTACCAAAAAGTCCATAAATCCGAGTCCCGTTGCTCCACCGATCATGATATTAGGGGGATCACCAATTAACGTAGCTGTTCCTCCGACATTGGCAGATATTATTTCCGGAATAAGGAACGGTATTGGATTCATTTCTAGAGTATCTGTAATTACAAATGTTACAGGGGCAATAAGTAAAATAGTTGTAACATTGTCAAGTAATGCCGATGAGATTGCGGTTATCACAGAAAATGATACTATTATTTTCCACGGGTCTCCTTTGGCTAGCTTTGCTGTTTTAATAGCTACATACTGAAAAACCCCTGTTTTCTTTAGTATGTTTACTATTATCATCATACCTATAAGTAAACCAATTGTATTAAAATCGATTATACCAAAGGCATGCTCCTGTGGTATTACTTGAAAAACAATCATAAGCACGGCTCCAAATATTGCAATTGCGGTTCTGTTAATTTTTTCAGATATTATTGCCGTGTAGGTTAAAGTGAAAATCAAAACTGCTACAAGTACATGATTATGAAACACCTTTACTTCATCTCCTATTCATAATTTTTTTTCCACTACCTAATATACTCCTATAAAATTTATTTTCAAGTACGTTATTTTTACACTAAATAAAATTTTAATAACCTTAAATATTTTCTAAATTATTGAAATTTCATTCTTTTATCTCGAATGATATATTTATCCTTTGTAAAATCATCTTAAACCCAGATTAGTCATAGAAAATTTAAAATTCTGCTGCGTCCTTTTGATTCTAAGATATCCATTAAATTCTCGACATACCGTTTTGATATGCCTTCAAATCTAATGAAAGTCTTAGAAATCAAAACTACTTGCACCATTTTAAATTTGCCATAAATAATCTAGGTTAAATTTAAAGTAATAAAATAGTCCATCTTCAAATATATTAGTAATACGATACAAAGATAGGGGCGTATATGTTCTTAATAAATATTATGCTCTATATCTATTAATGAGAGGTGGTATGATGTTGAGGGTTCTGGTAATCAAGAGAAGACAGTTATACATAGCACTTGCAGCTTTAATCATTCTTATAGTTGGTATTATGATATTGGTAGCTTTGTCAAAATCAAATGAGACTTTTTCGGAAACACTAAAGTACGCTTATAAGAAAATTACGCCCCAGCAGGCCAAAGTACTAATAAGTAATAACGATGACTTGAGCGTATTGGATGTAAGAAGTGAACGGGAGTTCCTTGACGGACATATCCCTAATGCAATCTTGGTCCCCTATAAAAAAGCGAAAAAAAATTATGATACTCTACTAGATAAGCAGAAAAAATATCTAGTCTATTGCGACACAGGAAAAAAGAGCGAGAAGATAGCTAAACTCCTTAGCAGTAACGGTTTTTCTAAGGTCTACCTTCTTGCCGGTGGAGTAGAGAAATGGACTTATGAATTAGAAAAATAAGGCAAGTGTAAAAGCACACCAATTTCTGGTGTGCTTTTTTAGGTCTTAAAACCTAGACATTGGAGGAACTGTAGGTTTTATTGGAAATACTACATTGCCCGTTTTTGCATCTATATGAAGTAACCAATATCCATAATCCCCTTGTTCAGGATTTTTGTCTTCTAGTGGTGACCACGCCACAAAACCGGTCATACCTTGGAATGGTTGGTCCATATACATATATCTTCCTGGAACTCCGTAAACATAATATTTAGGTTCCATATCCTTATCATAAACTACGCCAAATACATAGTGTCCATACTTGTTCATTAGGTTCTGGCAATTATTCATATAGTAAATATAAGGATTGAAATAGTGACTACTTAATATATATCCAAAGAATGGTAAGAATCCCCTATGCATGGTTTGCTTATCATATGGTATCTTCCACCATGAATAACCTTTAATATTTTTTTCAAATGGCTCAATTTTCTCATAATATTTAAGGATATCTTTTACATATTTATAGACCATCTTATGATATTTTTTATAATGAACCCCAGGTTTTCTTTCAAAATAGTTTTTAGTATCTGCTTTCTTTGATTTTTCTTTCTTTTCTTCTTTTACCTCTTTCTTTTCCTCTTTTACTTCTTCCGTCTTTTTATGTTTATCATTTTCTTTTTTCTTATCCTCTGTAGCTTTCTCTTTTACATCTTCTTTCTTCTCTTCTTTTACCTCTTCTACTTTTTCTTTATTCTCATATTTTTTATGTTTATAATTAATTTCCTTCTTATTTTCTTGTTTGCTCTCAGCTTTTATGTTTTCTTTATTCTCTTCTTTCTTCTCAACTTTCATTTTCTTATTATCATATTTTTCTAAGGAATCTACACAGTCGTCACATTCTTCTTTCTCATCTTCATAATGGTCTTTATTGTATTTTTTGTTTTTGTCTTTATATTCCTTCTTGTAATCTTTATTCTTCTCTACAGCTTCTTTTTTCTGGGGTTTCTTATTATTATCCTCATTATCCTTCGCATCTTCTTTGTATAATTCCTTTGAGCTCTTTTCTATTACATCAATAATTTCTTCGTACTTTTCTTTATACTCTTCATCTATCTCATCATTCTCTTCTGGTTCTTTATTTTCATTGATTACTACGTCTTTCCAGTTTATCTTTTCCTTATCCATGTATCCTACCAATGGTCCAAAAACTTCATTTTGCTCTGAAGATCTTTCAATGGGTTTAGCTATCACAGCAACTACATTAAACTCTTCGATTGTCCTTTTACTACCTTCAACATTGTCTGGATTAAATTTTACTTTCAATTCACCTTTTCCCTTTTCATCTATTACAAATGCACCAGTATCTACAAACACACTTTTATCTCCCTTAGTACTTATCAAGTAGTTTCTGTAAATGTATTTTGCATCCTTAAAATACTTTAAATCCTGAACATAAACATTTAGTAAGCCCTTTCCGTTTCTTACTTCGATCTTGGCATATCCCTTCGGAACCCGCTTATCTGCCTTCTCGAAGCCTCTGTCTTCATTTTCAAGTATGATAAAATATCTTTTATACCTTCTATCGTTAGCCACTAAAAGCCCCCCTTCAACAAACCCATTTAATACTAATATATGTATTTTATTCGAAATAGTTCACTACTAAATCTAAAAAACTTGTATAAATCCTAGATTATTAATAGGATTTTTTAAAATATACAAATAATCTTCATTTCTTAATAAAAAAAAGCCCAAAAACATCTCCAGGTCTTTGGGCTTTTTACGCCTATATCTATTATTTGCTAATAATAGTGTCATCTTCATAATCATTGCCATCACTATCTTCAAAGGATATTTTCCTATACACTTCGAGAACTGCTTTGTTTCTAGCCATTCCTAATATGTTCACAACTGAAATAACTATAGTGAGTCCTACGGTTCCACTTCTACTTAGCGGAAGAAGTACTATACTTGTTAAGGAAACAAGAAGTCCATAACAAATAGCCATTTTAATTACTAGAATCACATTGTTAATAAATATTCTTAGGCCTTTAGAGAAGCTTTCTTTAAAGTCTTGATATTGCATATCTATAGATGATTAAAAAAATTACGTTCCCGATATAAAACCTATCAAGGAACGTAATATTTTCTCTTATTTCATTATTAATTTAAAAAGTACATAGTCCACTAAATTCTTGGAAGCGATATATAACTTTCTTTATAAAGGAATCATCCTGATATTTGGAGTAATCCGAGGTGTATTGACCGTCTTCATTATTCCATATCCTATTGAAATACTCAGATGTTTCCGTCGCAAGCTCATTTTCTTCGCCGTAGATCTCTATTTTTACATCGGTTTCTAAATTGTAATCATCTAGATTTCTTCTTGTAAAGTTTGCTGAACCGCCAATTATTATACCCTTGTCATCCTTTTCAATAAATATTAATTTTGTATGGAATTGTTCACCATTGGTATCATACCACTTAACATTTATTTTTCCATCGGATTTTTTTACTAGTTCAGAGGCCACCTGTCTATTAGGTATACCATTTTTCTCTATACCAAAGGCATCTTTATTGGCATCTAAAACCAACTTAATGTCTACTCCTCGATTTGCTGCGTTTATTAATTCCTTGACTATTGAACGGTCTGATAAATAGAACATGGCCAAGGAAATTTTATCCTTTGCTTTTGTGTCCTTTATCTCTTTTACGATATGCTTTTTTATCTTTCCTTCTGTTAGAAGGGTTGCTTTAACACCCGCAGTAGTCTCTTCGCTACTTACATATTCAATCTCATCAAAATCGCTACCTGAAAACTGAACTACCGCTAGCTCCGACTTGACTAAATCATTAATTATTTCTCCATCTAATTTGAATGCAATATTCGAATGATATCCACTGGCATCATGGGGATTTGCAGAAGCTATTATTGCGGCTTCTTCAGTAATTAATGTTTTTCTATGGTTTGCTTTAAAATTAAGAAGTTTCAAATAACCTCTTAGGGTCACTTTTTGGGAGTCTGGACTAAATGGATTAGGTAACCATCCTTTACCTGAGGTCTTAAACCATTTCAAAAATGTCCTCCAGAAACCAGAATAAAGAGGATTGGAATCCCTTATTTTTGTTGAGTCTGTAATTATCACATCAATATTATTTTCCTTTAATTCTGTAATATATTTTGATTCAAAAGAACCATAGAAATTATTGATTTCATCGGTTATAAAATAGATCTTTATATTAGGATATTTCTTCTTTTGGTTAATAAGAGTGGTAGTTAATCCTTCGCTTATTTTAGGAAAACTATTTTTTCTATCGTAATCATCATTAAATAAAAACATATCAACAACAACGAATTCTCTAGCATTTTTAATAAGCTTAAGTTGTTCATTAAAGATAACCTGCTCGTGTACAAGCTCTCCGTCCTTTTTATAGGTAAGGTCTTGTAGAAATTCTATATTAGAAACATCATAGGTTGTTCCCTCGATTGATATACCAGCAGGTATAGGCGTTGAAAATCCATTTATTAGTACTATGATAATTATGATAGCTATTATTACTTTTAACAGAACTTTGCTTTTTCTGTTTTTTGATTTTTTTCCATTATGGTTTTTTATAGCTGCCAATCCTTTTGCCAAAGAGACACCCCTTTCTACTCAAAATTTTTATTCACATTCAAGTATAACTTAGTATAGTTATCTTTACAAAGACAATTTTATGCAAAAATATAAAAGATGGTTAATTTTAGGTCCTTTAACCATCTTTATCTTTCACCTTTAAACTTTGTTATAATCTCATATCATCTACCTTATCTAGCCACTCTACAATAGGCTTAATAACCTGTTTTATACTTCCTTCTTCAAATGGATTTGTAAGGTTTGCAAGTTGAACTAATTGTAAGAATGATTTGCTTCCTCCAGCCTTACATAGCCTTAAATAATCATCCCATGCTTCTTCTCTGTTTTCATTTGCCTTTATCCAGAATTCAAAAGCGCAAACCTGTGCCAAGGTATAATCAATGTAATAGAATGGAGTCTTAAAAATATGTGCCTGTCTAAACCAGAACCCGCCTTTGTCTAGGAATTCATTATCTTCATAGTCTCTATGGGGTAGATATTTTTTCTCAATCTCCCTCCATGTCTTTTTTCTTTCTTCTGGATGGGCATTTGGATTTTCATAAACCCAATGCTGGAATTCGTCGACTAAAACTCCATATGGTATAAATACAACGCTACTACTAAGGTGAGAAAACTTATATTTTCTTTCATCTTCTTTAAAGAAAAGATTTATCCATGGCCACGCAAAAAACTCCATACTCATAGAGTGTATTTCACAGGCTTCAAGGGTCGGCCAAACATATTCAGGTACTTCATAATCCCTACTTGAATATACTTGAAAGGCATGACCTGCCTCATGGGTAAGTACATCAACATCGCCTGCGGTACCATTAAAGTTGGAAAATATAAAGGGAGATTTATGCTTATTTATAAAAGTACAATATCCTCCTCCTGCTTTTCCCTTTTTACTTACAAGATCTAAGAGCTCATGCTTAACCATATATGTAAAAAATTCATCGGTTTCTAAGGAAATCTCCTTATACATTCTTTTACCATTATCTATAATCCATTCAGGTTCTCCCTTTGGAATTGCATTTCCACTCAAGAACTCTAATGGTTCATCATAATATTTCAAACTATCTAATCCTAATCTCTTCATTTGCTTTCTTCTTAGCTCAGAAGATAGAGGAACTAAGTTTTCAAGGACTTGCTTTCTAAATCCTGCTACCATATGGGCATTATAATCTGATCTTTTCATACGGTCATAGCCAAGCTCAATAAAGTTCTTATAACCTAGTTTTTTTGCTATCCTATCTCTTACTTTAACTAATCCATCATAGATATTATCTAATTTCTCTTCATTTTCCACAAAAAAATCTGTCATGGCCTCATAGGCTTTTTTTCTAGTTTCTCTATCATTTGATTGTGTGAATGGCGTTAATTGAGATATGTTTCTTTCCTGACCCTCAAACATTATCTTAGCCGAAGCCATCAGCTTAATGTATTCACTTACCAGTTTATTTTCGTACTGTAGATCACCAACTATTTCAGGCGAAAATGTCTTCATTTTCAATTTAGCTAGGGTAAATAGCTGCCTCCCCCATTTCTCTTCTAACTGATTTCTAAATCTGGATTTTACTAGGGAACTATAATATTTTGAAGTGAAACCTTCATATATTGGCGTAATCTCATCAATAAACTCTCTTTCACTCTGATAAAACTCATCGCAAGTATTGACAGTATACCTTACCTCAACCAGCGTCGTCATTGTTTCGAACTCATTTCTAATTTCATTTATTTCACTCATTACTTTTTCCTGTTCTTCATAGCTATCAGCATTATCAAAGGAATTTAATAGCTTATTAAATTTTTCCTCTACTATTGCCATATCGGGTCTTTCGTATTTGTAATCTCTAAATTTTAGCATAGTTAACCCCCCGTATCATTAAATTTGTATATATATCTTTTATTATATATCATAAATTATAAGGTGTTTTGAAGTATTTACAAATTATTATAAAAATTCTAATATATTTATGCCCCATATATATCAGAAAATTCTATATTTATCCTTTCTATTGATACTTGATCTACTTCAAAATCGTTATTTTTTATGATATTCTTTTCTGAAACAAGTTTAGCTGGTAAGTCAATTATAAACTCGGTTCCTCTCCTGTACTCACTTTCAACTACTATGGTTCCTCCATGGATTTCTACTAATGCTTTGACAAGTGAGAGGCCTATTCCACTTCCTTCATTACTCCTTGATAAGGTTTTTTCTACCTGCTTAAATCTTTCAAAAATCATATGCTGCTTTTCTTTAGGTATACCTATACCATTGTCCTTTATAGATATTCTTACACTATCCAGTTTACCCATAATGCTAACTAATATTTTCCCATTCTCCTTTGTAAATTTTATAGCATTTGATAATAGATTTAACATGATTCTCTCAATTTTATCTGGATCACATGCAATGATCTTTTCTTCGACATCTGTATCAAAGGTTAGAGTTATATCTTTATTTTCTACATAATCAACTACAGATAATGAGATATTTTCAATAATATTTATCACATTACAGTTTTGAAAATTTGTTTCATAAAATCCTGCATCTATTTTTGTAATATCAATTAAATTATTGACAAGTCTTAACAACCTATAGCAATTTTGTTTAATTACTCTTATACGCTTTTCTTCCTTTGGGTTTTTTTCCTCACTAGGTTTATCCTTGTAGTACATCTCCCTAAGTTGTAACGTCCCTAGCATAATATTTAATGGAGTTCGTAGTTCGTGGGATATATTAGCAAAAAATTCATTTCTTAAATTCTCAATTTCTTCCGCTTCTTTTAAAAGTCTTGTCTTCTCTTCTATACCCTTCTTTAGTTTCTCTGCCCTTCTACGTACTGCGATATCCCTAGCAGTACCCAATATACTTACTTTATTATCATATGGTAGAAGAACTGCGGCTGTTTCAGTTTCAACAACCTTATCGTCTATGGCTATAATTCTCATTTCACTATTATGTTGCTGTTTTTTAGCTGCTAGTAGTTCCCCAAGACTTTCTTCCACATACTCTAAATTGTCAGGATGGACAAATTTTTCTATTGGGTGTCCTATAACTTTTTCTTTATTATCAGCATTTAAAAGCTTCAGTCCTGCAGAATTTGCAAATGTAATCTTATTATCATTTACTACAAAAATTCCATCGGGACAGAGTTCAACCAATAGCTTATACCGTTCTTCGCTTTTTTTCAGACTATCAAAAATCGTCTCAAAATACAAAATTAGAATTCCAAATGCAAAAATATTGACTACTAATGATGAAATAACGTTTCCAAATGGTCTCATCCATTCTATACTTCCTAATGTTAAATACCCAATTAAGTATATACCCCATACAATGAAATCCCATCCTACTAAATGTTTTCCAATTCTCGTTATTTTCTTTGCTTTAATTATATTAATCCCACTCCATATGAGGATGATACTTGGAAATATAAAGATCATATTATATGGTAAATTTATTATGATAGCTGTGACAGTGTATATTATCGATATGGCAAAACCAACTGTCCACCACCTTCTTATTTCCCTCCTAATAAAGGAATGCATACCAAGAACAAATAGGAATATAGAAACAAAGTATAGAGTATATCTTAAAGTAAGTATCGCTTTTGTATAATTAAATGTACCAATAAGACCTAACAATCTTTGAATAAAAAATATACTCCATCCCAATGCTAAAATTCCTATAAATTTTTTTGGGTTTTGATAAACAGAAAAGCATATACTAATGATACAATAAATCCACCTGTCATCTCAGAAATAAACATTCCCGACATCCAACTCATGTAATAACCCCCACAGCATTATTAATAAACTATTAATTCTTCAAAGCCCATGGAATTCCCTTCAATATTATTCATATTATGTAGTTATATGTTATTTTTTGTTGAACTTTATATTGAACCTAGATTATTCATAGAAAATTCAAAATCACTTGCACTCTTTCGAACTTTCCATGAACAATCTAGTTTAAGATGTCTTCATTTTAAAAAACTAGAACTACGACAAAGCAAAAATCACGCTTTTCCACAGAATTATCTATGAAAAAGCGTGATTTTGAAATTTCTAATGATCTAATTATGCAGTTTCTTCTTCTGTTGCGTATGCAGGTTCTAATAATAGGGAATTACCTGTCATTTCTTCTGGCTTCGCAATCTCCATAAGCTGAAGCAATGTTGGGGCTATATCTGCTAGGTTTCCTTCTTGCAGCTCATATTCCTTTGCAGCGTTTATTAATACAAGAGGTACTGGATTTGTAGAGTGCTTAGTGATAGGATTTCCATCCTTATCTAACATTTCATCGGAATTTCCATGATCAGATGTAATTATAAGCTGTCCATTCTTTTCTATAACTTTTTCTACTACTCTTCCAACACATTTGTCAACGGTTTCTACTGCCTTTATAGCAGCTTCCATAATTCCTGTATGCCCTACCATATCAGGGTTTGCATAATTTATAATTATCAAATCGTATATATCCTTGTTCATCTCTTCAATTAATTTATCAGTTAACTCATAGGCACTCATTTCTGGCTGCATGTCATAAGTAGCAACCTTTGGTGAAGGAATCAATACTCTTTTTTCTCCTTCATTTTCCTCTTCAACGCCACCATTGAAGAAGAAGGTTACATGGGCATATTTTTCAGTCTCAGCTATACGAAGCTGTTTTAGACCACTATTTGATATATATTCACCAAGTGTATTTGTTAAGACCTGTGGTGGATATGCTAAGCTAACATTTGGAAGTGAAGCATCATATTGAGTCATACATACATAATGCACAGGGAAATATCCATTAGCTCTTTCAAATCCATCAAACTCTGGGTCTACAAAGGATCTACTTATTTCTCTAGCTCTATCAGGTCTAAAGTTGAACATAATTATTGAATCCTTCTCAGAAACTACAGCTGTAGGATTACTCTGATCTAGTATAACAGTAGGCTTAACAAATTCATCAACTACATTCTCAGCATATGATTTTTCTATAGCCTCTACTGCAGAGTCCGCCTTCTCTCCTACACCTAAAACCATGGCATCATATGCAAGCTTAACCCTTTCCCATCTTTTATCACGATCCATTGCATAGTATCTTCCTGAAATTGTAGCAATCTTTCCTACTCCAATTTCCTTCATTTTCTCTTCTAATTCCTGAACATACTTAATTGCACTTGATGGAGGTACATCTCTACCATCTAAGAAACAATGCACATATACCTTTGATAGTCCTTGTTCTTTAGCAAGCTCAAGTAATGCATATAGATGGGTAATATGACTGTGTACTCCACCATCTGAAAGCAGACCCCATAAATGAAGGGCTGAATCATGCTTTTTAGCATTTTCCATAGCCTCTATAAAAGCTGAACTTTCGAAGAAATCCTCATCCTTGATAGCTTTAGTTATACGTGTAAAGTCCTGGTATACTATTCTTCCTGCCCCTATATTAAGGTGCCCTACCTCAGAATTTCCCATCTGACCTTCTGGAAGACCAACCTCTAATCCACTTGCTTCGACATGAACGTTTGGATATTTTTCAAAATAACTATCTAAATTTGGGGTTTCTGATTTCTTCACTGCATTACCATATTCGTTATCATTTATACCAAATCCATCTAAAATCATTAACACCGTGGGTTTTTTCATTTTTGTCCTCCTTTAATTCGAATCATTATATTTCATTCTATATACTATTATATTTGAAAATCGTCAACAGGGCAAATAAAGTTCCTACGGGTCGTCAAATGTCCATGTATAATTTTTAATCCCTCTATTTACAAACTTTTAAGTATCTTTTAGTATTTTTAAAAAACATTTTAACCACTAAAATGTCACTAGTAATTTTATACATTTTTTATAATATAACGATTTCAGTAAAGATATTAATTTATACATACCCAAAATTCTCATAAACACTGTGTATTTGTATATGCATAAATTAAGTTTTACTAAGAACTCTCTATACATAGAAAAGCTTAGAATTTTCATCTAAGCTTAGGTTAAACCTGGGTTAAACAATATATTTTCACCTGAGTTCAAGGCATCAACCACCTAATATTTAGGCTACATTTTTTCTAAGAACTTACAGTTTAGATTCTATAGCGTTATAGCATCTTACATACAGCATTTGAAAGAGCAGCAAATTCTTCTATCGCTAAGCTTTCTCCTCTTCTTTTAGGATCAATGTCGCAGGCCATTAGGCACTCTTTTATCTGATCCTTATCTATCCCTAGATTACTAAATGACAATGAATTAAGTATAGTCTTTCTTCTTTTAGCAAAGGATGCCCTTACTACTCTGTGGAAAAGCTTCCTATTGGTCACATTGACCGGTGGATTATCTAATACTTTTAAACGGATTACTGTGGATTCTACATTTGGAGTTGGAATAAATACTGTTTTAGGAACCCTTGTCACTATCTCTGGCTCACAAAAATATTGAACAGCTACAGAAAGTGAACCGTAGTCCTTAGTATTTGGCTTTGCTTTAAGTCTATCAGCAACTTCTTTTTGAACCATTACAACTATATCTTTAACAGGAACTTCTTCCTCTAGAAACTTCATTATGATGGGAGTTGTAACGTAATAGGGTAGATTTGCTACAACCTTAACCCTTTCTCCACTGAGTTTAGTCTCCACCAATTCCTTTAAATCAACCTTTAAAATATCTGTATTGATTACCTCTGTATTTTCATAATCCTTAAGGGTTTCTCCTAGTATTGGAATAAGACTCTTATCTATTTCTATTGCTAAAACTCTTTTTGCCTCCTCAGCAAGATACTGTGTCAGCGTGCCTATTCCAGGTCCAATCTCGATAATAGTATCATCCTTAGTGATTTCGGCTCCATCAATTATTTTATATATTATATTTTCATCAATCAAAAAATTTTGCCCAAGACTCTTAGTAAATCTAAAGCCATATTTATTTACAATTTCTTTAGTTTTTTTAGGCGATGATAATTTTTCCATTGTATCCCTGCTTTACTATATTTTTTTTAGAGCATTTTCAAATTCTTCACGTGTAACACCGTAGTTATTTAATCTATTTAAAAATTGTTTTGAATTTCCATAGCCTATTCCCAGAAGCTTTCCTAATATATCTCTTCTTTTTGAGGCATTCTGTGACCCCTCTAGATCATTTGTAATCAAATCATTTTTTTGAAATTCATTTCTCTTTTCATAGAGTTCACTTCTTACCTTTGAAAGAGCGGCCCTAATGCTTTCTGGAGTAGCATTTTCTATTCCTATGTCTCCATCCTTAATGGCTTCACCTCTAGGTAAAAAAGCGTGTTTGCATCCTTCTATTTTACTTGCAATAGTCTTTCTAATTCTCTCTCCAGCAGAGTCAGGATCTGTAAAGATTATTACACCCTTTCTCTCTTTAGCAAACTTAATTCTTTTAAGGGTTGCTTTAGTTATTCCAAAACCGTGTGTGGTAATTATTTCTGCATCAACAGCTTTTTTTACAGCAGAGACATCGTCTCTTCCTTCTACAACTATTACTTCTTTTATTATCATAAAAAATACCTTTCTCCTTCAAAACTTTTCTTATGTATAAGTTACGAAAAATCTATTACATTCCGAATATTTAACATCCCCAAAAGCGTCGGCTGTCAAATCTCCACAATGTAAGATGTTTATCGTATTATATATAGAACGCACTTATAAATCTACATTTTGACTTTTTGAATAGCCAACGTTTTAAGGATATTCAAAATGTAAAAGATTTATTGCGACTTCTATAGCTCCTAATCCTTAGATCGATTCTTTCTTGAGTAAAGGGCCTACAATCTAACTACTCAAGTATATAAACCCTTACGTTTCTCCTTCCAAATCTATAAACGTCCTTGGAATTCTCCATAAACAGGTCAATTTTTTTCCTTTTATAGCTCCTCCCGTATCCTCTGCCGATGCAAGACCATAATCCTTCGATCCATCTAGATACTCTACATATAGCTTTGCCCCAAGGGGTATAACTCTAGGATCTACAGCGACTACTCCAGGTCTTGCCCTAGTTCCACTACGGGTAATCCCATACTGAGGATGGTCTGGATATTTGCCACAGCTCTCAAAGGATAGGTCATATGCGGTAGCCGACATTATCATCACTTTTTTATATCTTATAACCTCTCCTCTAGAGGCAACAAAATATTTTTCTGAACCCTTTTCAATCATTTCATCAACAGGTTCTTTTTTTATATCTTCACTTATTACTTCTTTGATGGCTTCTATTCCATTTTCATAGACTATCCTGTATTCTACTTCCTTGTTACCATTTTCCCCTTTATTAACCTTCGTTATCTTCCCTGTTTCCATTTCATTATTATATTTAATTATGGTTCTATAGGGGATGTCTACGGTTTCCTTCACTACTTCTTCTTTAACCCTGATTACGTTTATTATGTCTTTTGGCGTAATCTTTTCGTCAAGTGAGGGCTCAGTTTTATCTTTTTCTCCCAATGTGATATTATACTCAGTCAATATATCGGCAACCCTATTGTTAGCAGTTAATATATCTAATTCCTCTCCATCTACATTCAGCTTAATATCAAAGGCCCTTTTAACCTCTATTATCATTCCGTTCTTTAACTTAGTATCCCTATCAAGGCTTAACTGATCGTGCTCATTCAAAGTAATGTCAGCCTTTTTAAGTGCTTTATCAACCCTTGAAGATAAAGTTTCAATTACTATCTCCTGCGCCTTATCTCTTATGGTTATTTCCTTACTAAATATACTGTCTACTGCAACAACAGTTAATATAATCATAATAGTCATTATGATTATAATTTTTTTTGTGCTTAATATACTTTGAAGCTTACTAAATGGCTCCATAAGTGTACCTCCTCATAAATAACGACTTTTAACCTATCTATTCATAGAATATCTAAGAATATTTAGGGCGTTTTTTTATTCCTAAGCCTTTATCAAATTCTAAGACACCTATAATCAGATCCTAAAGAATCTGTTGAGTACCTTAGAGCAAGAAAGACCTAGTAAAATTTTAATTTTTTATGACTAATTTGGATTTAATAAAGGGCTTTATATTTTATGTCTAGTTGGGAGTTTTTATGAACTGTTTTATAACTCACATTAGTCTATAATAAATAAAACCCTATGTCAAATATAATACATTTATAAATCTATATTTATAACATTTCAAATCTACAATACTTTACTAATATAGAACAACTAACCCCTTTATCTTATATGCTACTATGCTATTATTAACACAATTACAGGTTTATATTCTCAAGAAATAGCTTCCCCAATATATTAAAGCATTGCTATTCATTCTATGGGCAAATGCATCTAAGAACATATTTCAAGGTGTAAGTTTCATATTCCAAGCCTTAGGGGTGTCCCTAAGGTAATATAAATTTATAAATGTACTCTATAGGCCACACTACAATTCTGAATAAACTTCAATTAAACTAATACATACTTCTACATTTCCCTTTGAATTTTATTAATCTTTGAGGTTGTTTGACACATAAATAGGATAATACATTAAATATCACAGGATAATTACCATTTTTCCTAAAAATGTTATATATTTCCCAGGAAATTTTCTCTTTTCGACGATTTATTTATATCAAATGCGCTGTGCAAAGCGCTCAATATAGAGATTCCAGTGAAGACTTTAACTTATCCACATCAAAACTCCCCAGAATCATCGGATATTTTGATATGTCTAAATTAAGTTTCACTAGGAACTCTCTACAATTTACTGGAATCTATGCCCTTTGCACTACGCACCAATTTCTACCCATTATTTTATTCTAAAATATTCTTTGGCATTTTCTGTAGTTTTTTTAGCAACTTCTTCAAATGTAATTTCTTTTATTTCTGCAATTTTTTCAGCTACATATTTCACATAACCGGATTCATTTCTCTTACCTCTATATGGGTGGGGAGTCAAATACGGAGAGTCAGTTTCTATCATTAAACGATCTAGTGGAACAGTTTTTACTACTTCCACAGCTTTTCTAGCATTTTTGAAGGTTATGGGACCTGCTATAGATATGTATGCTCCCTTATTCACATATTGTCTTGCCAGCTCCGCACTTCCAGAGTAGCAATGCATTAAGACTCCAGTATCAAAGGCCTCTTCCTCTTTTAATATATTCATGACTTCATTATTTGCTTCTCTATCATGAATAATAATCGGTAAATTTACTTCCTTTGCAAGCCTAATTTGCTCTCTGAACCATTTTATTTGAACATCCCTTGGAGAATGGTCATAGTGAAAGTCTAAGCCAATTTCACCAATTGCCATAACCTTTGGCTTCCTCGTCAAACTCTTTAACAGCTGAAGCATCATATCATCCATAGTTTTAGCATCATGAGGATGCACTCCAACTGCCGCATAGATCATATTATATTTTTCAGCAAGCTCTACGGATTTTACAGAACTCTCAAAATCAGCTCCAGGATTCATTATAAGTGATATTCCGTTTTCCTTAGCCCTCTGTATTACCTTATCTCTATCATTGTCAAATCTTCCAGCATCTAAGTGTGCATGGGAATCAAATAACATCTCTATTCTCCTCTCTGATTGTTTTATATATTGGAAAACATCTTTCATAACCCAGATTATTCATAGAAAGTTTGAAAATATGCAAGTAGTTTTGATTTCTAAGGTGTTTATCAAGTTCGAAGGCATACCAAGGCAGTACGTCGAGAATTTGATGAATACCTTAGAAACAAAAGGACGCAACAAAGTTTTCAATTTTCTATGAGTAATCTGGGTTAAGTATAGTTCCAAATATTAATATAGCTAGCAGCACCATGCTGCTAGCTATATATTAACTTACTGTGCTTCCACTTTCAATATCTGCCTCAACTAAAGTCAATTTATCTCCTGCTGTTGCAGCTAGTATCATACCTTGAGATTCTATTCCTCTAAGTTTTACAGGTTTTAGATTAGCCACAAGCACTACCTTCATACCTACTAAATCTTCAGGTTTATAGTGCTTTGCTATCCCTGATACTACCTGTCTAGTTTCCTCTCCAACCTTAAGCTGTAGAACTATTAATTTATCGGCCTTTGGATGCTTCTCAGCTTTTATAACCTCAGCAACCTTTAAGTCTACCTTCGTAAAATCATCTATTGTAATTTCCGACTTAGCTATTTTTTCTTTCTTTTCTTCTTTCTTCTTATCTTTTTGCTCTTTTGATACTTCAGACTTAATTTCCTTTAATTTCTTTTGTATGTCTATACGTCCAAATAAAATTTCAGGCTTTCCTAACTTAGAACCAATTTCTATACCATTAAATTCAGAAAGTGTTTCCAAACTAGTAGCAGTAGTATTTAATTGCCTCCATATCTTTTCTGAAGTCTCAGGTAAAAATGGATGGAGCATTACTGCTGAAAACCTTATGGATTCCAGTAGATTATACAACACAGTTGCTAATCTGTCTTTTTTATCTGGGTCTTTTCCTAGAATCCACGGCATTGTTTCATCTATATATTTATTACTTCTTCTTAAAAGTGTAAATATTTCACTTATTGAATCAGCTACTCTAAGTTGTTCCATCTTAGCTTCAATCTTTTTAGGTGCTTCAAGAGCAAGCTTAATCAGTTCATCATCTATAGCTTCTTTTTCAATAGGCTTTTCTACAGTTCCATCAAAATACTTGTTAACCATTGTAATTGTTCTATTTACAAGATTTCCCAAGACATTAGCAAGGTCTGAATTAATTCTTTCCATTACTAACTCCCAGGTTATTGTTCCATCTTGTGCAAAGGGCATTTCATGTAATGAATAATATCTCACCGCATCCACTCCAAAATGCTTAGCTAAATCATCGGCATATATTATATTACCTTTTGATTTGCTCATCTTTCCTTCTCCAAAGAGCATCCAAGGATGACCAAAAACTTTTTTAGGTAGTGGTATATTAAGAGCCATAAGCATTATAGGCCAATAAATTGTGTGAAATCTCAATATATCTTTACCTATTAAATGTACGTCTGCTGGCCAATATTTATTGTACTTATCTCCATGATTTCCATCTGTGTCAAATCCAAGACCAGTAATGTAATTAGATAACGCATCTATCCATACATATACTACATGCTTATCATCAAATGTCACAGGTATTCCCCATTTAAAGGATGTTCTAGATACACAAAGGTCTTGAAGTCCTGGCTTCAGGAAATTGTTAATCATTTCGTTCTTTCTAGATTCAGGTTGTATAAACTCAGGGTTTTCTTCAATATGCTTCATTAATCTATCTTGATATTTACTTAGCTTAAAGAAATACGCTTCTTCTTTAGACTCTATAACTGGTCTACCACAATCAGGACAATTTCCTTCGACTAACTGTGATTCTGTCCAGAAGGATTCACATGGAGTACAGTAAAGACCCTCATACTCTCCTTTATATATATCTCCATTATCGTATAATTTTTTAAATATCTTTTGTACCTGTTTTTCATGATCTGTATCAGTGGTTCTAATGAACTTATCATAGCTAGTATTCATAAGGTCCCATATAGATTTAATCTGAGCAGCTATATCATCTACAAACTCCTGAGGACTTTTTCCTGCTTCTTCTGCTTTAATTTCAATCTTTTGACCATGCTCATCTGTTCCTGTCATAAAAAAAACATCATAACCTAATTGCCTCTTAAATCTAGCTATTGCATCTGCAAGAATAATCTCATATGTATTTCCTATATGAGGCTTTCCAGATGTATAGGCAATGGCCGTAGTAATGTAATATTTTCCTTTACTCATATTAATTCCTCCTCTTGTATATTAAAGTCATCTATATATAATACGATAAACATCTCGCATTCTAGAGATTCGACAGCCAACGCTTTTGAGGTTGGTAAATCTTTGGAATGTAATAGATTTTTCGTAACTTATATAGTATTAGATTCAACTTTACCTACATCCTTATATAGGGATTTAAGTAAAGACTTTTATTAATAATCATTTCTTAATCTGCTTATAATATTCATCCTTCAAAATGCCTAGATGCACTATATCCTGATATTCTTCCCATTTTTTAATATGCTGCCTTAAACAGCCTTCATACTTCATCCCCAATTTTTCCATTACCTTTCCCGAAGCCGGGTTCTTCTTCAAGTGTCTTCCATATATTCGATTTAACTCTATCTCCTTGAATCCGTAGTCTATTAATTTACTTGCCGCTTCACTGCAGTACCCATTATCCCAATAGGCTTTCCCTATCCAATATCCAATTTCTGCCTTATTATCATCCCTATTTATCATTAAGCTTATACAGCCAATAAGATATTTACCTTCTCTATGGACAATTGCATAGGTTAATGAGTTACCCTCATTATGGGCTTTTTCATGAGTTGATATCCACCCCTCAGCCATTCCATCTTCATAGGGATGTGGTATATTCAGTGTCACCTCAGCTATTTCTTTATCTCCTGCTAATCTCTGGACATCCTTTGCATCATCTAAGTTAAATGGTCGTAATATAAGCCTTCTTGTTTCAAGTATTGGTGCTTTACTCATAATTATCCCCCCCCCACTTAAGATTAAAATTAAACAACAAAAAAACCTCGTCCCTAACAAAGGGACGAGGATATCTCGCGCTACCACCCTATTTCATCATTATGTTACCACAATGAACTCGGCAAGTGACTAGTCATCACCTTGCATTTTTAACGGATGCAAATCCGACCTAATCTACTGCAGATATCAACTTTAAACCTACAAACATAAAGTCATATATCTAAACTTCAATCAGATAGTTCAGGGGCCATCTTCAGTATACTTTTTAGTACCGGCTTTCACCTCCCCCGGCTCTCTAAGACTAAAGTTATATACTTACTCTTCCCATCATTACATTTAATATGATTTTACAATGCTTTTATTATACTATAAAATATATAGAATTATACATATTTTGTCAAGGTGTATTGTTATTAATTATTTGTTTATCGTTGATTTACATAGTATGAAGTTATTCTACTAACTTTATTTTCTTCGGATAAAAATTTATATTTTCTTACTTTATCCCAGATTATACATTTCACTCTCACTTTTTTCGATACCAATTTACAATTTACTACAATTCATGTTATATTTTACTATGAATCCATTTTATACGTAATATAAATAATCGTAACAGGGGGACTATCATATGAAAAAATTTACAAGAAAGTATCTCACTATTTTTTTTGCTTTATTAATTATTTCTTCGAGTTTAATAACACTATACGCTTTAGACGCTAATGAAGAAGAAAATGCCAAATATACAAAAAAAGTTCCTATTTTAATGTACCACCATCTTTTAAAAAGCGATGAAAATCCATACAAAGATAATAACACTGTTTTATCAACTGAGTCCTTTGAAGAACAGATGAAAATTTTGCATGATAATAACTTTAATGCTATCACCCTTAGTGAATTAGAAAAATTTATAAATGGCGAGATAAAGCTTAAAAAAAATAGTATCTTAATAACCTTTGATGACGGATATAAAAGTAACTATACATATGCATATCCCGTTCTAAAAAAATATAACTTCAAAGCATCTATTTTTTTGATTACATCTTTAATGGAAGATAAAACAACTACTTTTAATCCTAATGCTTTACAATACTTGAGCTGGTCGGAAATAAAAGAAGCTGAAAAAGTATTTGAATACGCAAGCCATACACACGACTTACATAAGTTAAAGAATAATAAAAAAAGCTTTTTAGTGGCACAACCAAAAGAAGTTATTCACAAAGATCTTAAAAAATCAAAGGAATTGTTAAGTACAACATCTTTTGCCTATCCTTATGGTCAGTACAATAGGGAAACCCTAAAGATATTAAAGTCTCTAGACTTTAAAATGGCATTCACTACACGTTCTGGAACAGTAAAGCCTGGAGATAATATGTTAAAGTTAAAAAGATATAATATAACTCCCAAAGTAGATATCAGTAAATTCAAAAAAATGGTTGGCGTTAAATAAAACATCAAAACTCTACAATCCCATGCCACTTAAAATATAATTATGCGGTTTGCTCAATCAAAAAAATCTCTACTAATTTTTTTAATACAATTGACATTCGCCTTAGGCTAAGGTTTATACTTAAATTAAGTTAAACTAAATTTATAAATAAAGGGTGAATGGATTTGAATAAGAGATATTTAATCAATGAAGTAGCGAAGCAGTTTAATATTTCAACAAACAAGCTGAGATTTTATGAGAAGAAGGGTATGATAAAGCCTAAAAGAGATGATGACAATAACTACAGATACTATACAGAAAGTGACCTTATCAAGCTTCAGGCTATTCTATTATATAGGTTATTAAATATGCCTATTGAGGATGTCAAAGACCTTCTAAATGATAACTGCAGCCATAATATGCTTGAGCACTTTAATAAACAATGGCTAGCTGTTAATGATGAAATTCATAGAATGGGCTTAATAAGGGATTCACTAGAAGGCATTATGGACTCAATATATGATTCTGATAGTAACGAACTGCAAGAAAGAATTCATAATTCCATAGAAAGCATGGGAAAAATATACGAGATTAAAGAAAACTGGAAGGATAGATGGGGTTTCGATAGCTGGGCTAACACCTATGATATAAGTGTGGAGAAAGATATTAGCTCCACAAAAATGTATAGAAAATACGATGAAGTTTTAGATAAAGTTTATAGTTCAGCAACAAGAAACTTTGATACCAATTCTAAGATTCTTGATATAGGTGTTGGTACCGGGAACCTCTCAAAGAGATTCCTAGAAAAGGGTTATAGTAATATAATTGGATTGGATCAATCTAGGGAAATGATCCATATGGCAAAAAGTAAGTTACCAAATCTCAAATTACGCCTTGGTGAGTTTTTAAAAATCCCCTTTGAAAATAATGTTTTTGACCTCATTGTTTCAACCTACGCTTTCCATCATTTAAATGAAGAAGAGAAGCCAGTGGCAATCAAGGAAATGCTTAGGGTTCTAAAGGATAATGGTAAAATAGTTATTGGAGATCTTATGTTTAAAAGCCAAGAAGCTAAAAAAGAAATTTATAAAGATCTCTCTAAGGAACAGATATCAGAGATCGAAGATGAGTATTATTCAAATATTGAGCTACTTAAAGAAGAGTGCTCTAAATACAATAAAGAGCTTTGTGCATACAAGATTGATACGTTAATTTTCGTTATAGAAATTCAGTAGAAATCAATGACTTGTTTTAACTAAAGGATTCAAGCCCACTACTACAGGGTAGCGGGCTTGAATCCTTTAGTTAAAGCATTTTTTCAAACTCTTCAGTAGGAGAAGGTTTATTAAAGAAATAACCTTGTCCCATATCACAATTGATTTCTTTTAAATAGCGGTACTGTTCTTCCGTTTCTATCCCTTCAGCAATTACCTCTAAGCCAATTTCATGGGCTAAATCGATTAAAGACTTAGTTATTGCTTGATCTTTGGATTTAGTAGTTACATTCTTTATAAATGATTTATCTAATTTCAGATAATCGATGGGCAATTGCTTTAAGTAATTGAGAGAAGAGTACCCTGTGCCGAAGTCATCCAGGGCAATTTTTATATTCATTTCCTTTAGTTCATTAAGGATTTTAATTGTATGGTCTAAATCTTCCAGTGCGGTATTTTCAGTTATTTCAAATATTATATATTTACTATCAAGTCCCGTTTCTTCTAAAATACTCTTTATATTTTGGACTAAATTATTTTGTTTAAATTCCAATGCAGAAATATTCATAGATAATTTTATAGGTTTATACCCTTTATCTATCCAAACTTTATTTTGTTCACAGCCCGTTGCAATGGTCCATTTTCCAATTTCCTTAATAATTCCCGTTTTCTCAGCAAGGGGTATAAAATTAACCGGTGATATCAATCCTTTTTTAGGATGCATCCATCTAATCAATGCTTCAGCAGCATCTATTTCATCATTTTTTAAATTAATCATAGATTGGTAATTAAGAATAAATTCGTTATTCTTCACAGCATATCTTAAACTCTTTTCCATATCGACAAGTTGTATTTTCTGCATATACATCTCTTGCTTATAAATCTCATAGGATCTTTTTCCCTTTTCCTTTGCGCAGTACATTGCGGTATCAGCATTTTTTAGTAGGCTTTGGTAATCTTCACCATGGTCAGGAAAAATCGAGATTCCAATACTTGTTGATATATAAAATTCGTGAGCATCTAGTATCCAAGGTCTATTCAAAGACTTTATAATTTCATTTGATAAATTATGTATTGCATTTATACCCTTCACATCGGAAATCATTATTGCAAATTCATCTCCACCCAAGCGTGCTAATATGCTAGTTGTTTTTTTATGTTTCATAAACTCATTTGCTATCATTTTTAACAATTTATCACCATAATCATGGCCAAGGGTATCATTCACCTTTTTAAAGTCATCTAGATCTAAGTATAGTAAAGCAAACTTTATATTCTTTTCTTTAGCTTTAAGTATCATCGAGTCAAGTTCTTTTTCAAACATTGCACGATTAGGAAGCCCTGTTATCGAGTCATAGTAGGCTAAATTCCATACTCTTTCTTCATATGTCTTTTGTTCAGTTATATCTGTATAGGACCCTGCCATCCTTATTGGTTTTCCGTTATCATTCCATATTGCTTCTCCCCTGCTTAATATCCATTTATAATCTCCATTTTTAGTTATTAATCTATATGTATTTGCATAGTTATCTATTTTTCTATCTAGGTAATCATTCAGTGCCTTTAATGCACTCTCTCTATCTAAGGGGTGTAAAAGATCCTTCCAAATTTCAAAGTTATATTCCACTTCAGAAGCATCGTAGCCTAGCATTTCTTTACAACGAGTAGAGAAAAAACGCTCACCACTTCTCAAATCCCAATCCCATATACCGTCCTTTGCAGCCATAACAGCTAAATGGTATCTTTCTTCACTTTCCGCTAAAGAATCTTGACTCAATTTAAGTTGCTGAAAACGATTATTCAGATCTTCTTCGGTAGCTATTAGCTCTTCATAGGCTGCGTTGAGCTCTTCGTAGCTTTGATATAGCTTGTTGGAAACCGATTCGATCTTTACCAAAGATTTTCTTATTCTTAGAAACAGCAATATTCCTGTTATGATTATGTACAGCCATCCCTTATAGGTTTGAAGTATTTGGATTTTCTCTGTATCCTCAACCAATATTTCTAACAATTTATCCGATAACAATATCCATAGACTTCCTATAATTATATAGTATATAGCAATTTTAAGAGCTGTCTTCACAGGACTGATTTGAGTATCCTTCCTTTGAATTATATCTTGAGAGTTTAAATCATTTCTGGAAATTTTCTTCATTAACTTGCTAGAGCTAAATATCTTTAACATAATACACCCCCAAAAACCTAAAATTTAACCTGAATTTTCTATGGATAATCTAGATTCAGAGAAAATTTCACAAAAAAACACAAGGTTTAGAGTCCTCAAAGCCTTGTGTTTTGGCTGGTTTTCTCTTGAATAAATGATATGTAATATACGAATTGAAAATTTTGTAGAAAATTGTATTTATTTGTAGATATTATACTCTATATCACTGCTATTTATCAAGGGGGGTAATGCAAAATGGAAGGTATTAGAAACCTTCCATTTAAAACATCTAAATTATCTCTTCTGCCTTTAATCTCATTTCAAAACTGTTTATCAAATTATTAGTATTAATAACCTTTTCAAACATTTTGCCATCCTCAACAGTCTGAAGTCTAGCCTTCTTATCACAGAAGTTAAATCCATTCCCGTTTGTATAAAGAATAGGGTTCTTATTAACAGGCCAGAATGTACTTGTTTCTGTCTGCTTATTAATCTTGAAGTACTCAGGTATATTCATGGATATTTCTTCTAATATATCATCGGAACTTATATATTCTAAATTAGTACTCAAAGCATTAGCTAGCTTTATTACTACCTGCCAGTTTTCCAGTTCTGTAAGAGGAGGTATGGCCTGATTTATTCTTTGTATTCTTCTCTCACTGCTTGTAAAGGTTCCTCTAGACTCTGCAAATCCAACAGCAGGTAAAACAACATCTGCTTTTTTTGCCGTTTCAGTTATATGAGTATCTTGAACCATTAAGAATTCTAGGTTAGTTAAGTCTATTCCAGGTATATCCTCTCCAAATACCAACAATCCCTTAATGCTTCTATCTTTAATACTATCAGTAACTTCATTGGAAGCTTTACAAATACCCATATCCACAAGACCTTGACTGTTACTATTAGCCTTAAGCTGTATGATACCGCTACGGGCTTTACCTATATGTCCAGTTATAACAGCAATATTTGCAATCATTTTTGCCGAATCTGCCGTAAGATTGTTTTGATCAAACACGATCATAGCCTTCTTTGCATTTCCATAAACTTCAGCTATTTCTCTAGCAGTTTCACTTACTTCTACACCTTCAAGGCTTGCCCTAAGTTCATCAAAGCCTATTGCTTTCCCGTCTACTGGCTTAAATCCACTATCAATTAGAGCCTTTGCTACTTCCTTTAAAAGCCCTATACTATTTTCAGATTTTACATTTCTATAGGACCATTCATCAGCCCTAGTTTTAGACGGATTAATTGAAATGAGCTTTGACCCACCTTCTACTGCCTTCTTAATCTTCAGTCCAACTATGGTATGGCTCTTCATTATATCAGAACCGATCAATACAATTGTTTCTGCTCCAAGAACTTCATCAAAGGTATTAGTTGAAGCATCGTATCCCAACACATCTTTGATACCACTTTGTAAGTTATTAAAAGAAACGATATTATCTGTCTTTAGTACATCCTTAGCAAATTTAGATACAAGATATATTTCTTCGTTTGTATATCTATCTGAAACAGATAATGCTAAGGAGCTGCTTCCATAAAGTAATGTAAGACTCTTTGCCTTCTTTGCAACATGAAGTGCTGCTTCCTCCCAAGAAACCTCCTGTAAAGTGCCCTCCTTACGAACTAGAGGCTTTGTAATCCTTGCACCCTTCTTGGCAGTATCAAATCCAAACCTTCCCTTCACACATAGAAGACCATCATCTACTTTGCTATCTTTATCCGGAAGGGATCGTACTAATAGATCACCCTTTGTGTTCAAATTCATATTGCATCCGACACTACATCCTGAACAAACTGTATGGGTTTCCTTAGTTCTCATAGGGACAGCTTTTTCTATTGCAAGCCTTTCTCCAAGGGCACCTGTTGGACACACACTGATACACTGTCCACAGGAAATACAGCCTGTTTCCTTAAGAGGTACATCAAGCCCCGGCTTAACTACAGTATCAAAACCTCTATCTACCAAACCCAATGCAGATATTCCCATTACTTCGTCACAAACCCTTACACATAGACCACAGAGAATACATTTGTCTACATTTCTAGATATAAATAAGTGACCATCATCTATCTGTCGTTTATGAACCTCACCGGTAATCCTATCGGGCTTCACATCGTATTCGTTAGCATATTTTATAAGCTCACATTCGAAGAAGTCATGGCATCCACATTCAAGACATCTCATTGCATCCTGCTTAGCCGCCTCTTCACTGTATCCCTCTACAACCTCTTCAAAGTTCTGTTTTCTTACCGAAGGTGAAAGATGAGGCATTGGCGGTCTATAGGCTCTTTCTATATCCTTAAAATCTTCCTTAGTAATATCATGTCTTTCCACATAGTATGACTTTTTATATGGGATAATCTCACCCTCAAGATATCTACATATAACCTCAGCCGCCCTTTTGGCTTCACCAATGGATTCTATAGCTATACTAGCTCCCTTATTAGTGGCATCTCCACCCGCAAATACACCGGATAGATTTGTTTGATAGCTGCTTTCATCGGCATTTATTGTTCCCCAATCGGTGATATCTAAGTCCTCAAAGCCATCACTATTAACCTTCTGTCCTATTGAGCAAATAACTGAATCCACTTCGATGATTTCCTCTTCACCATCAATAGGTACAGGCCTTCTTCTTCCACTTTTATCCGGCTTACCCTGCTTCATCTTCTGAAGTCTTACCTTCTTTACCTTTCCATCCTCACCAATTATCTCGATTGGATTCACAAGGTATTTAAAGGTTACACCCTCTTCTTGCCCTTCAATAATTTCACTATAATCTGCTGGCATTTCTTCCTTAGTTCTACGGTATAATAAATAAACTTCCTTAGCTCCTAGTCTAATGGCAGTTCTACAAGCATCCATGGCAGTGTTTCCTCCGCCTACTACCGCTATTCTATCACCAGTTCTAATAGGTTCATTTATTGCAAACTTAGTAAGGAAATTGATACCTCCAATAACTCCATCTAAATCTGAACCAGGACAGTTTAAACCAGCACTCTTCCATGCTCCTATAGAAACATACACTGCATCAAAGGTCTTTCTTATATGGCTAAGCTCTACACTTTGACCAATCCTTATATTTGTAACCATCTTCACACCCATTTTTTCAATGACGCTTATTTCCTTATTAAGGACTTCCTTAGGCAGACGATATTGAGGTATACCATATCTAAGCATTCCTCCCAATTCCGGCATGGCTTCAAATATTACAACCTTGTGTCCTTCTTTGGCAAGGTAATATGCGGCTGTAAGTCCGCCAGGCCCTCCACCTATAACAGCAACTCTTTTACCTGTAGTCTCCTTAATCTCTGGCATAAATGCGTCTTCGTCCTTAAGATCTATATCGGCTACAAAGCTTTTCAGCCATGCGATGGATATAGGTTCGTCGGCAAGCTGCCTCCTACATGCCTCTTCACATGGATGAGGACATACCCTTCCTATACTTGCCGGTAGAGGCAGCTGCTCCTTTATGAGTTTAAGGGCCTCTTTATACTCTCCATTTGCAATAAGTCCTACATATCCCTGACAGTCTGTATTAGCAGGGCACGCCGAGACACAGGGCGGACGACAATCTCCCACATGATCCGAAAGAAGTAACTCAAGTGCTGTTTTTCTAGACTCTCTAACTCTAGTTGTATTTGTTTGAATCACCATTCCATCACTCGCTTGAGTAGCACATGCCCTTAATAGTTTTGGAATTCCTTCTATTTCTACAACGCAAAGTCCACAGGATCCATAGACCTCAACCCTCTCGTCATAGCAAAGGGTAGGTATCTCTATACTATTTTCCCTTGCAACTTCCAGTATTGTCTGACCTTGGTATCCTAAGACTTCTCTTCCATTGATATTTAATCTTATCTGTGACATATATTTCACCCCTATCTACCTACATTACTTTAACTGCGCCGAATTTACATACTTTTTCACACTGCCCGCATTTAATACATTTCTCATCATCTATTCTATGGGTCTGCTTTGTCTCTCCGGTAATTGCATCAACCGGGCATTTTCTAGCACAAAGCGTACATCCTATACATTTGTCCTCCAAAATACTATAGGTAAGGAGGTTTGCACACTGCTTAGCAGGACATTTTTTATCGTATATATGATTTTCATACTCGTCTCTGAAATATCTAATGGTACTAAGAACTGGGTTTGGAGCCGTCTGTCCAAGACCGCATAGAGATCCTTCTTTTATTTTTATTCCTAATTCTTCTAATAACTCTATGTCTCCATCTTTTCCATCACCATCACAAATACGAGTAAGGATTTCCAGCATTCTCTTTGTACCAATTCTGCAATATATACATTTACCACAGGACTCTTTACGGGTAAACTCTAAGAAGAACCGTGCCATGTCTACCATACATGTAGTCTCATCCATAACAACCATTCCACCGGAACCCATAATAGCTCCCGTCTTATTTATTGAATCATAATCAACAGGCGTCTCTAGAAGCTGTGAAGGAATACATCCTCCCGAGGGACCTCCCATTTGAACTGCCTTAAATTCCTTATTATCTTTAATTCCTCCACCTATGTCAAAGATTATCTCTTTCAAGGTCATTCCCATAGGCACTTCTACTAAACCGCCCTTTTCTATCTTTCCAGTCAAGGCAAAAACCTTGGTTCCATTACTTTTTTCAGTACCAAGGGCAGCAAAGGCCTTTCCTCCATTTGCAAGTATCCAAGAAACATTGGCAAATGTCTCAACATTGTTTATGTTTGTAGGCTTTCCCCAGTATCCTTTTTGTGCAGGAAATGGGGGTTTTAACCTCGGCATGCCTCTTTCACCCTCCAAGGAGGCAATAAGAGCTGTTTCTTCTCCACATACAAAGGCTCCGGCTCCCGCCTTTATTCTAAGATCAAAATCAAAATCCTCTTCACCAAATATATCTTTTCCTAAAAAGCCCTTTTCTCTAGCCTGCTTAATAGCAATCTCTAAACGAACAATAGCCAAAGGATATTCTGCTCTAACGTATATTACACCTTGTTTTGCACCTATTGCATATCCTCCGATGATCATACCTTCAATCAAGTTGTGGGGATCACCCTCTAAAATACTTCGATCCATAAATGCACCTGGGTCTCCCTCATCTGCATTACAAACAATATATTTAGTTTCTCCTGGAGATTTTCTTGCTGCATTCCATTTAAACCAAGTAGGGAAACCAGCTCCACCTCTGCCTCTCAATCCAGATTTCTTAATCTCTCCAATTACCTCATCGGGACTCATTTCTTTAATACTTTTTTCAGCAGCCTTATATCCGCCGTCTTTCATGTATTCATCTATATATTCAGGATTAATAACGCCACAATTTCTAAGGGCAATTCTTTTTTGTTTGTCTAAAATGTCCTTATCACTGCCACCAATGATATACTCTTCTATTGCTTCTTTTCCCACTATATGATTTGTTATTATCTCAGTTACCATCTCTGAAGTTACTTTCACATAAGTAGTCTTTTTATTTTTATCATCTATAATATCAACTATCGGTTCCAGATGACACATTCCAATACAACCAGTCAGTGTAAGCTCTACATCAAGACCTTTATCCTTTATCTCACTTTCAAACGACCTATAAACTTTATTTGCTCCCGCTGCAATACCACAACTTCCCTGACCAATAACTATCTTCATACCCTACACCTCCTGACCTTCTTTTTTCTTAATATCCCTTACAATTTCCCTCGCCTTATCTGGTGTAAGCTTTCCATAGGTTTCGCCGTTAATCATCATAACTGGTGATAAACTACAGCAACCAAGACAAGCAACATTTTCTATTGTAAATAAATCGTCCACTGTGGTTTCACCTTCTTTTATACCAAGCTCATCAGAAATAGCCTCTTCAATAGCCTTTGATCCATTAACATGACAAGCAGTACCTTGACATAGCATAATAACAAATTTACCTACGGGTTCTAATCTAAACTGAGTATAGAAGGTTGCTACTCCAAGTATCTTTGCTGGCTTTATCCCCATTTCCTCAGCTACATAATTTAAAGCTCTACGAGGCAGATAGTTATATGTTTCTTGTACCTCCTGAAGAATACTAATGAGGCTCCCCGATACGCCCTTATATTTTTCTAATACTGGGTCTAACTTTTTCAAGTCAATCTGAGATTCACTTATATTAGTTTGATTTTTCCCACAGCAACATTGCATTTTTTCCACTCCCCTCAAAATATACACGCGAAATAAAATAAAAGTTTAATCACATATTATAATTTTGATTATTTTATAATCACGATTACCTTCATTGTGCAAAAATCTTGTTGAAATTGTAATCTATAAATTTGTACAATATATAAATTGCAATAAATCCTTTATAATTTTCTATATAAAAAATATGAATGACATCCATAATTAAACGTCACTCATATTTCTCTGTTTCTTTGCCTGAGAGATTCTACAAGAGAGATGTTTTGCATTGCTCCTTCGGCGCCTATAAGGTCTTTCCAGAGTTCCATCCGATAACGATCCTTTTGCCTGAAAGATTCTATATAGATTGAGAGGCTATATATTGCTTCTTCGGCTCCCCAAGGGGTCTCTCTCGCTACCATCACATGGATAACTATGAAATTTTTCATTCAATTACGAATATTTATTAACTTCTATATATATTATCATGTTTATCAAAAAATTTCAACATTTGCAAGAAGATAAGTAATTTTTTTCATGCATTATTAATTTTTTTACGCCTCCAATGAATATTTGTGTGCAATTACCGCATCCCAGGCAAACGTTATCCTGTTTTTTTCTAATCATTTTATCAATTTTGCAACTCGTGTCTCATTATATTTCATTTTCATCTTGGATTTCATTAGTTATTTATTAGTCATTATGTATGAATAATCTTTTTGTGTATTATTTGTTCGCTAGCCTCCCATCATTTGACATTTTAATGCGTCTCATGTATAATTAAAGTGATGAAAACAAATATGAAGGAGTAGATTTGCTTTATGAGAAGATTATTTTTTAACATTGTCAAGTAGAGAAAGTAAATAATTCTAAAGAAAGCTTTTAAGGTGTCTATATAGCATACCTGTTTTTTTTCGTGCTTTCTTTGACAATGTTAAGAATTAAGATTTGCATAGGGTTTTTATCTATGGATAAACAACATCAAAACTAAAAATAGATTTCAGAGAAATTAATGAAGCTTTCTACTTTCTTGTCTTGAAGTCTATTGTATATTGAAGTTGTTTAGCTATATAAATATATTAACTATAAACCATGCTAATTTTAGGCATGGTTTTTTATATTCAATTTTATTTATTCTGACGTTTAATATTTTCGCAAGAAAATATAATTAGCTTTTTGTCAGTCACCTTAAATTGAATGTAAACAGAGGTTCAAGTAAAACTGTTAATTTATAAGTATCTAAAACTCCCCGAAACACTGAGTATATGTATAAATTAAGTTTTGCTATAGTAATCCTACTTTAAAGATTAATAAATTTCACCGAAAGAATGTAGAAGCATTCATTATTTCAGCAAAATTTATTTTAAGTTTTAAGGTAGCATGACTACATATGAACTCTATATTAATAGTTTAACCCCAGAGGCGATTTTAATCGCCTCTATTTTTTTTGTTTTTGATCCCATTAAAAACTAAGGAGGTGAAACTATGCCGATATTTACTGAAAACTTCAATGAGACTTTTAAAAACTAACTACAGGTAAGGTGTTGTCTATGTTAATAAAAATCACTAATTCTATTTGCCTTGCCTGGATAATTTCGGGAGGTAAGGTAAATGAGTCAGTTAACATTAAATTGGGAGTTATACGAAGAAAAGATTGATAGTTTAGAGAGATATTGCTCAAGTTGTGGAAGAAAGGTAATTTTCTATGATTCTATGGTAAGAAGACACAATGCCAATGGTAAAAATATATATAAATATGCTATATACAAATGTGAAAAGGGACATACGTGGAATAAGATTGTGAATAAGTATATCTCAAATAAATCAGATAGCTTAAGTGATCCTGATTCCCTTGAAAACAATCCCTACCTTAAGGAAGTGCAGTACAAAAATGAGGGCATCAAAGACTTAAGGATTGATAAGTTTTCTATTTTAGAATACAGCAGTGAGAATATTGATAGGATAGATATATTTATCAAAAATCACAATTACAAAGTTAGATTGGATAAGCTTTTAAATGAAAATCTAACAGATATAAGTAGAACTCAAATACAACAAAGAATTAAAGATTCACAAATATTAGTAAATGATGAAAAATCAAAGGCTAAATATGTTATAAGGGATAAGGACAAAATCACAATCTTTCTTTAGTTAAAATACAAAACAAAGGGGCTGTCTCATAAAAGAATCTTATGAGTTCAGCCCCGGGGTGTTTCAGAATGAGTAAAGTTCAAGGTTTTGAAATTTCGCCGGTTTGGCTAGTACTAACGTACGTGCCAAGTCGGTGAACATTTCGAATAACGCAGAAATTCGCCATTCTGGGACATCCCCCTTTATATATATTTAGGATGGGATTAACAGTCTGTGTTGATATCAAACATTATAGGCGTTTCAATAAATTTCTTAACCTCAGAAATATCCTCTGACATACCTAGTGCACACATCAGCTTTGCCACAAGGGCTTCTGTGTTAATATCGCTTGCGTAGATTATTTTGTTAGCGGGCAATTTTTTTCCCACTTCATATATTCCTAGATCAACACCCTCTTCAAGGCATTGCGTGGTAACAACCACCGCCATATTAGCATCGGTCATTTTCCCTACCTTTGAAATGATGTCTTTATTTTCAAAGGGGATACCTCCTATACCAAAGCTCTCAATAATAACACCCTTATATCGACTTTGGATAAAGGTAAAAAGTTCAGGATCAATACCTGGGAAGAGTTTGATGACAGCTACGTTATCACACACCTTATCCCTTAAGTTAAATGTATCGAAGCCTGGCTTAAAGTATCTAAGGATGTATTTATTGTATGTGATTCTGTCATGCTTAACTTCTGCGATATATGGAAAATTAACGCTTTCAAAAGCATCGTAGCTTTTGGTCTTTACCTTCATGGCACGGGTACCACAAATCAATTTACCGTCAAAAACAACGAATACCCCTGCTATTTCCTCCATGGCAAAAAGAATGGCATCAGTAAAGTTCTGCATGGCATCAGTACATCTTTCTTCGATCGAATATTGGGATCCAGTTAATATGACAGGCTTATTTAGCCCCTGCAGGATATATGTAAGGGCCGCCGATGAATAAGCCATAGTATCGGTACCATGGGTAATGACAAAACCATCATACTCTCCATAATCCGCTTCTATTGCCTTCGCTATTTCCAGCCAGCAACTCGGTGTCATATTACTGCTGTCAATATTCATAATCATTTTCCCTGTGACGCTGCACTTATTTTTCACCTGCGGAATAAAGGACAGTAACTCAGAAACATCATAATGTGGTGCAAGCCCATTTCCTTCGTCGGAGGATGCAATCGTACCTCCAGTAGCTATTACAAGTATACGCTTCATTTTTCATTCCCCTATACTATTAAATAATTAAATTCCTTATAGAGATTCAAGTAAAACTATTAATTTATGAACTCTATACAAATTATACCACATTTAATCATTGATCAATGCTATTAAACGGTGTCACAAACAAGGACACCGTTTAATTTAACATTCATATTTTTTTAAGAAACCAATGTTAATTCAATAGGAACAATCAACAATCTATTTATCCTGAGTTACCATCCAATTATCAATAATTAGCTGATTTTTTCAGATGATTTTTTAGAGTTTAGTTTTCTAACCCATAGATCAGCGTTCTTAATACCTAATTTTCTAGGATCAAACACAGGATCAAGACCTTGTGCTTTTTGTTCTTCATAGTCCTTAAGGGTTGCAACACCGGTTTTAGTAAGCAGAATAATAGCGATGATGTTTAACCATGCCATAAGACCAACACCAACATCACCAAGAGCCCAAGCTGTACCAGCTGTGTTGATTGAACCAACAAATGTCATAACCAATAAAACAACACGTGTCAAATTGAAAACAAATTTATGGTTCTTAAAGTTTCTAGCTAGATATGCCACATTTGATTCTGCATAGTAGTAATATGCCATCAATGTTGTAAATGCGAAGAAGAATAGTGCAATAGCTACAAAAGAACGTCCGATACCTGGAATTAATGTATCCACTGCCATCTGAGTAAATGCCGGACCAGCTTCTATACCTGGTATATGCTCAGCTATGAATCCACCAGCACCGTCTGCAACGTTGTACATACCTGTGATTATAATCATGAAAGCAGTTGCCGAGCAAACAAAAAGTGTATCAATATATACTGAGAAAGCTTGAACAAGACCTTGCTTTGCAGGATGGGATACTTCCGCAGCCGCTGCAGCCATAGGACCTGTACCCTGTCCAGCTTCATTAGAGTAGATACCACGCTTAACACCCATCATAACAGCCTGACCAATAATCGCTCCAAATATTGGTTGTGCTCCAAATGCAGATGAGAAGATTAAGCTAAATACTGCAGGTACTTTACCAATGTTTAAAAGGATAATAATTACTGCAATAATGATATATATAATAGCCATAACTGGAACGATGATCTCTGCTGCTTTACCGATTCTCTTAACACCACCAAATATAATAAGTCCTAATAAAGCTGCAACAACTCCACCTGTAATAGCGGGGTTAATACCAAATGCATTATTCATAGCAACAGCAATACTATTAGCTTGAACACCTGGCAGGAAGAAACCCATTGCTATAATCGCTGATATAGCAAAAAGAACTGCATACCATTTTTGCCCTAAACCCTTTTCAATAAAATACGAAGGACCACCACGGTATTCACCGTCCATTTCATCCTTCCATACCTGTGCTAGGGCTGCTTCGACGTATGCTGAGCCTGCACCAAGGAATGCAATTGCCCACATCCAGAAAACCGCACCTGGACCACCTAAACCAATAGCTGACGCAACGCCGGCAATGTTACCAGTACCTACACGACCACCAAGGGCCATAGCAAAACTTTGGAAAGATGATACACCTTCGTCGGAACTCTTTCCTGAGAAAAGCTGTCCAACCATCTCTTTAACAAGACGCACTTGCGGGAATTTCATCAATACTGAAAAGTATACACCGGCACCTAGGCAAAGAAACACAAGTGCTTTACTCCAGATGATGCCGTTAAGAAAACTAATAAATTGATTCAAATAAATCTCCTCCTTATGATATTTTCTATAGAGATTCAAGTAAAACTATTAATTTATATACACCAAAACTCCCAGAAACATCAAGTATTTTGATATGTATAAATTGAGTTTTGCTATATGAACTCTATACTGCAAGTCTAAAAATAACGTAGGTATAATTTCACTAAGCTCGACTAGCAGTTTCCTTACTTAAAATAAATTCGCAAGTTCTATGCCATTTTTTTAAGATTTCGTAATATTATTCTCTATTTGTGTATTTTCAATATTTAGAGAAAAATAAATAAAAAGAGAACTCTCGTCCTCTTTTCTTCAATCGGGAAATTATTTTCTCATTCCACAGGAATTTTTTTTCTCACAATTCTCCCCTTATTAATCACCTCAAACCATATTCTGTAAGTTTATTAAACAGTTGGCGCCTGCTGATATCCAGTTTTTTAGCCGTTTCAGTCATGCTATAATTACATATCTTTAAAATTTCCTGGATATAGTCGGCTTCTGCCTCACTTCGAAATTCTTTTAACGTTTTGATTTGGTAACTATTCAGGGACCCATTTCGAATGGATCTAATATCTGGAATATCCTCTGCCCGAACAACTCCATTATCAGATAAAACTACTAATCTTTCCACAATGTTTTTTAACTCCCTCACATTGCCGGGATAATGGTAATTCAAGAGAAAACGCATAACATCTGGTTCAATCAACTTTATATCCTTCTTAAGCTCGTTCTCTATCTTTTTAAAGAAAAACCAACTAACTCTGGTAGGTCTTCTTTTCTCTCTCTTAAGGGTGGAATCTCCACTGTAATTGTACTAATTCTATAAAACAAATCTTCTCTAAAGATATTCTCCTTAACCATTTGATAAACATCTCGGTTGGTAGCACAAATCAGCCTAAAATTAACATCAATAGATTGATTACTTCCAATTCGTTCGATTTTTCTATTTTCAATGGTTCTTAGTAGTTTAACCTGAGTGTCAAAGGATGTGTCTCCAATTTCGTCAAGGAAAAGGGTCCCATCGTGAGCAGCCTCAAATCGTCCAATTCTGCGTTCTAAGGCACCGGTGAATGCACCCTTTTCATGGCCAAACAATTCCGATTCCAGTAATGTTTGTGAAAAGGCGTGACAGTTTACAGCTACAAATGGCTCCTCGCTCCTATCACTGTGTTGATGGATATATCTTGAAAATACTTCCTTTCCAACTCCCGATTCACCTAAAATAAGAATGTTTGCGTTGCTTGCCGATGCCTTCCTAGCGATATCCAATGCCTTTTGAAACTTTTCACTTAAGGTGTGTAGCATAAATTTTGGATTTATTTGATCCGTGAGTAATGCTGAGTTCCTATGCTCGAGATCCATTAATTTAATCAGCTTTTTTATATCCATCAAGAGTTCTTCTGGATCATGACTTTTTATAAAGTAACTAAATGCGCCCTTCTTCATTGCTTCAACTGCATTCTTCACTGAACCGTAACCAGTAAAAATTATGACTTCAGTCTCACTATAATCCCTTTTTATCGCCTCTAAAAGTTCAACGCCATTCATACCACTCATTATAAAATCAGAAAGTACAAGATGAAAGTTCTCATTCTTTAGTTTTTCTAGAGCCTCACGACCGCTACTTACAGCTTCGGTCTTGTAACCATTGCTTTGTAAAATCAAAGTTAAGGTTTCTCGATACTCCTGTTCATCATCAACAATCAATATCTTAAATGATTGGTTTCTATCTATCATCGTTTTCGCCCTCCTTTAAAGGCAGGTTTACAGTAAAGGTTGTCCCATAGTCTAATGAACTTATCACCCCAATGGTTCCTCCCATTTTTTGTACTTCATCATATGCTATAAAAAGCCCTAATCCGGTTCCTTTTCCCGGCTCCTTTGTTGTATAGAAGGGATTAAATATTTTATCAAAATCTTTTTCATCAATACCATAGCCTGTATCCGTACAGCTTATACTGATTTTCTTATCATCTGCATTGCATTCTATAGTCAAAGTCCCTCCGTTTGGCATAACATCAATTGCATTTGAAATGAGATTAATCAATATATGCTTTAAGGCTTCTACATTAACACAGCATTTCAAAAAAGGGTCACAAATCACATTTTCTAAAATGTTTTGCTTCATCATGGCCTTCTTATTTAACTCCACTATACCTTTAATAAGCCTAAGCATATTAATCTCACTTAAATTAGTGCTGGATAACCTTGAAAAATTCAGCAGGTTGTCAATAATATTACTTGCCCTCTCAACAGATTTCTCAATCATTTCAATCGACTTATTAGCAATTTCTGGATTAGAATTCATGTTTTTCTTTAATAGATAACTGGAATTTCGAATTACTCCTAGGGGATTTCTGATTTCATGGGCAACACCAGCGGCTAATTGTCCAACTGCCGCCATTTTATTCGAATGTAAAATTTGTTGTTCACCGATACGAACTTGAGTCACATCCTTCATCATGACAAGTACTCGATTAACACTTCCCAGTTTATCCTCTAGAGGAAAGGAGGTCACCTCATAAAGTTTGTTTTGGTATTCAATCTCCTTTTGATGTTGAGTATTTGTGGTAAATGTTCTTCGAATTAAGCACTCATTATCAAGTAGCCTAAAATATTTAAAACAATTTTTCCCTATAATGTTTTCCTTCCCTATATCCATAACGTTACAAAATGATTGATTTACACTGGAAATAGTGCAATCTTTGTTTAGAACTATCATTAGATGTGTTAATCCATCGAAGGTTGTCTGTAAGTCGTTTCTACTAACATAGAGTTCTTCCGTTCTTTTATCAACTTCTCTTTTTAGTTCCTTATTCCATGTGTAGAAGAGGTATGATGCTATCATAATGTTCATACTAAAAAAAGCAATAATTAAGCTCATCTTTTCATTTGAATTACTTTTGGTCATGGGAGTCGAAATCCCAAACCATTTCTGCTGTATTTTACTCATAGTCTCTTTTTTATTAAGATTATATATCCCCTTATTAATTATATTTAAAAGAATCTTTTCTGATTTGGGTACCGATAAGACACTTTCCTTTTCATAAAGCGGTTCTTCAAGAATTACAAAGTCCTCCTTTATATCCAAGGCCTCAATGAAATAACTTATAACTGGCTCGTCACCTACAACGGCATCGACTTCTCCCTCTCTAAGTAGGTTCAGAGCTTCTAGATAATCGGCGGTAAATATATAGTCTACGCCTGTGACATTTGAATTCAAGAACTCTAATACATAGTCTCCTTTTTGGACTGCCACTCGCTTATTTCTTAAATCCCTATAATTTATAATTGTCTTATAGTCCTTAGGAACCAGTATAACTCCCCTTTGATAATAGATTGGATCAGAAAAAAGATATACCTTTGAACGTTCCTCTGAAGGATACATGTCGCATATATCCGTCTCACCTCGTGCAAGACTCTTAAGGGCTTCATCCCAAATCATAGGTTTTACTTTTATATCTGTTCCTAGTTCAATAGAAAGAGCACTTAGATAATCGATTACAACACCTCTGTATTGATCATTTCCTGAATCCACATACCTAAGGGGCGGCGAATTGTTGTCTGCACCGTAAACAATATCACCATGTCTCTCAAGCCACTCACGTTCTTCTATAGTTAAACGGTTAGAATTTCTAAAGAACTCATAAATGTTGATATTGTATTCAACAGCCAAATATTCATTTATAAATATTATAGATACTATTAAAAAAAGAATGAAACGTAAAAAATTCGCTTTTTCAAAATGAATCCTCCTAGGTTATAGTGGATTTTCGATTTCATTTCCGTATTGTACAACCTCTATTATAGCATTTGCAAACAAAAAATTTAAATCCTCTACTTAAAGGCAAAATAAAAGCCCTTTGTCCTGTTATTCTCTAGATAACAAAGGGATTAATTTTAACTCATTTGTTTAAAAAACTCTGTCTTTCGTTTTCATTATTTACCCATTCCTTTTTTAGGTATGGAAATAATAAATCTACAGCCATCCACATAGGAGGTATCTAACTGGATTGTTCCTCCATGCATTGCTACAATAGCTTTAGTAATACCTAGACCAAGGCCAGTTCCTCCAGTTTTAGAGTTCCTAGAGACATCCGCCCTTACAAAGGGCTCAAATATATCCTTTGCTAGATCTGCAGGTATCCCTATACCATTATCCTCTATTATTAGGATTGCTCTATTATCTAAATCCTTAAGCTTTAATCTTAAGGTAGTATCCCTTCCACTATACTTGATGCTATTATTTATAATGTTACTTATTGCCCTATCCAGCTTTTGAGAATTCATCTTTATCATAATCCTCTGATCCGGTATATCAAATTCAAAGGACATATCATTATCTTCCAGTTCAGGAATATAGTCTAATAATATTTTCCTTATAGACTCGCTTAAGTCACAGTCTTCCATGGTGATTGTATTATTATTACTTTCTATATGGGATAGTTCAAATAAATCCTGAATTAGGTTATTGGCCTTCCTGCCATTTGAAATAATTATATCAACATAGTTATTCTTTGATTCCTTATTTATATTATCGCTCAAACGAAGGGTCTCTGCATATCCAAGGATATTAGTCAGGGGCGTTTTAATATCATGGGATATGTCTAGAATAAGTCTTTTCCTATTGTTTTCTGATTTTTCCCTAAGTCCTATCTCATTCTCAATCTTTCGTGACATTTGATTGATGGCCCCTATCAAATAGCCAAGTTCATTTTTTGACCTATAGTTTATCCGTTTAGAATAATCACCCATACTAATGGTTTTAACCCCTTCTAAAATTTCTTTTATAGGCCTAACTATCGTTTTAGATGTAAATTTAGCATATATCAACAATACTATAAGAATGCTAACTACAAAAAGGGTGATAGCTTGTATTAATATCCTGCGAGCTAATACGTCAGCTTCTTCTTCATTTGCTGGGTACTTCGGATTATAGATGAGTAACATATTATCATTATCTTCTTCGCTCATATATATTATTTGATATTGATAGCTATTAAGTGCTAATTTATCAAACTCTTCGTCTGAATATTTATATCCGATACTATGGATGCTTTTATATTGGTCTATCACCCTTTGATCTGAATCTAGAAGCTCGATATATGATCCAACGGGTAGTTTTGATGTTTTATAGGCTCCTTGTAATCCATATGTATCGATATTTTCCGCTATATCGGAGGCATCTTTAAAAAACATACCAAAGGAATTCTCCATATGCTTAAATCCATAAAAAACAGCTAAGCTTAAAACTACTATTAGCAGTATAAATAGAAATATATAGTTTATAAATAATTGTGTAGATATCGATATTCTCTTTATGGGATTACGTATACGAAACAGCTTATTCATCATAGCCCACCATTCTATAGCCTATACCTCTTATGTTCTTTAAGTGCTTTGGCTTTCTTGGATTATCCTCAATTTTTTCCTTTAGATTACTAATATGCACCATGATAGTATTATCATTATACTATATCTATTCTATTGTTGTATATTTAAGATTCTCCCAACTATTAAGAACAAGTCAATAAAAAATCCACTTACACACCATAACAGATGCAATTACACCTGCTAAATGGGCTATAATAGCACAGGCTAAGGTATGTCTTGCTTTTTTAATACCTACTGCTCCAAAATATATAGCCATAGTATAGAATATTGTTTCCGATGATCCCATCATTGTTGAAGCAACCCTTCCCACAAATGAATCTGGACCATAGGTATTTACTAAATCCTTAACCATAGCTAGAGAACCGCTGCCAGATATGGGTTTTAAAACAACCAACGGAATTATCTCCTTAGGAAGTCCAATTAACCTTCCTGGAATAAGTAATAAGTTTGAAAACGTCTCCAACGCTCCAGACTCTTTGAAAATTCCTATAGCCAAGAATATTGCAATTAGGTAAGGCATTATCTTAAGTGCAGTTCTAAACCCTTCTGAAGCCCCCTCTACAAAGGTATCATATAGTTTTACACCTTTAATATATCCATGTACTAATATTATAGTTATCATAAGAGGAATAGAAGTTACTGAAATAATACTTAATACTCTATACATAAACTCACTTCCTCCCCATTAGTTTACAGGCTGCAATCCCTACTACCGTCGATATACCTGTTGCTATTAAGGTGGTAGCTATTATTTCTGTGGGATTTAAAGAACCTGCATCTGATCTGACCTTTAAAACCGTTAATGGTATCAACTGCACCGACGACATATTAATGACTAAAAACATTGCCATAGCATTAGTAGCTGTATCCTTTTTATTATTCAGCTTTTGCAGCTCCTCCATTGCCTTGAGGCCCAAAGCCGTAGCAGAGTTTCCCGCGCCAAACATATTTGCAACTACATTCATGACGATTGCAGTACTTGCAGGATGATTCTTTGGTATGTTTGGAAAAACTAGTTTCATAAATGGGCTAAGGGCCTTTCCAACACTTTTTATTAATCCAGATTTTTCTGCAATTTTCATAAGTCCAAGCCATGTGGCCATTATTCCTGTAAGACCTATTGCAAAGGATACTGCCTCACTGGTATTTTCTAGTACTACTCCATTTATCATGTCAAGCTTTCCATTTATTGCTGCAAAAACTATCCCAATAATGATCATACAAAACCATATAATATTTATCATTCTTACCTCCAAGCCAATGAGCCTTCTTATAGTCCAGTAAAACTATTAATTTATACAATAAGCCCTGAGTATTTGGATATGTATAAATTAAGTTCTACTATAGATAAACAACGTTAACATTTAAAATAAATTTCAAAGAAAATAATGAATGCTTCTATATTTTTTATTTGAAATTTATTAAACCTTGAAGTTATTTATCTCTAGTAACTCTCTGTAGTTATAAAATTATATGACTACTAGGTATTAAATATTATGGAAAGAGTGGCATGGTCTACAATATTTTTCTATTGAATTATGTATTCCGTTATGGTACAAATAAGTGTGAGCAGTTTTTCGTAACTTATATAGACTATAGAAAGGACGTGATAATTTGTCAGAGTCAAAACTCACACCAATTCTAGATAGTTTGAAACAAAGTGTTATTGAGAAATTTGATATAAATATTCCTAAGGAAAAGATATCTATACATATTAAAGCCAATGATAGCTCTGTTGATGATGTGAAAGTAACTTTTGAAGAAGTTTTTTCTTTTTATTTCATAAATGAAAAGGAAAATCTGAGCGCAAGACCTTGCTTTGATTATACAAAGCTCAATTCAATAGGTTATTATGAAAATGGCGTAGGCGAGTTTGCTAACTTAGATTGTCCCAAGGACGAGATAACTGAGAAGGACATTTCTTTGCCTAACTTTGCTCTTGAGCTTTTCAACTCTTCTATGTTTATTGAGGCTAGAAGCATAAAAATAAACGATAAGAAATTTAGAGTTGGTTACCCCTGTATATAGATACTAGCTTGGTTAATATGTTGTTGGCTTCATATTGAAAATTATTTTATTGCAATTTTAATATCAAATCCATAAAATAAAGGCAAAGCCTCGGCTTTGCCTTTTAATATCTTACAAAATGTAACGAGAACTAACTGTCACAATTACTCTTTAATATAGCTTGCTACTATCTCTCCATAATAAAGTACATGGAAATCATTATTAGAATATTTAGCATCTCTAATATCTTTGTCTAGCGTTCCAGGCTCCATAGCTTGTTTGTACACTACCTTACATTCATAATGGAGATCGCATTCACCAATTATAGGAGTATCTACTACCTTTCCATTCTCAGCAGTTAAATTGCATTCCTTAAATTTATCAATCTCTCTTTTTGATTTCGTACCACAAACAGCAAGCTCCTTCTTCATATCCTTTGAAAGCGGCACACTTACAGTGAATTCATCTGTTTTTTCAAGGAGTTCATATGTATATCTTGAGTAACGTACCGCTATCATAAATATAGGCTTATTCCATATAAAACCTATAGTACCCCAGCCGATTGTCATAGTATTTATTTCCTCGTCACCCTTTACCGTAAGAAAAGCTCCCTTTTTTAATTGATCCAGCATTTCCTTTGACATGTCATTATAATCGATATCCTTTAACATACTAATTACCCCTCCTAAATCTTAGTTGAAGACTCTTTACGTTTTCTACTTCAAGCCTTAGTTTCTATTATAATTATACACATTAATAATGCTAATATTAACAATAAAATTTCACTCCTCAATTATAATTTTAAATTTTCAGGACAAAAACTACTATTTTCCAAAAGCTTGCATATATTTTAATAAAACTTATTGGATTAGGAGGCATTGTATGTTTGATTTTATTAAAAGAAGAGAGTTGAAGGCCAGAAAGCAGGGCTTCTCAAAGGGCATTACTATAGGGACTGTAATTGGTGGAATCTTAGGTGGAATAACTGCGATATTAACTGCTCCTGATTCTGGAGAAAATACTCGCAAAAAGCTTCAAGAAAGTACTGTTGAAATAAAAGGCAATATCGAAGAAGATCTTAATGAAATGAAGGATAAGATTAATGACGAAGTTGCCCAATCGATTGAGTGGCTAAGGAAGGAAGTTGCCGAAGCTAAGCAAGCCTTTACAAAAAAAGATCTAGAAGAAGAATTGTCTGTCGAGGTTATAGAAAGCGAACCTAATGAAAATACTCTATAGAGATTCAAGGAAAACTATATAAAAGCAGGAAAAATAATACACTCTGTAGAATAAGTAATAATTCAGAAGATAAACCCAGATTGGAGTGATTTCATGACTGATATAACTATTAACCTTAGTGATTTAGGATTAATGCTATTATGGGCTGCTTTATTAGTTCTAATTTGTTATTTAGTAATGGTTCTTAAGCGATTTAACGATACTTTAAAGGATGTGCAGGAGATACTTGGTAATAATAAGGAAAACATTGAAGGGACTCTAAATGAGCTGCCTTCTATTGCTAAGAATATTGATTCCATAACCGGCGAGGTATCCCATGATGTAAAAGCAGTTAGAGATACTATCGACACAATAACGGAAAAAAGTGGCGCTGCCGCAAAATCACTTAACGATACCGACAACATAATCACTGGTATCACTGCCATAATTCAAATGACTGTATTTATTAAAAATTTCTGGGAAAATAACTTCCCTAAAAAAAGCAGAGTGCTTTAAAGTATCTGAAAGGGGCTGTCTCATAAAGCAATCTTATGAGTACAGCCACGGGGTGTTTCAGAATGAATGAAGTTCAAGGTTTTGAAATTTCAGCGGTTTGGCTAGTACTAATGTACGTGCTAAGTCGCTGAAATTTTAAACACCGCAGAAATTCGTCATTCTAAGACACCTCCTTTTTTATCTGCTTTTATTACGTACAAATGTTTGGTATACTTTATTTACACTAGTTCTTTTTTATCATCAGGAGGGTACCATGAAAAAACTTTCTATTCTTATAATTATAGGATTAATCTTTCTTTTTTTTATATCAGTTTCTGAGGACAACCCTTCCTTAGAAAATGATAATGATTCACCAGAGTATGTTACCGGATTTAGGAGCGGCATACAGGGAATTAAAACTAGTATAGATAAGGTTTTTACAGCAGAGGATAGAGAAGGCTTTAAAAGAAGCTTTTCTAATCTAATATATAAGGTAAAAAACATCATTACCGACGAGGAGCTAAAAAAGATTAAACAGCGGGCCGCTGATCTTTTTAAAGAAATCAATAATTCAATATGGAATAATCTAGTTGATTCAGATTATGAAAAAGCTCTTGTTACAAGGGTCGTAGATGGCGATACTATTGTCGTAGTTTTAAATGGCATAGAGGAAAAAATAAGACTAATAGGTGTAAATACTCCCGAAAGTGCTGGAAAATATAAAAGCAGCCCTCAGCCCTATGGAAAGGAAGCTTCTAGCTTCACCAAACGTTCATTACTCGGCAGCATGGTTTATTTCGAAAAGGATGTAGGCGACAAAGATAAATATGGACGACTTCTAAGATATGTATGGCTAACCGATCCCTCAAGGGGCAACCTAAATGAAGATATGTTTAATGCTATTTTACTCAAGGAAGGCTATGGAAGTGTAATGACCATCCAGCCTAATGTAAAGTACCAACAAACCTTTGTTGCTCTCGAAAAGAAAGCCAGAAAAAATAAAAAGGGTTTGTGGCAGTTTAAGTAACACTCTCAAATCAACCAGACTCATACATTTGAGATCTGTAAGTCTAGAATAAAAACTCAGGTGGGGGGGAATATCGATCCTCTTCGTTTAGCTCAGATTTTTCTTAGAAAGATGACTAAAAAAGCAGAAGCCAATTTATAAATTGACTTCTGCTTTTTTTAGAGCGCCTTCACATAATCTATTACATCTTTAAAACTGTCATATTTTTTATATTCTATACCTTTTTCATCGCAATGCCGAGCTAAATAGCTTTTTGCAAATAAGGTATCTGCTTTAGGTGCCACGCACATATCAGAGTATCCGTCGCCTATATATATGATTTCGTCAGAGTTTTGCTTCAATCTGCTATAAATTTCAGTCTTACAAGTCCCACATTTTTTGCAGCTTTGAGATTCGTGGGGAAATCCTAGACTATATTTACCATAATCATCAAATAAAAAACTATTACAATAAATTTCTAAGTCATTTATCCCATGCTTTCCAAGTACAGTATTTATGTTGAAATCGAATCCATCGCTTACTACATAAATATCATATTCTTTTTCTCTACAAAGCTCCATAAATTCTGAGAAATAATCATCAATCTCAATACTTTCTAAAAAGCTTTGTAAGCTATTTTCATTAAAATCCATTAATCCAAAAAGCTTCTCACTACAGACTTGAGTAGACATATCTCCTTCAGCCCATTCTTCATCTAGTTCTTTCCAATCTCTTGTACAAAACTTATTAGCTACAGCTACACAGGTATCCTTTTTTGTAATAGTCCCATCAAAGTCTACCATAATAGTTCTCTTCATTTATACAACCCCTTTAAGACTTTGCTATAAATACGCTTCAATGTATTTCATTATTCTTTCTCTTTCTAATGGAATCTTTCCGAAGAATATAGCTTTCTTAACCGAGTCAAGTATATCTCCAATAATACGCTTATCTTCAATATTGAATTCTTTCAAAATATCATCGCCATTAACGATGTGAGATATATCCTGAAGCCCTTTAAACCTTGTAAGATAGTTATTCGCAAGGTACTCAGCATGTACCTTATACATACCCATTTCTTCATGGGGCTTTAACAGCTGCCTTGTAGATATTATATCCGCAAGCCCTATCAATATTATATCCAAGGTATCTTCTCCAAAATTTTTAAATAAATCATACAGAGCTCTTCCACTTACATCATTTGTCTTATATAGCGTAAGGGGCCACATGTGTTCTTTTACAATTTTACATAGATATCTCTTCTCTTTTTTACTCAGACCCAATCGTTCAGAAATATTAGCCATTATTTCCGCTCCAACTATCTCATGTCCTCTAAATCTAACTCTTCCGGTTTCGTCTATCCATCGTGCCTTTGGTTTTCCAATATCATGAAATAGTGCAGCAAGCTTCATAAGCTGCATTTTAGTATGTCCATTAACAATTATCTGTTTAGTATGCTTATTATAGGCATTTCTAAGATGCTTTTCAAAATATCTTTCGGCATAGATGATTTTTTCAATAACTCTCATAGTATGCAGAGAGTGGGTCCAAGCATCTACAACGTGGTATTTACACTTTCCGACTTCCTTCATTGGCTCTATTTCTGGAAATACTTCTCCGAGAATATCAAGATGCTTATCCATAAAACCAAAATAGTAATAGGACCTTTTGAACCCTAATATCTTGAAAATCTCATTACTTAGTTTTTCTCCAGGAATTTCTTTTATTCTTTTGCTATTCTTTTTTATAAGTCCATGCATTTCATCGGATATGTCAAAATTCAACTGAGACATAAGCCTAATTGCCCTTATCATTCTTATAGGGTCTTCTTCAAAAATATCCTCAGAGACTTCTCTGATTATATTCTTTCTTACATCTTTTATTCCATTATAGGGATCAATCACATGTTCAAAGTTTATTTTTCCGTCCTCTATTTTTACAGCTAGAGCATTCATTGTAAAATCTCTCTTTGATAAATCCTCATATATGTCCTTGCCCTTCATACTGCAAAAATCAAAGGTTATTTTTTTGTCGTTGTCATTATTTAAGACTACTCTTGAATTTTTATTTTTTTTATCTAAAGACATAACTTGCTTCTTCATTAAGCTGGCAAAGTTCTCAGCAATACTTGCTGCATCACCTTGAGTCACTATGTGGAAATCCCAAATATCCTTTTTTATATAGTAATCTCTAACTGAACCTCCAACTAAATACATATCTTTATCAGTTAATTTACTTATCTCTTCAATATATCCGTTAGTGAAAACCAACCTATTCACTCCCAATCATATGAAGCCAAAATTTGAACAAAGATACCTTCGGCACTTTGTACCTCTCACAGTGGCAACTAATATATCAATAATAGAATTTTAACCCTTTATATCTACATTTATTTTTCAATAGTCAAATTCTATATATAACTTTCTTTAATCTTAAACTTTTTAAATAATCATGTCAATCTCGCTATTATAAATACTTTTACCAATAATAACCATTAAGCTCATAAATTGCTAGCAACAAAGTGCATATTTATTGCTAATAAATTGTATTTAAGAGGTTGACTTTTATTGGTAGTAATGGTATTATTTAAAGTGAGAAATATGTCGAACGATGTCTAAAGGAGGATGATTTTGATGAAATCTACAGGGATAGTTAGAAAGGTAGACGAACTAGGAAGAATTGTTATACCAAAAGAATTAAGAAAAACCTTTAATATTGGTGAAAAAGATGCTCTAGAAATTTTCGTAGACGGTGGTAAAATTATTTTAAAGAAGTATGAGCCTGCATGTATATTCTGCGGACAAGCTAGAGATAACATTAACTACAAAGGTAAAAATATCTGCCCAGACTGTGTTGAGCAATTAAAAGAATCAAAATTGTAAAAAGTGCTTGCGATCGACCACAAGCCTTTTCTTTTTAAGGGGCTGTCTCATAGTTCAGCCCATAAGGTGTATCAAAATGGCGCATTTCTGCGTTATTCTGATACACCCTTTTGTTATCTATTCTAAGCTTTCTAAGTCAAAAAGTATTTCTTCTAATTTTACACCATTTACCCTTGATGCTATCTCAAGTGTTTCTGTCTCTGCTCCAAAGCAATTTTGACAATGAAGCCCATATTTCTTAAAAACCTCAAGAGCATTAGGATTAGTAAACAATATCTCCATAACCGTCATATCTTTATTATACCTCATCTAATCCCCTCCCTAGTATTATATTATTCTATGCAGGTTGTCAATTTCCTTTTACGGGATTAGGAAAGGTAATTAATTTCTCACATTATATTTCTATACTATATTTATATACTTCTCTTTTAGGTATATTTCTTAACTTAGCCACTTCCTTTACAGCTTCCTTTTTAGATAAGCCTTTATCGATATATAATAGTATATGTTCTTCTATAGAAAGGTTCTCAAAGATATTATCTTCCTTTTCTTCTCCAGTACTTCCTTCAACTAAAAGCACAAACTCTCCCTTTGGGGGATTTTCTTTAAAATGATTTATTATATCAGATATATTTCCTCTTACAAGTTCTTCGTACTTTTTTGTGAGTTCTCTAGCTGCTACTATTGATCTATCCTCTAAAACTTCTTTCATATCCTTGAGCGTATCCTTTAGTCTATGGGGAGATTCATAGAAAATTAATGTTCTGTCATCACCCTTTATTTTTTTAACCTTTCACGCCTGTTTTTCTTATTCCTATCTAAAAATCCTTCAAATGAGAATTTCTCTGTAGATAATCCTGAAGCTACCAAAGCAGTTATTATAGCACTGGCACCGGGCAAGACCTCTATATCTATGTAATTTTCAATGCAAAGCTTCACTATATCTTCTCCAGGATCAGAGATACCAGGCATTCCTGCATCACTAACTAATGCAATGTTTTCGCCTTCTATCAATTTGTTTATGAGCGCAGTCCCTTTTTTCTCCTTATTATGTTCGTGATAACTCGTAAGGGGTTTTTTAATCTCATAATGATTTAATAGCTTAAGCGTGTGCCTAGTATCCTCTGCTGCTATTAAATCAACCGCCTTTAGAGTATTTAAAACTCTTATAGTGATATCCTCTAAATTTCCTATTGGCGTTGCACATATATACAACTTTCCTCTTTTGGTTTCCATAACATTTACTCCCATCTATGGTCATGCTACTTTAAAACTTAAAATACATTTTACTAAAATAATGAAGGCTTCTACATTCTTTTAGTGAAATTTATTAATCTTTAAACTAGCATTAATGTAAACTATTAGCTCTCAACACTTTCTTTACCATATATCTCGTAGATTTCGTCGGTGTAGCCGCCATCCTCATTGTATACATGTAATGGATCTAATAACTTAAGCTCCGGCTTTGCAGCCTTTATACATTTTAACAACAACAAATTTGGCTTTTTATTTTTATTTGGATGTACAAACATTAGATTCTTTGGCTCAAGCTTATATTGTCTACACAGGCACATAATATCTACTAATCTATGGGGCCTATGAACTAAATAAAAATGTCCATTATGCTTTAGAAGCCTGGCTGCTGTCCTTATAACATCCTCTAGGGTACATTTTATCTCATGTCTTGAAATAGCCTTTAAATCTTCAGGATTTTTTAAACCTCCATTTTGATTCATATATGGTGGATTTGATAAAACTACATCTATTGAGTTAACCTCTATTAATTCCTCGATATTTTTAAGGTCTTCATTTATTATCTCTATTCTATCCTCTAGTTTGTTAAGCTTTATACTCCTCTTTGCCATATCTGCAACTTGGACTTGAATCTCTATTCCATATATTTTGCTAGCACTACTCTTCCCGGCTATTAAAATGGGCATTATCCCCGTTCCAGTTCCTAAATCAACTACCTTGGCGTCTCTTTTTATTTCAGAAAAATTGCTGAGAAGTACTGCATCTACACCAAAGCAAAAGCCCTTAGGATTCTGGATAATTTTAAGCCCTTTACATTGTAAGTCATCTACTCTTTCGTTTTCCCTTAGCAAAGCTTCATCCATTGTTATCTCTCCTTGTTCTTACTCCTTGGCTGCTTCTATCTGAGCTTTCATTCTTTCATCACTCATTGCTCCTGTTATAAAGTTTACAATAATTCCTTCTTTATTTACTATATATGTCGTTGGAAAAGCACCTACTCTATATTGTGTAGCCACTGATCCATCTTTATCATATAAAACAGGGAATGTAAATTTGTTCTCATCCAGATAGGTGTTAACATCCTCAATACCATTTTTTTCAACGGCTGTAACGTTTACTGCCAAAATCACAACGTCCTCATCTTTATACTCTTCATGTACTCTTTGCATATGGGGCATTTCTGCTCTACAAGGCCCGCACCAAGATGCCCAAAAGTTTAAAAATACCACCTTACCCTTTAATGATGACAGACTTATTTCATTTCCTTCTCTATCAAGCAATGTAAAATCATAAGCTTTATCTCCTGGAAAAATCCCTTCTTTTACTTCTTCATCTTCCTCTGTTTTTCCTTCATTATTTTCATCGATTTCAACGGTTTTTTCAATATTTTTTTCTTCTTCACTTGTAGTATTATCTTTATCAATTTCTACATTCTCTTTATTTGTACACCCTGTAACTAAAACCATCGATAACAATCCTGCTAATAATAAGCTAAATACTTTTTTCATGAAATCACACCTCACTTAAATTTTTTATTTTTTAGACAAGCCTATAATTCTAAATTTAACAACTTTCTATGGATGTGTGTCTTAGAAACTTCATAAACAAAAGTAGACACCGAGGTTTCCTTCGTAGCGATGTGGATAAACTTAAATTTTCCTCTCAACTCATATATCAAGTTTAAGTTTACCGTCTGAACATGAAGGATTCTCAGTGGCTATCCTCGTAGGTTAAATCTCTCAATCACACATCTATACTTCTAAGAAAAAATTGATGAAAGGGTGTTTAAGTTATTTGTATATACTAATATCCCCATTATTACGAGTAAAATCCCACTTGCAACCTTAATTATCTTTAAATACTTATCCAAGTTAGTAATTTTCTTAAGAATTACATCCAAAGACAATGCGGTCACAAGAAAAGGTATGCTGAAGCCTATGGAATATATTACAAGGAGATATATAGCTTTAGTATAGGTTTCTGATCTAGCTGCCATCATAAGTACCGAACTAAGAATTGGTCCGATACAAGGTGTCCATCCAAAGCTAAATGCCATACCTAGTATTACTGCATTAATAAACTTAGGTGTTTTAGCATTGAAATTAAATTTTCTCTCCATATTAAGGAAGCTTAAATTAATAATCCCTATATGGTGTATCCCAAAAACTATAATTATTATCCCGCCAATTTTTCTAATTATATTATTATTGAAATATAAAAATCTTCCTAAAGCTGTTGCTGTGAATCCAAGTATTATGAAAACTAAGCTTAATCCTAAGAGAAATCCTATTGAATTGATTAAAACTGTCTTTCTTCTTCCTCCAGCCTCTATTTCTTCTAATGACCCTCCTGTCAAATAACTTAGATAGATGGGCATTAAAGGCATAATGCACGGTGATAAAAAGGAAGCCATCCCTTGCAATAATATTACTATAGTCGATATGTTATTCTCCAATTATATATACCCCCCATTAGTATAGTGCTATATAGTCATTATACTATATTGATACCCATTCTCAAAGTGTAAAAACTAAAATTTCACTATCCCGATAGTTTACAGCTAACTGTAAAAGCTTTAAGTCATTCCTTCGTAGTATAACTAATAATCTTAAATTCTCCTTTTTTAATACGACAAAAAGGCAGCTTTTTTAGCTGCCTGATGTTTTATATCTAAATAATTACTTTATGCCGTCATCTTTTCTTCTTTCATATCATGACCTTTTTTAGCCTTAACCATGAACCATCCTAAGCATACTACTGCAGCTAATATCCCTACAGTGTTTGATAATCCAGCCGCAAGTTTAAGGCCTTCCTTAGCTTGTAGTATATATGCTGTTGTAACCCCTGTCATAAAGGTTGCAGGTATTGTACAAATCCAATGCAGCTTTCCACTCTTAGCAAGATATGTTGCAGATGCCCAAAGGACTATCATTGCTAGGGTTTGATTTGACCACGAGAAATATCTCCAAACTATACCAAAATCTATTTGGGTAAGGGCTATACCAACAACGAATAATGGGATTGCTATCATAAATCTATTACCAGTTTTATCTTGCTTAAAGTTTATTGCATCAGCAATAACTAATCTTGCACTTCTAAATGCCGTATCACCCGATGTTATTGGACATGCAACAACACCTAATAGAGCTAGTACTCCTCCTACTGAACCAAGAAGTGTTCTTGATATTTCATTTACCACTACTGCTGGTCCACCACCAGCAAGGGCAGCCGCAAGGCCTTCTGTTCCTCCGAAAAATGCCATTGACGCTGCAGCCCATATAAGAGCTATTATACCCTCTGCAATCATTGAACCATAGAATATTCTTCTACCTTCACTTTCCTTTCTAACGCATCTAGCCATAAGTGGTGATTGTGTAGCATGGAATCCTGAAATTGCTCCACAAGCTATAGTTATAAATAGAAATGGGAATATCGACGTTCCCTTTGGATGAAGATTTGCTATAGTCATTTCTGGTATAGTGTAGCCTTTAACTACAATTCCAACTCCTATACCTACAGCCATAATAAGCAGTGATGCTCCGAATAATGGATAAATCTTACCAATAAGCTTGTCAACTGGTAGTACCGTTGCAAGTAAGTAGTAGGCTATTATTATTCCAACCCATATAGTAGCATTCACACCAGTTAAATTACTAAGTAGCCCCGCAGGTCCCTTTACGAATACAACACCCACCAAGATAAGCAATACAACGCTGAAAACCCTCATTACCTGCTTGGCATTGTCACCAAGGTAAATACCTACTATTTCTGACACGCTCGTTCCCTTATGTCTTATCGAAAGCATTCCTGAAAAATAATCATGGGTAGCACCGGCGAATATACATCCGAAAACTATCCATAAAAATGCCGCTGGCCCCCATAGAGCACCAGCTATAGCTCCAAAAATTGGTCCCAGCCCAGCAATATTCAAAAACTGGATCAAGAAAATCCTTGGCCAACTCATTGGGATGTAGTCTACTCCATCTTCCATTGAAACAGCTGGTGTTTCTTTAGAATCAGATATACCGAAAACCTTTTCCACAAACTTACCATAAACAAAATAACCTAAAACCAAAATAATAATCGACGTAATGAAAGTAACCATATAAGTCCTCCTTTTAAAAATATTATTTCTGTAATACTTATTTTAAGTTATTTTTGTAGATTTTTGTCGATTTCTTTCGTGATTTGTAACAATTTCTTCATAAAGTGCAAAAAAAATAACACGAAATGTTTTTTCGTGTTTTTATATCCTCATTATTCTCCTAAATGTCTTTATCTTGCTTCTACTGACTGGAATTTGAGCATCTACACCCCTAAGCTTGACATTGTAAGTATTGTTAAACCATGGGATTATCTCAACTATTTTATCAATATTTATTATAAATCCTCTATGGCTCCTAAAAAACCTTTCCTCCGGGAGCTTATCATAAAAGCTTGAAATACTCACATTTGCAATATATTCTTCATTGGATGTATAAACTATGGTATCTCTTTCTTTAACTTCACAATAACATATATCTTCAATATTTATTACCTTCATCTTGTCATTTCTCCATAGAGTAATTCTCTCATTTAAAGGCTCTTCATTTCTTCTTGGTTTTTCATTTTCTCTGTAGTTTTTTTCAATTCTTTTTATTGTATTTATAATACGATCTTCCGAATAAGGCTTAAGTATATAATCAGCGGCTTCTATTTCAAAGGCTTCAATAGCATACTCTTTATATGCTGTAATAAAGACTATAGTAGGCTTGTCTTCAAATTTGTTTACAATTTTTCCAAGACACATTCCATCAAGATTTGGCATGTTAATATCTAAAAATATCAGATCAACCTTATTTCCCTCTAGAAATTTCAAAGCATCTAATGAATCATCAAACTCCTTAACAATATCCATATCACTATAATTTTTAATAAAGTATTTGAGTTCTTCCCTTGATGGATATTCATCATCTACTATGATACATCTCAATGCCGTCACACCCTTCTATAGTCATGCTACTCTAGACTTTAATATAAATTTTAGTGAAATAACTAAAAACTCAGGGACATCGAATCCCTTCGTTTTGGGTCAGATTTCTCTTCGATAAATGACCTAAATGAACGATCCTATATTCTTTTACTAAGATTTATTAACCTTTAAAGTAGCATTACTTTAATCTTTTTTATAAACTACAAAGCTTATCTTCGTACCCTGTTTTAGCCTTTCTATTTTGAGTCCCTTTCCATAAAGTAGTTTTAGTCTATTGTGTACATTGGCTAAGCCTATTTTATTACACTTCATTCTTTCATCATATACAGCACTTATAATTTCAGAATCTATCCCTACGCCATCATCCGCTATTGTTACTTTAACAAAATCATCTTCTTTATATTTCTTAATATCTATTTTAACAACTCCATTTTCATCTCCATTTAATATCCCATGTTTAATAGAATTTTCAACTAATGGTTGGATTATTAAGTTTGGTACCTTTATATCTATGTCTTTATCAACATCATATATTACCTTAAGTTTATCACCGTACCTAGCCTGTTCAATTTTGACATAGGCCTTTACTTGTTCAAGTTCACTTTCAATACTCACTAGCTCATCACCCTTTTCGATATTATATCTCAGGTAGGTAGAAAGATCTATTATTAAATCTCTAGCTTTACTTGGATTTATTCTGACAAATGACGCTATTGTATGAAGAGCATTGAATAGAAAATGGGGGTTTATTTGAGCTTGAAGAGCTTTTATTTCAGCCTTATTGGCCATGCTTTTCAAGTTCTCAAGTTTACTGAGCTCAAGTTGGGTAGATATAAGCTGTGATAAGCCTTCAGCCAAGGTTTTATCTCTATAGGTTACTCCATTTTCGATTTTATAATAGATTTTAAGAGTTCCTATAACTTCTTTCTTATCCTTCAATGGTACAACTATTGCAGATTTTATTGAACAGGCATCATTCTTACATTTTATAGACTGAGGATTATTTAATATTAAGATTTCTCCCTTTTCAATTACTTCTTCCGTTGCCTTTGTAAGAAATTTACTTCCCTCGATATGATGATCCTCTCCTATTCCAACATGGGCCAAAATATTTTCAGTATCGGTTATCGCAACGGCATCTGCCTCAACAGAATCCTTTATAATCATGCATACATTCTTTAAAGATTCCTTTGTTACCTCCCTAAAATGGGGTAGGGTCTTATTGGCTATCTGTAGTACCACCCTAGCCTGCTTAGCTGCGATTTCCTCTTTAGCTTCAAAAATATTCTCAGTTATCAATATGACTATAGCTATTCCTCCTGCATTTGCTATGACCATGGGAATATATATCTGCTTTACTATTAATAATGCTATAAGGAAGGGCTTTGAAAGAAGTAAAATTAGACCCATACTTAGACTTTCTATTATTATTCCTCCAATTAAACCATAAATCCATCTATTTTCTACACTTGACTTTTTATAAATTAATCCCGATAGATATCCTCCTACAACAGTTGCGATTGCACAAGGCAGTGCGGTAATCCCTCCAATATCTATAGCTATTCTATGGAGCCCTGCAATAATACCCGCAACCACTCCAACAAAGGGTCCACACAGAATTCCACCAACCATAACTCCAATATTTCTTGTATTAGCTATTGCCCCCCTAACGTCGATCCCTATATATGTTCCCAGTATTCCAAAGGCTCCAAACATTAATGAAAAAATTAATATTTCAAACCTTCCTAATTTCTCCTTTAAAACTATTTGCTTAAGAGTCTTCAATCTGGATATAAAAAATGCTATCACTATGATATATCCCAAATTGTTTACTAACTGCTTTAAAAGCTCTATCAATTCAATCATCTCCAAAGAGTTTTGTTAGCACTATTAAAGTTCTTTATCTTTAATATATATTATTTCAAATAATATTCAAGATTAATTTTATCGATTAATTATAGAAACTTGGAATATAGAACTCTTCGTTTTCAGGTCGCATTTCTCTTCCAACAAAAAAAGACCCTTCACCAGGGTCTCAGGCTGTTGACAAACCCGAATTTCTTCGTTGTTGCTTCAATCAAGAGCCCTTACGTATTTCTGTATACGCTACGGTCTCTTGGTTTCAGCACGCCTCGAACTTCAAATTTCTCAACAGCCTATCATCTTGTTGACTTTGTCAACAAGATGAAACCCTTCACTAGGGTCTTTCTTACCATAATTATTCAGGATGTGGAGCATCCACGGGGCATACATTAGCACAAGCTCCGCAGTCAATACATCCAGACGCATCAATAACATACTTATCGTCGCCAGCACTAATTACATCAACAGGGCATTCTGGTTCACATGCACCACAGCTAATACAGCTGTCATCTATAAAATATGCCATAATTTGTTTCACCTCCGAAATATAATCTTTTGCTTTCTTATTAGATTATATCCACTTAGTGCGTTTTTTATTATTTTTTATAACACATAGGAAATTATAAACTAATACATTCTGTAGATAAGTATAATTTCCGTTATGTGTATAGAGTTCATATAACAGAACTTAATTAATATATAAAAATACTCGATGTTTCTAGGAGTTTTTGATGTTTATAAATTAATAGTTCTACTTGAATCTCTATATAGGCAAAACCTACTTTGAGAATCTTCATAAAAGTTTTTTGTTTTTAGTCCTCTGAACTTTTTGTATTCTCAGCTACTTTTTCCTCTACTTCGGTCTTTTTTTCATATATCCTTTTTACTTCTTTTTTATGGAATATATACATATCATCGCTTAGATTCATAATATTTTTTGCCTTATCTTCTTTAATTATTAGTCTAACTTTAACGGATTCAAGCAGTACATTATTATTCATAACAATAGCTGGTCCTTCAGGAGTCGTTATTCTCTCTCCTTGGTTAGGCAGTCCTTTTCTTAAATGAGTATAACTTTCATACTCATATCTTAAACAACACATAAGTCTGCCACAGATCCCAGAAATTTTTGTAGGGTTAAGTGATAGATTTTGTTCCTTTGCCATTTTTATAGATACAGGATCAAATTCACCCAGCCAAGTTGAGCAACATAAGCTAACTCCACAAGGTCCTATTCCACCTATCATTTTAGCTTCATCTCTAACACCAATCTGTCTAAGCTCTATCCTCGTTCTAAATATAGATGCTAAATCTTTAACAAGTTCTCTAAAATCTACTCTACCATCTGCAGTAAAATAAAATATAACCTTGTTATTGTCAAAGGTATATTCTACATCGATAAGTTTCATTTCAAGACCATGCTCTTCAATTTTTTCTAAGCATATTTCAAATGCCTTCGTCTGCTTTTCTTTATTCTCTTTATTTATAATTTCATCTTCAAGTGTAGCAATTCTTAATACCTTTTTTAGAGGAGCAACAATTTCTTCTTCAGTAATATTCTTTGATCCTACTACTACCTCTCCAAATTCTACACCTCTTGCTGTCTCAACAATAACATTTTCATCTTTTTTTACATCTATCTCATCGGGATCAAAATAATATATTTTTCCTGCTTTTTTAAATCTTACTCCAATAACTTTTACCATGATTATATCGCCTCCTGTAAATTCAAGAGCATCGTCTCAACGCTTAGACTGAAATTCACATTTGCATCTATATTTTTTCTAGTATTTCCAACAATACCTATGGATTTTGAAATTGCTTCATATGATACTGTATTTACATGGGTTTCTAAAATATCTATTTTATCTATATTAAATAAATATTTATCTTGTCCAGTCTCTGCTAATAGTAGTAAATCTCTAAACCAAATTGTAAAGAAGTCTAATATTTCACTGATATACTCTTTATTCTTTTCAAAAAAGTCTACATAATCTAAAAGCTTTAATTTATCTCCTCGTATTACCTCGTCGATTATATCTACCGTTGTCTCTCTTCTATTTTTAAATTCCTCGGATTCATACAGGTTAATTGCTTTTCCCAGTGATCCATCAGAAAATCCCGAAAGTATAGCTAAATCTGTATCCTCAATATTATAATTTTCAATAAGGTACTCTTCTATTAACTTTTTTGAGATTTTATTAAATTTTATCATTTGACCTCTAGATCTTATAGTAGGAAGAAGACCATGAAGATTCTGAGCAATAAGAATAATTATACCATAACTTGGTGGTTCTTCTAGTATCTTCAGCAATCTATTTTGTGCACTTACAGTCATAGTATCTGCTGACTCTATAATAAATATTTTTTTATTACTTTCATAGGGTTTTAAAAGAATATTGCTTTGAAACCCTTCAATTTGCTTATTCTTTATACTGTTTCCATCGGGTTTTATCATATATATATCAGGATGATTATCGTTATTTACTTTTACACAGGAAGAACAGGTTTCACAGCCAAAGATTCCATTTTTACAGTTTACGGCCTTTGCAAATTCTAGTGCTGTCAGTTTTTTACCAACACCATCTTGTCCTCCAAAAATATATGCATGGGCAAGCTTATCATTTTTTATTGCTGTTTTAAGGAAGCTTGTTATCTTATCGTGTCCTATGATTTTTTCAAAGCCCATAGTTTTTATTCCTTTCTAATATATAGAGTTCACATAGCAAAACTTAGTTTGTATAGCTCCAAATACTCAGTACTTTTGGGAGTTTTGGATCTATACGAATTAATAGTTTTTCTCGAACTCTATAATTCTCTATACTTTTTCAAAACGCTCTATATCAACAACAAATATTGTAGCTCCTCCGACTACTACCTCGATAGGAATAGGAATATAGTTAGAGTTATTTGCTATCATAGGAGATGTCGTTGTTATTTCCTTTCGAGTTTTACACACATCTTTTACTATATCTATCACTTCACTAGTCTTTTCCTTTTGAACCCCTACTAAAAGGGTGGTATTTCCAGATCTTAAAAAGCCCCCTGTTGAAGCCAGCTTTGTAACCCCAAAATTAGCTTCAGTTAATTTCTCAAGTAGTCTATGAGAGTCCTCATCATGGACTATAGCAATAACAAGTTTCATTTCCATTCCCCTTTCTTTATCATCCTAATAAAGATCTTTGTGAAATCTACTCATTACCTAGATTATTACTATAATTTCAATTTTTTATTAACAATATTGATTATCTCCCCATGAATTTCTTCAATTGAATTGCTGGCATCTATACCTATTATTCTTTTGGGATATAATCTTTCAAGTTCAAGGTATCCTTGATAAACCTGATCATGAAAATCAAGTTTCTCCATATCTAGTCTGTTACATTCATCGGATGAAAACTTTCTGCTGAGTCCAACCTTTGGAGAAACCTTCATAAGAAAGGTAATATCGGGCTCGGTGCCTCTAATAGCCATATCATTAATTTTCTTAACAAAATCTATTCCCAAATTTCTTCCTATACCTTGGTATACTATACTGGAATCTACAAATCTATCACATATTATAGCTTTTCCTTCTATAAGGGCAGGCTTTATGAGCTCTGCAACATGCTGTGCTCTTGAAGCCGCATATAGCAATGCCTCCGTCACATTGTCCATTTCAGTGTTGTTTTTATCCAATATAACCGAGCGAATTTGTTCACTTATATCGGTTCCACCAGGTTCTCTAGTGATTAATATATCATAACCCTTCTCTTCAAAATATTTTTCTAATAGCTTTATTTGTGTAGTTTTTCCTGATCCATCGGGTCCTTCAAAGGTTATGAATATTCCCTTCATAATATCCCTCTCTCTATTCTATAGAGTTCATATATATAAGTTACGAAAAACCTATTACATTTCAAAGATTTGCCATCCTCAAAAGCGTTGGCTATCAAAGCTCCGAAATATAAGATGTTTATCGTATTATATATGGCAAAAGAATCTCTATATAATTTTTATAGTATTTAAAGACTCATCACTTGTTCCAATTACACTTATTCCTAAATCTCTTAATATCTGCACATATTCAATTATTTCTTCGCTGATTACCTCACCAGGACAAATCATGGGAATCCCTGGTGGATATGGTATGATATATTCTCCACTAACCTTTCCACTGCTTTTTGCAAACTCTACATTTTTTTTCTCACTGTATACTGCAGCTCTAGGCAAAACCTCCATTTTAGGTATTCCAAAGCTAAACTCTGGAAGCTCAGTCTTTCTATGGGGAATTTTTTTATCATCATGTATTGATCTTAAGGCTCTAGAAAGTCTGCTAAAATCATTCTTATCATTTGCTATAGATGCAACTGCTAATACATTATATATATCGGCCATTTCAATCTGTATATTATACTTTTTCCTTAACCTTTCTTCCAGTCTAGTGCCCTCTATGCCTAAACTCTTCATATTAATCGTCAGCTTAGTTACATCTATATCCTTTACACCATATTTTCCTATAAGTTCTTTAGAAACTAGACTTAACCCTTCTATTTCTTCAATTTCTTTTACAAAATCATTGATATTTTCAATAAGCTTCTCCATTAAAAAGTTTCCTTCTTGGGCTAATATAGTCATAGCCATATCTAGGGATGCCATAAGTAAATAGGATGGACTGCTGCTTTGATTTAATGTAAGCATAGTCTTAAGCTTATCAATGTCTATCCTTCCAGCCCTCACATGCAACATAGAGCTCTGGGTAAAGGATGGTAATGTCTTATGGGTACTCTGTACAACCATATCTGCTCCTGCATCCAAAGCCGATATAGGAAGCTTGTTACTTAACTTAAGATGGGAACCATGGGCTTCATCTACAATCAATATTTTATTGTACTGATGTACCGTCTGAACTATTTTTTCTATATCACTACATATTCCATAGTAGTTGGGATATGTTATAATAACTGCCTTTGCATCAAGATTCTTCTTAATAGCTTGTTCAATGGACTCAGGTGTAACTGCCATACTTAATAATAGATTTGAATATACATGTGGCTTAACATAGACCGGAACTACTCCTCCAAGTATCATTCCACTAACAACAGATCTATGGCAATCCCTTTGCACTATTATCTTGTCACCGGGATTTGTCACAGTCATTATCATAGATATAATGCCACATGTAGTACCATTTACTAGGAAGAATGTATGATCTCCTCCATAAAATGCCTTAGCTCTTTCCTGTGCTTCTTTTATTATACCCTCTGGAGCATGTAAATTATCTGACCCCGGTATTTCTGTTATATCAAATTGACCGATATTACTATTAATATCAAAACTATATTTTTCAAAAATTTTCCCATTTTTATGTCCAGGAACATGGAATGAAACCATATTTCTTTTTGAAAGCTTTAATAATTCATTAAATATTATGGGTCTTTTCAATAAATTTTTCCTTCCTTTCAGATAGTTTTACAAATATTTAAAATTTTGCAATTTTTTTGTAAGATTTGGGAATAATCTTAATATAGTTATACTACCTTAAAACTTAAAATAAATTTTGCTGAAATAATGAACACTTCTACATTCTTTCAGTGAAATTTATTAATCCTGAAAGTGGCATTAATATAGATACAATAATCCTTTCACATTTATAATTATGCTGTAGAGATTCAAGTACAACTATTAATTTATACATGTCCAAAATGCCCTAGAACATCGAGTATTTGTATATCTATAAATCAAGTTTTACTCTGTGAACTATGTATATCTAGTCTATATAAGTTACGAAAAATCTACTACATTCAGAAGATTTTCCATCTTCAGAAACGTTGGCTGTCAAATCTCCACAATGTAAGATCTTTATCGTATTATATATAGGTATCATTTTTTATCTGTTCTAATTATATCTTAAAGGAGGGTGTAAATGAAAGGTTATACTCCAATAACTACTTTAAAAGATTTTATTTATATATACTCTGCCTACAAAAGCGATTCGGAAATTGCTCATTTATTCGATATAAGTGAAAATGACATAAAGGCAGTAAGAGAAGAGTTTACTAAAAAAACTGATGATCTACAATTGAAGGTATAATATGATTATAATGCGGAATACCTCAGAACGACGAATTTCTGCGTTATTCAAAATTTCACCGACTTGGCACGTACGTCAATACTAGCCAAATCGGTGAAATTTCAAAACCTTGGACTTCATTCATTCTGAAACATCCCAGGGGCTGAACCTAAGAGATGTGTTTATTAGGACAGTCCTTTTTTTCATATACTATTATTTTCTTAATTCTGAGAGTTATTTGTTTAAGGACTAATAACTCTATTCTCTTCAATTTTTTCTAAATTGCGATTTAACGCACTTAAAAATGCTTCGTTAGGTTCTAATATAACCCTACATAAGCTATCATCTTTTAAGAATTCCACTACATACCAGTTATTTTTGTTGCTACCTATAACAAATTTATATTCCTTTATCTCTTTATTGTGCTCATCTAGTTCATCATATGGCTTTAAATATTTAATATTCTTTGGTTTAATATGAAAAAATATATGGTTCGACCTTCCTATAACCCTCTCAACCATTAATTCATCTTCAATTATCCTGTAATTATAATAAGCTAAATTTTTATATAATATTCTTCCACAAATAGCAGTACATAGCAACAGCGATAATAGTGCTGCTATGCTTCCAAATGAAGATCCATATCTACTAAAAAAATCAATAGCTATATTCGTTATTACAACAGATATAACAATCATAGCTAATATCTTCCAAAAGCTTATGTTCTTGTTCTTTACAGTCTGTTTAAGTATCGGCGACATAAAAAAACTCCCTACTTAATTTGATACTATCATATTATCATTATTCCTTGATAATTACAATAAAAATGCAAGCCCTCAGTTTTCCATTTTTGGATAGCATTTTAGTTGTTAAAACTTTGGGCAGTCTTCTTTTTGAGAAATAACCCAAATAAAAACTCACGGACATCGAGTCCCCTCGTTTTGGTCAGATTTTTCTTCGAAAAATGACCGCAAAAAAAATAGTCTACATAATAATTAATGTAGACTATTTTGCAATCTTCATATACTCTTTTCCATAATAGTTATTTATGGTATTATTAGATTTGGATGACTTTTTCTTCAAATTCATTACATCCGACATAGTACTTTTTATAATATAATATTCTATATATACAATTGGAATACATAACAATACTAAAAATATTATTCTAAGTGATGTTTTTAAGATATCCATAGATCACCATTCCTCTTAATTTCTATTAATTATATCTATATCTATATCAATTCTATATCAATTTGATTTTTCCTTCATCGAATTATTAGTTCTTTTGTACTATTTCTTCTAGTTTTGTCTTTTCCTGTAGATTACATGATCTGAAAACACATTATATAGTTGTTGATAAAGTTATGAAATACCATATACATTCGACAGAATTGTGGAAAAATTGTGAATAAGTTAAATTTTCTTTGTTCTGTCAGTGAATAGGTATAGCTTTTTACTAGTTTACAACAGATCTATATTTATCCACAATTCTTAAGGGAAATACTCTTCCTCTATATAAATAATTGTAAAAAAGTCTTTTATGAATGTTCTCAAAGTTGACTTTTTTGAAACACATAGAAAATTATAAATTTATTATTTCCCCATGTGTTATAAAAAAAAGCCCCTTAAAATTAAAATTTCAAGTGACTTTTTCAATCTATTTGTCTTCTTATATTCTCTTCATTAACTCTTCTCTAAGAGATTCAAATCCAGGTTTGCCAAGGAGTGCAAACATATTTTTCTTATAGCTTTCAACTCCTGGTTGATCAAATGGATTTACACCTAAAAGATATCCGCTTATTCCACATGCCTTCTCAAAGAAATATATTAACTTTCCAAAGTAGTATTCATTCATCTCAGGTATATTGATTATTAGGTTTGGTACACCTCCATCTACATGTGCAAGAAGTGTTCCAATGAAAGCATTTTTGTTTACAAAATCCATATTCTTTCCACTTAGATAGTTTAGATTATCTAGATTGGCTTCATCCCCTACAATGTTAATATCTTCCTTTGGGCTTTCTATATTTAGAACTGTTTCAAATAGATGTCTTCTTCCATCCTGTAAATATTGTCCCATGGAGTGAAGATCAGTTGAGAAATCTACTGCCGCTGGGAATATCCCCTTGCCATCCTTTCCTTCACTTTCTCCGTAAAGCTGCTTCCACCATTCTGATATATAGTGAAGTGACGGCTCATAGTTTACTAAAACCTCTATTAATTTACCTTTATTATAGAGAACATTTCTTATAGCTGCATATTGATAACAAGGATTTTTATCAATATCCTCTTCCATGTACTCTTCTCTTCCAGCCTTAACACCTTCAATCATACTATCTATATCAATTCCTGCTGCCGCTATTGGAAGCATTCCAACGGGAGTAAATATCGAGAATCTTCCTCCTACATCATCGGGTATAACAAAGGTCTCGTATCCTTCTTTACTAGATAATTCTCTTAACGCACCCTTGCTCTTATCAGTTGTTGCATATATTCTTTCCTTTGCTCCATCCTTACCATATTTCTCTTCCATATATGCTTTTATGGCTCTAAAGGCAATTGCAGGTTCTGTTGTTGTTCCAGACTTGGATATCACATTTATACTAATATCCTTACCTTCAATAACGTCAAATAAGTGTTTTAAGTAGGTTCCACTTATATTATTACCAACGAAATAAATTTCAGGTCCATTTTTCTTATCCTTTGCCATCATGTTGTAAAAGGAATGAGACAGTGCTTCAATGGCTGCCCTAGCGCCTAGATAAGAGCCACCTATTCCTATTACTATGAATACTTCGGAATTACTTCTTATTTTTTCAGCAGCCTTTTTTATTCTTCCAAACTCTTCTGTGTCATAGTTTACTGGATAGTCAATCCAGCCTAAAAAATCATTTCCTGCTCCAGTTTTATTATGAAGCATTTTGTGAGCCTCTAGAACAGACTCTTTTAAGTATTGCATTTCGTGGTTCTTTGTAAATGCGTTTGAATAATCCAAATTAATGTTTTTCATTGCCACCCTCCAAAATTTAAAATTATTTTTCCAATTCCTCATGAGTTTAATTTCGCAATTATATCATATGTGTTAGGCTATGGTTTAATTCATGTTTTAAAAAAATATGGATTTCTTAATCTTTTTTACACATTATGCTTTCCAAGCATTGCAGCTCCAATTATTCCTGCATCATTACTTAATTGCGCTAACACTATATTACCAACAGGTAGGGTCTTAAAGTACTTATTTTTTAAAACCGCAGCTCTAACTTTATCTAACAGAAATGTTCCAGCCTTTGAAATTCCTCCGCCAAGAACAAAAATCTCAGGATCAATTACAGAAGTAATGTTCATAATACCTATTGCTAAATACTTAACCAGTCTGTCTACAGCTTTGTTTGCAAGTTCATCGCCTCTAATAGCAGCATGGAAAATTATTTTTCCATCTAGGTTATCAATATCCCCATTTAGCTTCTCAGTCATTATTGTTTCACTATTTTCTTCACTTATTAATTTCTTAGCATAACTAATAAGTGCTGTAGATGATGCAAAGGTTTCTATACAACCATTTCTTCCACAATTACAATCATAATAATTTTCTCCAACTATCATATGTCCGATCTCTGACCCTACACCATTAGATCCAGTATGAATTCTACCATCTATAATAATACCTCCACCGATACCAGTTCCAAGGGTCATAAATACCCCATTTTTCTTATTTTTCATTGCTCCTGCCTCATACTCTGCAAGACCAGCTAGGGTAGCATCATTATCAATAAACACTGGGATTCCTAGTGTTTTTTCCATAGGCTTTCTTAAAGGTACCTTTCTCCAGTTTAAATTAACGCACTCAATAACATCACCTGTTTTGTGGTCTGCTAAACCTGGTATACCTATACCTATTGCTTTAATTTCTTCATTTGTTGTTCCAGAATCTTTTATAACATCAGAAATCAGATCAATAATATCCTTTATAATAGCTTCTGACTTTCTTTCATTTTTTGTTGGTACAGATTTTTGATATTTCAACTTACACGATTCATTAACTATTCCAACAGCAATATTTGTTCCACCTAAATCTACTCCTATGAACACAACTTGCCAATCCCCTTTCTTCTAGCCCAGATTATTCATAAAAAATTCAAAATCACTTTCAAACTTTTCCTAAATAATCCGGTCTATTTTTTCTTTGTCTATAATTTTTAATCAAAACCTATGGTTTTCTATATGCCAAGCCTATAATCTTCTATTGTTCTCTAAAAAAACATCCTCAAATCCAAATTATATTCTTTCTACAATTAAATATTCTATAATATTATTTCCATATCTGTTACTATAAGTATAACCCATAAAAATTTGTTTTTCAACATACTTTATAAAGTCATTTTAATAAGTTGATGATTACCTATGTAATGCAAAAAAATAGAAGCGATGACATCGCTTCAAGTTACTTTCCTATGTGCTATAAAAAGAGTTTTTCCAGATATTTTACTACCCCATCCTCATCATTACTTTGTATCACTTCATTTTTCGGGAGAGCTTTTTTAAGCTCGTCATAAGCATTCCCCATTATTATACCCTTTCCAACAAGCTGAAGCATTTCAAAATCATTTAGGCCATCACCAAATGCGATTACTTCGTCCATATTGATTTCATACTGCTGCAACACACTTTTTAATGCTGATCCCTTTGAAATTCCAGATGCCATGATTTCTAAACAATACGGTGTGGAAAAAGTTATGTTTAATTTTTTAGGGATCATGTCTTCTATTTTTTCTTTGAGTCTTACTAATTTTTCCTGGTCTTTACAAATAAAAAATACCTTTGAAGCTGAGTACTCTTCTAATGCCTTAAAATTCATAACCTCATAGCTGAAGCCGAATTCATTATGAAATTCTTTAAACTTTTCATTTTCTATTTCTACAAACCATTTATCTCCTTGATAAATATTTACATGAATTTCATTGTCAAAATCTATGTCTAAAATGTTCCTGACAGTCTTTTCATCAATATCATATGCAAATAATTCTCTTCTCTGTACATCATGTACCCTAGATCCATTTGATGTAATAAGTATTGTATCAAGCTCTAATTTATTTCTAATATGTTCTGCATCTATATGGTGTCTCCCTGTTGCTATAAAAAACTTAACTCCTTTGTTAACAATATCTTTTATTACTTTCTTAGAATAATCACTTACTTTATGATTACTATTTAATAAAGTTCCATCCAAATCAGAAATCACTGCTTTATATTTCATAAATAATTCCACTTCTCCCTATTATTTTCTATTGATTGAGCAAATTGCATAATTACCATCTAAAAGAGCTTTCTACTATATATATTCTTAAACGCCCTAGAGCTATACCACCAAAATATGCTCTGTTTTAAATGATTACTTTAAGGGTGATATTCGCATATGCAATTCTGCCAAGTTAGAATTATGCAATTGCCTCGGATTAATAAAGTATATACTATAATTTTTTTTCATTCAATAGTAACCATAGACATCTCTTATCTTAAAAGTCCATAAAGAAAATCATATATCACCTTGGATGTTTCCACCACACTATCTATCATCACATACTCATCAGCAGTATGAAAATTTCCACCATCGGGACCAAATATATACGTGGGGATATTGCAGCGTCCACCTAGATAATTAAAATCACCGACCCCTGGAATATATGCTTCCACGCATTCCTTCCTAGTTGTACTGAGTATACTGCTTCTAATAGCTTCAGTATATGGGCTATCCTCTTTGACAATATATGGATCATAACCCATGCATTCTCCGTGGGGAGCATCCCTAAATGCAACAGTAGCTTCGCTTTTGATATTTGCCCTTTTTACCGCGTCTAGAACCTCTTTTTCAATTGTGTCTCTATCCTCTCCCCTTACCACATGCCTATAGACTGTAAATGAAGCTCTTTGAGGAACACTGCATAATGCTCCACCACCTTCAAGTTTTGTGATACAGATCGATCCTTTACCAAGCTTATCATCAACCCTTAGCTTAGTTTTCTCTAATTCTAAAGCTACCTTAGCTGCATCGGTGACTGCATTTATACCGTCCTGTGGAGTTGCAGCATGGGCTGATTTTCCAACAAAATTCACAGTATAGCTCCATCCTCCTAATGCTCCTAAACATAAACAAGGATACTGAACCTTGCAGAACCCATTACTTGATTCCGGTACAAGGGCCACATCTACCTTATCCGTAATACCATCCAATATCAGTGAATCAGTTCCAAGTCCAAAGGGCCCCTCCTCATCGGATACAAATGTATATAGTATTTCTCCATTAAAATCTACGTCAGTATTTCTAAAGACCTCTAAGGCAAGCATGATAGCTGCTATACCGGCCTTCATATCAACGGCACCAAGACCAAATAGTTTATTACCTTCAATAGTTGCCTTTAATGGGTCCTTCGTCCATCCTTCACATATTTCTACGGTGTCTAAATGACCATTAAGTAGTACCACTGGCCCTTGATTCTTACCTTTAATTCTTCCAATAACATTGACTCCTTGATGATTAGTTATCTTATCCTCATGATATCTATGGTACTCTACGGGAATATCCCTTTCTTTTAACCAATTATATACAGATTCCATGATTTTTTCTTCTCGAAGGTAAGGACTGTAAATCTCTACTAAATCTCCAAGAAGACCTTCTACCCTATTACGATTTATATATTTATCAATATCTGTTCTCATTTTAGCACTTCCTTTCTGATATCGCCCTCAAGTAGCTTAGCTCAGGTTATTCATTATATGAATAACCTGAGCTAAGGTGCTATTATATACTATGCAGTTTCATCTACATTTACATTTGATTTTTTCTTTAATTTAACATCCGGTTCTGAAGGCAATCCAAACAATGGTATAAATCTATCCAAACCTGTCACCGTAAGAATTAGTATTGAGGCTACAGCTATATATGCCATGAAATTCAATTTGATGATGTCAAATGGTACAAAATTATGAAGTGGATATACAGCATTGGCAATACCTACATAGAAAAGAACAAAGCAGTGCCATGGTATTAGTTGTGATCCATACACTCCCAATGCATCGGCAAACGTAGCATTTCTTAATCTAAGTTTATACATATCTTCTTCACTTGCTTCAACATTCTCATCTGTTATTGTTCTAATAATAGGACTGATAGTAACAATTTCTGCTGTTTCATCTCCAAAGGCTGCATTTCCACCTAAACAAAGTATTGCATTCCAGAACATAAGTTGTCTAACGTTCTTAGAAATATTTACGATTCCTTTTACAAGGGGTTCAAAGGCATTCATACTGTTCATGATGGCCCCAAATGCAGCAACCCACATCATCATAACTATGGACCAGCTTCCGGCATCGGAAAATCCAGTGTAGAGTAGATCTAGAAAACCACTTAAAGAAGTGACTGTTCCCGCTGCAAAGCCTAAAATTAACGAAGAAACTATTCCTGCACCTAGGCATATCATTGTTTGGAATCCCTTTACAGCCATTCCTATTACGATTATTAGTGGAATAATCATATAAATGGGAACTCCACCCTTAACCTGCTCTAGTAAGGTTACCGCCGAAGCTCTTTCTTCTGCTAAAGCAGTCCATACCTCCTCGGGAATAGAATTTATTGCTTCTACAGGGCTTCCAACAGTACTAGGAAGTCCCATTGATACTCCAACTATAAATATTACGATTGCTGTGATTAAAGCACAAAGTAGCGACCACACACCCTGATGTCTTATCCTGTGAATAATTTCTACTTTTTGCAACCCTGAGCTAAGTACTGTTGTATCAGAAATAAGTCCGATATTGTCTCCGAAGCATGCTCCTCCAGCGATTGAGGCAACTGTAAGTAAAACACTTCCTCCAACTATATGATTTAACCATAAAAATACGGGAGCACATGCTGCAAAGGTCCCCCATGAAGTTCCCGTCGCAATAGAAAGTACACAAGTTACTAGGAATCCAACTACAGCTACGGTTTTAGCTGTTATCCCCATATTTAATGATATATTGATAATCGCTGCACCAACTCCAGTAGCCATAAAGGATTCTGCCAATCCATAGGCAAACATCAATATAAAGAATACAATTACTATTTCTCTTACATTATCTAATGCCTTATCCAAGAGGTCCTTAAATTTATATTTTTTAATTATCATTGCAATAATAGTTGCATAAACCGTTGCAATAGGTGCAGCTACCAATACATCCATACCACTAATCAATAATCCCGCAAGAACGAAAATAGGTGAAAATTTAAAAATTCCAACTAATATAGCCATTTTACTACCTCCTATATTTATTTGATTTTTAACGAAGCTCTATGAATACGCGTTTTCCTATCGTGTGCTATGAAATATCACGGCATTGGAATGTACACCTCCTATAACTCATTCAGAATATTCTGTGAATTTTTTGGAGTATTATTGCCTAAAGATGTTTACTACCTATTAAGTCATGGGTTCTTAGAAAGATTAATAAAAGAAGAGATTTTATTATATAGAAATTCAAGTAAATCTATTAATTTATACCTATCCAAAACTCCCCGAAACACTGATTATTTGTATCTGTATAAATTAAGTTTTACTATGTGAACTCTATATTTCTAGTTTCTTTATGAAAAGTATAAATCCATTGCTTTGTGCACGGAATGCAAAGTGCCAGATACTAGGTTCATAAAAATATCTGATCTTCTATCGTTTACATGCTTCGCACTTTGTACTTGACACATGGGAGTATTTAAAGCTTCTTATAGGTAATTATGCCCTTATTTTGTAAATCATCTGCTCCTTATAGCCTGTAATTACTCTTATATATCCCCTTAACATTTTATCTATTTCCACATCTCCTGTATCTACTAGGAAGGGCTTCCCCTGTAGATTGCTGATCTTTTCTTTTGTTGCAACAACAATAATATTATCCTTTCCTATCTGCTCTATGACTGCTGGGCTAATCTGTTGATTCCCTCTTCCAAGCAAATAACCTTGCCCTCCGATTGGAGTTATTACTAATTTACATGGCTTATCACCAATATATTTTAATAACTTCTTTTCATTTACATCCGACGCTATAAGTTCCTTATTATATACTAAATCCACACCTAAAAGCGTATAGGAAAGATTTAAGTTTTGCATAATGGGTCTTGTAGTTGATCCCGGTCCAATTATATACAGGGTATCTTCCTCCATATTATCGATAACATCTAATGAAATTGTATTCTGAGTAGCCTTCTCGCTTAAAGGTGTACCCGCCTTGCGATTTTGTACATATCTTTTCTCGAAGGGTATATTTAGATATCCATATAGCCTTGTTTTTACATTTCCATTTCTATAGGCTTCCTCATCAATATCTAAGACTTCTACTTCTTTAACCAGTTTTACCTTGCCTTCAAGATATAGCTTCGCTAATTCACCAGCTCTAAGTGGACTCTGTGCATAAACCGGTGAATGAATCTTTACTCCTGCGGGAATCCCTATCACAACCATTTCCTCTCTAACTGCATTATAGATATCCCTAGCAGTTCCATCTCCCCCAGCAAAGAGGATTAGATCAACTTTTTTTTCTAGCATCCTTTTTGCGGCACTAATCGTATCCTTTGAAATAGTTAATCTATCTGCAATCTCTAATACTATCTTTGTTTCAAATCCACACTTTTTTGCCTCGTTTTCTCCCATATCACCGGAACAAGTAACTATTTCTATATCATTACGAATATCCTTGAGGGCTTCAAGTGCTCTTTTGGCTCTTTCAGGAGCCCTTGGAAGGGCGCCAAGCTCTAGTGCTTTTTGAAATAAACCGTCGGTACCCTTCAAACCTACTCTCCCACCCATTCCAGCAACGGGATTTACAATCAGCCCCAATTTCTTCACTTTAATCATCCTTTAATACTGCTCTACAGTAGATTTCTTTAGATAGCTTCTCCAAGTGATCGCCCACTCCTTTGGATCATCCAAGCCTGATTCATCGACTTGATGGCAAACACTTCGATGCGGTGCTGTTTTGATTATTTCAGGATTTTCATATGCTTCATTAAATACATGCTTTAATGTTTCAATATATTCATCAATGTCTTCCTTTGATGGAGTCTCAGTTGGTTCCAAGGTTATTGGCTCCGGAATATAGTATGGATGATGACTGGTCCAGTAGTGCATACCGAAGTCCATCATTCTACGCTGAATATCTCCAGAGGTAATTCCTGTATCCTTTGTCAACTTTTCTATTGTGTATCTAACTTGCTCTATACGTTGTTTTCCCCTTATATATGGAGCATCTACGCATTCAATTTCCATAAGCTTCTTGAATAAATAGTTGTTGTTAAGTACTGCAACCTTAGCAACTTCATATAGTCCTTCTGCTCCCATACTCATTATCCAAGCATAAGCCTTCAAGATAACCGGTGCCACACCATTAAACAATCTGACCTTCCCAATGCTAAATGGATTGTTTGTTATTTCATAATTCAAGAAATACTTGCTGCCATTATAATCAATTAACGGAGCTGGTAAATATCTCTCCAATTCCTTTGTCACTCCCGTAGCACCGGTTGCAGGACCACCACAACCATGAGGAGTTGAGAAGGTTTTATGAAGATTGAAGAAGCACATATCAAATCCCGCTTCCTTCGCCCTCGTCACACCTAAAAGACCATTGGCATTTGCTTGGTCATATCCGCATAATCCTCCAAATTTATGAACTAGATCTGTGAATTCCTTTACCCTTGGATTATACACTCCTGTATCTTCAGGATTTGCTACGATAAATGCTGCCGTTCTTTCATTGACCGCTGCCTTGAAAGCCCCGAAATCTGGATAGCCATTTTCATCGGGATGAATGTAAATAATTTTATACCCCTTAACAGCTGATGCCGCCGCATCGGAAGGATGAGAATATATTGTTGTTATTATCTCATCTCTTTTCTCTGCCTCTCCTCTTTCTTCAAAGTAGGCCCTAGCAATTGATGCAATGGTTAAGACTCCTTGGCTCCCACCACTTGGCTGGAATGTAAATCTATCCATACCAGATATTTCTCTCATAACTAGGTCTGTCTTGTATATGATTTCTAGTATCCCTTGAACTGTACTTTCATCCTGCAATGGATGTACTTCGGTTATCTGGGGTAGCCTTGCCAATAACTCGTTTATCTTTGGACTATATTTTACCGTACAGGTTCCTTGTCCGATCTCTATATTAACATCCGCACCCAAAGTTTCTTGTGATAAACGCATATAATGCCTTAATACCCTTGATTGAGAAATTTCAGGAAGATTAGCGGATTCTTTTCTTTTCATATTTTCAGGTATCCTTGACACTCCATCCCCAACGGCCTTAGCAATCTCTTCTTCAGCCTTAGGAACCAATACTCCACGCTCACCCTTTTTACTTAGTTCAAATATAATTGGCTCATCCCACTTGGCTTGATGAAAGTTTCTTATCTTGAAATTTCTGTCAATTCTTTTCATCTATATCCTTCCTTTCTATGGTCATGACACCTTAAAACTTTAGATAAGTTTTACTGAAATAACTAAATACTCAGGAACATCGAACCCCTTCGTTTTGGGTCAGATTTCTCTTCGAGAAGTGACCTAAATGATCGCTTCTACATTCTTTCAGTAAAATTTATTAATCCTTAAAGTGTCATTACTCTATTCTTACATACAAGCAATTTCTTCAATTGCAGTAACCAATCTATCGATATCAGCCTTTGAATGAATTTCAGTTACACAATACAAAGCACTTTGCCCAAGCTCAGGAAAATCTACGGACAAATCCTTTCCACCAAAGATTCCTTTTTCAATTAAAAGTCTATTGATTTCATTTGCAGTCTTACCTGTTCCATTAAAGTCAACAACAAACTCTTTGAAATTAATTGTATTGAATAGTGATCCTCTAACCCCTTGTATTTCACTTAACCGCTCTATTGTATATTGAGATTTTTGCATAATTGACTGGCCCAGTTCTTCCATCCCCTTTGGCCCCATTGTTGCCAAATACACACCGGCAGTAATTCCCCATAGTGCCGATTGAGTTCCAACATATTCTTTTCCATGCTCTCTATGGTGCCCAAAGGATGTTCTATCATAGGCAACATCACCAAATCCGTATTCCCCCTCCACGCAAGTAGGTGCGATTCCGAAAAGCCTAGAAGGAAACTCCATTACATATTTTTCTTCGTCACGGGTAGCCATAAAACCCGATTGTCCTCCACCGTAATTCATATGCATACCTAATGGCTGTAAATCACCGCATATAATATCCGCCCCATACCCTGTTGGTGGTGCTAATACACCTAATGAACTTGGGTCGACACCTACTATACTTATAGCCCCTGCTCCATGTGCTATATCTGATATCTTCTGACCATTTTCTTCTATAAATCCTAAGAAGGAGGGATTTTCGAAGTATACTGCTGCAGTTTTATTAGAAATTTTATTTTTTAGATCAACTAGATTTAATTGCCCCGTCTCCTTACTATACTCTACCTCTACCAAGGTAATCTCTGGACCACAATAATTCTTCATTATCAGAAATTTTTCTCTATCCATAGCCTCTGGAACCAGTACTTCCTTTCTTCCAGTAATTCTTGAGGCCATTCTTGCTGAAGTAGCCGACGCCTGGGGCCAATCCATTGTCGGAACGTTTACTACATCCATATCAACTAACTCAGCAACTAGACTTTGGTACTCAAAGAGGGTTTGGAATCTTCCAAAGTCATTGTAAGCCTCTCCACCATATGCCGTTAAAAACTCACCCCTGGAGTTTATCTCATCACATATTGCAGGCACATAGTGCTGCCAGCATCCTGCGCCTAGAAAGTTAATATATTCATTACAGGTCTTATTCTTTTTTAATAATCCTTCAACATGTCTTCGCAGTTCATACTCTGAGCCTAAAGCCTTAGGCAGATTCATATTTTCCTTAAGCTTTATCTCCTCAGGTACTTCTTCATGAAGCTCTTCCAAGCTATTCAGTCCTAACTCCCTTAACATTTCTTCTTGTACTTCCGGCACAGAGTTCGGTATGTACGGGTGATTTTTGAATCCATTTATAGCCATAAATAATTCCCTCCTATATAAAATTTACTATGCTATTCCTCCGCCATCGACAACTAGAGCAGCTCCAGTAATCCAGCTGGAAAGATCACTTGCAAGGAATAGTACTGCATTGGCAATATCCCCTGGCATACCAATTCTTTTTAGTGGTCTATCTATACCACATTCCTCTAGATACTCATCCCTACTCTTTTCATCTACAACTATTCCAGTTTGTACTCCTTCATCCCTCAGCATTGCTGTATCTGTATCACCTGGATTAACGCTGTTCACACGAATGTTTTGTGGACCATGATCTATCGCCATTGCGCGGGTTAAATTAACAATTCCACCCTTTACTGCACAATAAGCAGCAGCCTGATCTCCACCTTTTAAGCCCCATCCTGAACCGGTATTGATGATGCTTCCTCCGCCGCCTTCTACCATCACAGGAATAACAAACTTAGATAATAAAAAGGTTCCCTTTAATCCTACATCTATAACAAAGTCCCATTCCTTTTCCTCTAGCTCCACAACGGTTTTTCTAACCGTTACTCCGGCATTGTTGAATAAAATATCTATACGTCCAAAATTCTCTTTAATAGCTTTTACTGTATTCTCTATTTCACTACTTGAAGTAACATCACATTTGTAAAACTCCGCTATTTTTCCTGCTTCTCTAATTTTTTCAGCTTCTTCCTCACCCTTTTGGCTAACATCAAGCATGGCTACTGTCGCTCCATATGCTGATAAAAGCTGGGCAGCCCCTAGTCCAATACCTGAAGCTGCGCCTGTAATAACAGCAACTTTACCATCCAGTGATAAAAAATCTTTTCTTCCTAACATCTTAAATCCCCCTAACGCTAGAGAGTTCCTAGTGAAACTTACTTTATACATATCAAAATATTCAATGTTTTTGGGGATTTTTGATGTGTATAAATCAAAGCCTTCACTGGAATCTCTACATATTAAAAAATAATCATCCTCATTATAAAAGGTATTTGCTAAACAATACTCACCTCCCTTTAAATATTTTAGATCTGGCTCTTTTTCATTCTTGCTTTTTTATATAAGCATTTTCTGTGCCAATTTGACCAATTTCAAAAATATTGTTCTAGCTTTTTCTCTTACCGCCTATTCTCAATGCTTATAATTCCATGCAATTTTAAAGTATAATAGATTAATTGCTTTATGCTCCTGGACTTTTTATTTATTTCAAATTTTTCTAAACATAAATTGTCATTTGTGTCATTTTATTTGTCAAAATTGTCAGTATATTCTATAATTAAAGATGAGATATCTAATACTTTTATTTGAGGTGTTTTAAATGATTTCACTTATGGAATTTAAAAGTGACTTACAAGCGGTAATTGATGTTATCAGTAACTTTATCAATGTCGACGCTGCCGTATTTGATACACAGAGCCATTTGGTCACAAGCACCGAGTCATATTTACATCACAAAGGGAAAACTGTACATGCACCATCAATAAAGGAAGTTCTTATTAATGGCAATGTCTTAGTAAATAAACCGGGGTATATGAAATCCTGTATTGGTTGTAGGTTTATAGAGCATTGCCCCGCAACCATCGAAATCTTAAGTAGTATTAAGATTGGAGATGAGCCAATCGGAGTCATTACCTTAACTTCTTTTTCAAAAGAAGGTCATGATAGAATAACAGAAGACACAAATAATTACATCGATGTTCTAAATATTGTTACACAGCTTATTTCTAATATCGTTTTTCAAAGGCATAGAAAAAATGAATTTGAAAGTTTAGAAAAAAAACTTCAGAGTGTTTTAGATTTGTCAGCGGATGCTTTGTTGACAATTGACAGCAATGGTATAGTAACCCACATTAATTCTTCAGCCCATAATCTATTTTCATTTTGCAATTTTTATACAAAATCTATATTTCAACTATTTCCCCAAAAAACGATTGACAGAATATTAGATGGCCATAGTATTTTAAATAAACGTGTAAAGATCAATAATTTTTACGCAAACATTTCATCAACGCCTATTAGGACCGATGATATCTTTACCGGTGCAGTCATACATATAAGTCAAAAAAAATTATTTTCCTTAAACAAAAATAAGACTATCGATGTTGAACCACACATCTCATTAGCCAGTATAAAGGGAAATAGTGAAACAATACAAAACCTTAAGACCAAGGCGAAAAAAATTGCTGGTAGTTCTTCAACTATATTAATAACCGGTGAAACCGGTACGGGCAAAGGTCTTTTAGCTAAGGCTATACACCATGTGAGTAATCGTTCTAATGGGCCTTTTATCTCTGTTAACTGTGCCAGTATACCCGAAACCCTTTTTGAGAGTGAGCTTTTCGGATACGAGGATGGTGCTTTCACAGGTGCCAAAAAGGGTGGGAAGCCCGGCCGTTTTGAATTAGCCGCAGGCGGTACTCTATTTTTAGATGAAATTGGTGAGATGCCTCTGCATATGCAAGCTAAGCTTTTGGGTGTATTACAGGAATTTTCATTTGAAAGAGTAGGTGGGATTACTTCTATTCCAGTAGATGTACGAATCATAGCTGCAACGAATCAAAATATTGAAGAAATGGTACAGAAAAAAATATTTAGATCAGATCTTTATTATCGTTTGAATGTTATTCCAATAGACCTGCCTCCATTGAAATTAAGAAAAAGTGATATCACGGCCTTGGCCCTTGAGTTTCTAAAACAGTATAATTTAAGACTTAATAAAAATATACTTGAGTTTTCCGATGATGTAAAATCCTTATTCACCTCCTATAATTGGCCTGGAAACATTAGAGAGCTTCAAAATATAGTTGAGTATTGTGTTAATATTGAGGAATCAGAAGTTATAACTTTAAACAGCTTGCCTGAAAGATTCCTAAGAAGTAAATTCCATAATGAAAATAAAATTAAAGCAAAGGTCCAAAATACTGAGTTAGAAGCAATAATAGCTGCATTAGATAAGTACGGTTGGGATGTTAATGGAAAAACTGCGGCAGCCAAAGAACTTGGTGTCGGCGTTAGGACCTTATATAGAAAGCTAAAAAGTGGGGGTATTTCATGAGATATAGCCCTGTTCTAAGTTCAATGTGGTAAGTTCAAAGCTTTAGGGTCATTCCTTTGGGTGAAAACCTTTCTAAATAAATACCTTTAAGGATGACCCTAATCTTAGAACTTCTAACTTAGAACTTACAGCGTGTCGTAAGACACCTCTACCTCTACTTACCTAATTTATTTACAACGTCCTTCTGTAATTTCTCCATGGTAAGCTTTACCTCGGTACCTTTCAATGTAATTCTGGCTTGAACATCTACTACTAAATCATTAACCTCAGAGAAATTTTCCGTAAAGTTTAATCTAGGAATTTCTTTGCCGGCTTCTGTGAATAGTTTCCATATTTTTTGACCATTAAAGTACTCTACGTCAGAATCAAAAATCGGGTCTGAATAGCTTGGTATATAGGAAGGATATAAACCATAGTCAGAGAATCCTTTAACTACTGACTCGTTATCGGTCATGGCAAACTTCACAAATTCCACAGCGGCTTTTTTATTTTGCGATGCTGATGGTATAACTATATTAGAACCGCCATTCATAGCACCAGTCTTTCCACCTGATTCAGCTAAAGGCAATTTCATCACAGCCCATTTACCACTTAAATTATCACATTCATCCTGTAATGTTCCTGCCCACCAAACGGCATTGGCAACTGTAGCTACCTTTCCTTCCTTTGTACATGTTACTAAACCGTCCCAGTTAACATTGTCATAGGTTATATCTGCATCATACATCTTTTTAACTATAGACATTGCTTTAATCGCGGCTTCGCTGTCTAGTACAGTTTTACCCTCTCTATCAAAATAGAAGGCACCTAACTGATTAAGAATTAATCTAAATACTGTGTCATTCTTAGATACCGCTAATGGAAGCATCTTTACGCCCATTTTATCTAATTTTTTACCAGCCTCAATGTAATCATCCCAGGTCTTTATATCCTCTGCCTTTACCCCTGCCTGTTCAAATAGATCTGTTCTATAGAATAGTCCGCAGGGTGCTGCATCCCAAGGAAAAGCCATTACCTTTCCATTTACAGTAGCCTCAGCCATCTTTACAGGTAAGAACTGGTCCTCCTCAACTATATCCGTTAAATCTACAAATCCTTTAGGAAACTTTGAAGCATATAGTGGCACCCGTTCACCTTCTAAGGATACAACATCGGGTAATCCGGTTCCCGATGCAAGACCGATTAACATCTTGTCATAGATTTGGTCAGTACCCATATCTTCGAATTGAAACTCTACGTCAGGATGCATTTTCTTAAAATTTTCGGCTGCCACTTGAAGAGATTTTAACGCAACATCCCAACTCCATACTACAACTGTTCCTGACAACCCTTCTTCCTTACTCCCATCTGCCTCTGAACTTGAATTGCTGTCGGCGGTACTATGGTTTGCCGACTCACTGCTTTGACCACATGCAGCCAATGAAAATATCATCATGACTGCAAGTAAAATTGATAATAACTTTTTAAATTTCATTTCCTTTCCCCCTAACTCTTATATTTTATAGAAATTGCAATCACCTGAATCTAACCTTTAACAGAGCCTCCCAGCATTCCAGATATGAACTGTCTTTGGAATATTATGAATATAATCATAATCGGTATGGTTGCAATTGTTGACCCAAACATAATCACGCCAAAGTCCTTTCTTTGAAGCCCTTCTATGGCCGCTAATGCTACGGGTAGAGTATACTTATCCTTTGTGCTTAAAATAATTAATGGCCACATAAAGTTCCCCCATTGAGCCATGAAGTTATATATCCCCAGGGCCCCTATTGCAGGTCTCATAGTTGGCAGTACTATTTTAAAGAATATAGCAAATTCTCCACTTCCATCTATTCTTGCTGCCTCGATTAGAGAATCTGGAAAGGAAATCATATTTTGTCTCATCAAGAAAATTCCGAAGGCATTTGCTAAAGATGGTACTATTACGGCTTGATATGAATTTTGCCAACCTATGCTGTTCATCATCTTAAACAATGGAATAAGCAATACCTGTAAGGGTATCATTAAAGTAATGAGTATTATACTAAAAATCAGATTTTTTCCTTTGAATTCAAATTTAGCAAGGGCGTATCCTGCCATAGAATGCAGCAATAGTGATAAAAGGGTATAGGTTATGGTAATAAATACTGAATTAAATAAAATTTTCATCACATTAAATCTATCATTGAGATTTTTGTAGTTATTAACTAGATTAGATCCAAATATTAACCTTGGTCTTTCCGTAAGTATTTCTTTATTAGACAGTGTAGAAGATACAAACATCATGTAAAATGGAAATAGTGATATAAATACTACTACAAATAGAAGTGTATAGGTTACCATTTTTACTAATATTTCTGAACCTCTGGGCTTTCTATTTACTCTGGCCATTAGCTATCACTCCCCGCTATTTTAAATTGAATTAAGGAAAGTACTGCTATTATCGCAACAAGTATATAACTCATGGCTGCTGCATAACCAAATTTCAAATACCTAAAGCCTTGGTTATATAAATAATGAGCTACTGTAGTAGTTGCATTATCGGGTCCACCATTCGTTAAAATGTAGGCTTCATCAAATAATTGCAATGTTCCAATGGTAGATGTTATAGCACAGAATAATATAATTGGTTTCATTAGAGGAAGTGTAATCTTCATAAATGTCTGAAATCTGTTGGCTCCATCTATATTACATGCCTCATATATTTCATAGGGAATTCTTTGAAGCCCTGCGATCATAATTATCATGTTGTATCCTGTCCATCTCCATGTAATAGCAATCATTATTGAAGCCTTTGCACTCAAAGGTCTACTTAGCCAATCTACTCCATGGAACCCAAGTGTTTTTAAGAAGTGGTTTATTAATCCATAATCACTATTTAACAATAATTTGAATATTAATGCGTAGGCAACCAATCCAGTAATAGCCGGCATAAAAATTGATATTCTAAAAAAGCCTTTGAATTTTAAAAATTTTTGATTTAATATAACAGCAAAGATCAATGCCAACATTATCATTATAGGAACTTGTATAATTAGGTATGTAAATGTATTTTTTAGAGATGTAATAAATATTTGATCCTTAAATAGCATTATATAATTTCTAAGTCCAACGAAATTATACTCACCGTATTTAAATTCCTTAAAGCTTAACACGAGCGAATCTATTATTGGATAAATCATAAATATGCAAAATATTATTAAAATCGGAGATAAAAAATAATAGGGAGCAGTTTTTTTAGTAACTTTAAGGTTTCGGACTATCTTTATAATCTTATATCTTAAGCCCTTTTTCATATTCTCTTTGCTTTCAATCATTTTCTGAAACCCCTTTATTATAATAATTCTTTGCTCAATTCTTTTTCTGAAACTTCTTCTTTTGAAAATGCCTTTAATGCTATTGTAAATTCAAAGGGTTTAAGTTCCAGCTTATATTGTGGAAGCTGCTCCTGCCCCCAGCTTGCACTCCCCAAACCATTTTGCATGTAATCTATATTAAATGCTATAAAGTCTCTCTTCTTTAAATCAACAGTATGTTTGGCTTTTTCAAAGTCTTCTACTTCATAGTAATGAGCACTAAAATTTATTAAATCTTCTCCTACTACCAACAAACCTGTTCCTCTCTTGTTAGTTAGTGACATCCATTTTACATCGCTTCTATTGCCATTTTCCTGTGGATATACATAAGGTGCATATAGTTCTTCAACATGCTTGGTATATATACCAAAGGGATTTGCTTCCTTACTGTCGCTATAACTTTCTCCCTCACCCCTTCCATACCAAGTTACATTCTCTAATCTTTGATTCAATTTTGTTTTAAATCCAATTTTAGGAATCATATCAGGTACTTCTCCATATGGCTGACCCTTGGTTTTAATGGTTATGATACCATTTCCATCTATTAAATAGGAAATTTTACATTTTATTCCCCACATAAAGGTCGGTGGTGCAATTTGGGTTTGTATATCTAGCTTTACCAAATTATTGTATATTTCGTAATCTACTGAAAGAACCTTTTCTTGAAGCAAGTGTAAAAACTTTTCTTTCCATTCTTTTGCAGCATTCATATCGTTATCTATTTGAGCACGCCAAAAGTTCAGTTTCGGTCCATCAATAAGCAAGTCTATTCCATTGTACTGCCACTCTGTTATATTTCCATAAACCTTGTGAAAGCTTACTTTGAAATTTATTCCACTTATCATAATCTCATTGTTCGCCTCTTCCACTATTATAGGATTCTCATTCCTCTTATTAGATTGCTTTTCACCTTCGAATATTTTAAACTGTTTCCATGCTATTTGGTGGCCTACATTGGTCCATGATACTTTCCTATTTAAAACAAAGGAAATGTTAAGCCAATAATCATATTGTGAATCAGTTATATCTGTCATACTATAATCTAAAGTAATTTCTTTTTTAGTTTTGCTTATAAAGCCTGGAAGACATATGCATCCTGACTTCAAAACAGTGTCTTCTTTCGTAATATTCCATGTCAAAAGACAATGATCTAGTGAAATAAAATCATATAAATTGTGGATCAGAAACTTTCCTTTATGTAAATCCAATACCTCTACTCTTATAGGCTCAATAATTTTCTTAAACTCAATCAGTCCAGGGGATGGTCTTCTATCGGGCATAACTAGGCCATCGATCACGAAGTTGGAATTATTAGGTTCATCACCAAAGTCCCCTCCATAGGCAAAGTACTCATTACCATTTTCATCCCTTTGTGTTATACCGTGATCAATCCATTCCCAGACAAATCCACCTTGAAGTCTTTCATATTTATAGAAAACATCCCAATACTCCTTTAATCCACCGGGCCCATTACCCATAGCATGGGCATATTCACATATAATATGGGGCTTATCAGTATCTTGAAGTTCTCCAAGCTTTATAAGGTCTACAACCCGCGTATACATTGTGCTGAAAACATCACTTACCTCTGCCCGTCTATCCTCTTCATAATGTATAAGTCTGGTATCATCTATTTCTTTACAAGCCTTGGCTGCTTCTACAAAATTTCTTCCAAAACCCGACTCATTGCCTAAAGACCACATAATAATGGACGGGTGGTTTTTATCTCTATGGACCATTCTTTCAGTGCGATCAATATAGGCCTCTTGCCAATTTGTATCCTCGCTAAGCATGCTTATATTTCCTATTAATTCGAATCCATGACACTCTAGATCAGTTTCATCCACAACATATAGGCCAAACTTATCACATAAATCATAAAAGCTTGGGCTGTTTGGATAGTGAGCAGTTCTAACTGCATTGATATTATGTTTTTTCATCATAATTATGTCTTGCTTCATTATTTCGAAGGTCATAACTCTTCCTAAGTCTGGATGATGATCGTGCCTATTTACACCCTTTAGCATTATAGATACACCGTTAATATTTATCAGACCATTCTTAAGTTCTATTTTTCTAAAACCCACTTTTTGTGGAATAATCTCAATAGTTTCTCCATTGCTATCCTTCAAAGAAATAAGCAGATTATATAGGCTTGGTGTTTCGGCAGTCCACTTATTTGGTTTTTCTATATCGTATTTTACGTTAATTTTTCTCTTGTTTCCACCTTCTACATTGATACCCGATACCTTAGCCTCCATTACTTTCATATGAAATCCATCAAGTAATTTAAAAGATATTTCATGATTCTTTATAGCCTCAGTTTGAGAATTAAATATATCCACGGTTATATCTAGTATGGCATTCTCATAGTTATCATCAAAGTCTGTTCTTACAAAATAGTCAAACACATGAACAGGCTTTCTACATATTAAAGATACATCTCTAAATATTCCACTTAACCACCACATATCTTGATCTTCAACGTAGCTTCCATCAGACCATTTGTATACGATTACTGTCAAATCATTTTCACCGGCTTCAATTAGATCAGTTATATCAAACTCTGAACTCAATCTACTTCCTTGACTATAGCCAGCCTGGACCCCATTTATCCAGACATGAAATGCACTATCGACCCCCTCAAATCTCAAAATCACCCTTTTGTGCTTCCAGTTTCTAGGAATAGTAAATTTTCTTTTATAGGCTCCCGTAGGGTTTTGAGTTGGAACATTGGGTGGATCTATTGGAAATGGATAATGATAATCTGTGTAGTGCATTTTATCATATCCTTCAAGCTGCCAATTACTAGGAACATTAATTTCATTCCAATTGCGGGTACAATAATTTTTATCTATACATTCCTCTGGTATTTCAGCTGGAGAATTAGCATAATAAAAATACCACATACCGTTTAGCAAGAGAAAGGAGGAGGACATGCCCCTTTCATAGGTCAGAGCTTTATTTGTGTCATCATAGGGAGTAAAAAAACTTCGACTTTTCATTCTATTTCTTTGTAAAACATCGATATTTTCCCAATCATTTCTGCAAGACTTTAACTCATCCACTTGTTGTCACACCTTTCTAAAACTTTTACGAGCAACGGTCCTTTTTAATGCTTCGTGGTTGTTGATAACTGGTTATAAAGTTTTCAAATTTTCCTACACATTTTGAGGATTTACTCTGCCACTGCTCTGTCTCAATATCAATTTTGTAGGTATAGAAACCTTTATTTCTATACGCCTTTCGTTCTCCATTCGCTCCTTCATAGTTCGCACAGCCATTGCTCCCATTAGTTCAGTATTTGCTCGAATAGTTGTTAATGCCGGCATAACAAACTCTGCAGTAGGTATATCATTACAGCTGACTATGGATACATCATCTGGCACCCCTATCCCATTTTCACGTAATGCCTTTAGTGCACCAATAGCCATAGTATCACTCGCAATAAAAATTGCCGTAGGAATATCCCCTTGCTCTATCAATTTTTTCATTGACTCATATCCTTGCTCACATGAATACTGACCTTCAACACATACATACCTTGAGCTATATTTGTTTTCTTTCTTTAGTGTTTCATAGTATACATGCTCTCTTATATCATGAATTTTTTCAGGAGAAGAATTGTTTAGTACTTCTTTATGTAGTTCTTTTCCACTAATAAATCCAATCTTATTATGGCCTGAATCCATTAAATAGTATATCGCCTCTTTAACTGCTCTTTCAAAATCCATTAAAATAGCGTCGGCAGCTTCAACTTCAGGATTAAAATCTACAAAAACAATATCTCCTATCGCCTCAAATACATCACCACAATCTATGTTTTCATATTGAGCTTGACTCCCAACAACAATTAGACCCTCTAAAAAATGTTTTTTCATATTTTTACTATTTTCATGGCCATAAAACATTTCTATTATGTTAAAACCAGTCTGCATTCCTTCTTCCTTTATACTATGCCTTATAGATAAATAGTAAGGATCATTAAGCTCTTCTCTTTGGGAATACAATAGTAAAAGTCCTATATTATGTTTTTGCTTTACTACTTGCTTCCTATATTTGTTACGTTCCTTTCTAGTTTTGTATTGAAGTTCCTCTGCTATTTCAAGGATTCGCTGCCTCGTTTTATCAGATATTGATAGGGCTTTATCTTGATTTAAGGTCCTTGAAACAGTAGTTATTGAAACCCCTGCTCTTTCGGCAATATCCTTTATTGTAGCCATATTACACCTCACATCTTTAGTTTTCTGTACTCAAAAAAAGAATTGTAATTGCTCAAAATAATATTTTAAATCTATGTATAATACGATAAACAGCTTATATTCTGAAGATTCTACAGCCAATATATATGTAAAAATTACTTATAACTCTATGTCCCGATTTTTAGAATAAACAGTGTTTTAAAAATACTCAAAGAATCAAAAGTTAAAGATTTTTTGTGATTTCTATATTATAAAATATTCGATTATCAAGAAATAATTCCTGAATTTTAGTAAAATTCTAATAAATTTTACTGATAAAACTCCACCGTACTTTACTAGTTCTTTTTTACTTAGCAATTAGATATATAATATCTGATTCCTTAACCTAAAAAAAAATAGTTCTTACACATTTCTTGTTTGAACATCATAAGTTACAAAAAAAGAAAAAACCTGAAAAGAAAAACTCTTTTCAGGTTTCATTATTTTTT